>WPCH01132388.1_pt1 | contig 71586 bp, 64 predicted proteins | sample 5399881 | NCBI WGS metagenome assembly WPCH01 (sample SAMN12869468, study PRJNA574797) | sludge metagenome | isolation source: wastewater treatment of pH5 | place: China:Beijing | collected 2019-05-20 | reverse complement strand
ACTACTAACGATGAATTAATAAGCATATTAAGACTTATGAATAACAGACCACGAAAATGTTTAGGCTTTAAAACACCATTAGAAGTGATGAATGATTTTTAATTTTTATAAAGTGTAGCACTTGAATTGACAAATCATCTGCAAAAAAAAGAGGATATTTATCCTCTAGTTTAATTGAAGCATTTTCACCTTAAAGCGATGACTCTTTTTTAAGATGCGAATGTCTTTGTTTAACATACGTGTTTGTTCATTTCTTGTATGAATCATATAACGTTTACTATGAAATTGAATATTTCTGAGTTCACTTTCACGCTTTTGATTCATGCGTTTAATCAGTAAATCTAAGTTTTTAACTCTTAAACCCTGACTGTTCATCGCTTTTTGAACTTGATCATCAGCATTTTTTCTTCGTTGTTCAAGTGTGACAAGATGTTTTTCATAGGCTTGTTGATATCTTGATATAATCGCTTGATTTTTACCTTCCATTTGATCGTGTTGTGTTTCTAGTAGCTTCACATGTTGATCATATGCGTTATATAATTGCTGAAGTTGTTTTTGATAATCTTGTTGACGATGAAGCATATTAGTATCATAATCTTGACGATATTGAATCGCAATCGACACTTGATTTTCATTTAATGTCTTTAACTCTTGATCCGCTTTTTGCGTATTTGTTTGAATCTTATACTCGAGTTCTCTTAATGTTAATTGATCAACAGCAAGCTTTTTCTCATAAGTGATCTTCTCAAGTTCGCTTTTCTTTTTGAATTTTTCCTTTAAAATGACAAGCTGACGATTTCGGTCATGTGCTTGTTTCTTATGAGCTTTTGATAAAACCTTAAGTCGTTTTTGATAGTTTTTGTTTAAATTTAAGATAAGTGATTTCGATGAGTGTTGAAAACCAGAAATGAGTCTGCGCTGTTCGTTTTCATTTTTCAAGTAGAAATCTAGCATTAAATCTAAATACTTTTGATGGTATTTTTCGAGCATTCGTTCATATTTTTCATCAAAAATATGATGCTTCTTGACATGTTGATGGATAAAATTATCCGATAAATAAACCTCTTCTAACAAAACATTCATGAATGATTTCATATGTCCATCGTGACTTTGGTTACTTAGTGCAAGTGCTTGATAGATAGCTTGATTTTTATTTAAGTAACGATAAAAGACAGACGATTCTTGATGCTTAAGTGAAGAAAGCATTTTTTCTTGTTTTTCTTGTTTTTGTTTGATTAATTCTAAATCAAGATCAAGGGGGGTGAGATTTTTATGCTTTTTATCAATGTCTTTTTCAATCCGAACGAGTTGTTGTTTTATTCGTTTGATTTCGTGTTCATGATTGGATATAAGCTTTTGATTTTCCTTGATATCATGATGTTTATGTTCGGAATGAAGGCTATTATTTTTGAGATCATGACCAATCTTTGATAGTTGATTGATAAAGGCATGATTTCTTTCCAAAGCTGTTTGTTGAGCGAAAAAAGACTCTTCTAGTGCTTTAATATCCTTTTCTATCGTTTGGCGTTTTTCTTGATTTTTTTGAATCTCGGATTCAAAGAAATTCATCATATCTTCATGTTTTAACATGTATTTATAGCCTGTTGAATCTTCAATCTTTTTCATATAGAAGCTATGATCAATCATTTGATAATGCTCTAGAATCGAAAGAAGTGTTTGACTCACCTGTTCTCTTAGTAACATTAAAAGTTTAATAACACCCTTTAAAACTTCAGGATGAGACGGTAAATGATAAAGCTCGATTACAATTTCCTTATATCGCTGATCATGCATATAATGCTTTCTTAAAATCGATAGGAAAGAAGAGGTTTGTTCTTGGTTGAATTCTAGCTCATTTTTATTCATCTTTAACAGTCTTGAAGCTTTTTCATTAGATAGACGTTGTTGGTTTCGATACTTAGCTTCACTGATGACAAGTTGTCTTTTTTCAACTTCTAACATTTGTTCATATTTGAATGTATCCAGTTGGAATTTATGTTCAATGTATTGTGAATCTTTTTCAAGTTCGATTTCACGTATAGTATGATTTAAATCAAACTCAATTTGATCTTTTGTTTTGTTAAATATTAAATGAGCAAGTTCGATGCGTAGTTCTTGTTCAGTCGTTTCGAAATCACGTCTTGCCTTAGCTTTTTCCATTTCAAGTTGAATAGTAATGTTTAATACTTGAGAGTCTGCTTGATATAAAATTTCTGCTTTCTTACGTTCAAATTCTGCAAGTGCTATTTTCTGATCGAGATCATATTGGGCTTTTTTCTCATTAAGTTTAGATTCTGCAATCAGTAAGTGTGCGTCATTAGCAAGTAAATTTAGCTCTCTTTCTTGAATCGCTTGTGCGATTTGGAGTTGATATTCAAGTGGTAGAAGATCTTTATTATGTGTTAGAAGTAGAACATCTTTCTTATAAGCATATTCTTGATTTAACAATTTGAGTTGTTGTTCAGACACTTCCATGTTGTGGTGAAAGTTAAGATCAATCTTAGCAAACTCTTGTTTTTTATCATATTCATAAAGTGCCTTTTGTAGTCGCCAATCATTTATCTCTTTTAAGTGTGCTTGATCATGCATAAAAAGACGTCGTTGTTGTTCACGATGTTTTTCTAAAATATCTTTATTGGTGCGCATGATTTGCTTATTTAATTCGTTATCTAGGGCATTGAGTTTTCTAGTGAGCTGACGATTCGTCTTATCGCGCTCATGTGGATCTTCAATGGATTTCATCTGATCACGCATGTCTCGAGAGGTGATGAGCTTTTCTTTGGTTGTTTGCTCTCGATAAGCTGATAGTTTACTATTAAGCAATGTGATCGCTTCATTCGCTTCATGAATGATTCGATCTTTTTTCTTTTCATAGTTATCTTTTTGGAGATCAAATAAAACATTTAAGCTGCTTAATTTTTCACTGAAGTTATTTAAGGCTTGTGTTTGTGTTTCTTGATAGTTTACTTTAAGATGTTCAATAGCTTTTTCAATGGGTTTTAATTTCGTGATATGCTCTTTATCAACGACTGTAATTGCATGTGCATAATGTTTTTTAAGCTCATTGATTTTTTTATTTAACTGAATGGATAATGCTGAATAATTAGTCTTAATATTTAAATAAATCTCATCATTAGCATTGGTTAAATACTGCGTTTCAGCTCTAATCTCTTCTATTTTTGTTTCAATTGATTCACGGTAGGTTACTAAATCTTGGTTAATTTTAGCTATTTTCTCATCATAGACTTTAGCAGCTTGTTCTAAACTAATCGTTTTTTCGTTTTCAATGGCTTGCGTCGTTTCCTGATATCTTTTTTTAGCTTCTAATATGATTTTATGAAATCCTGAAATCTCACGATTATATGACATTTCAGCATCTTTCACTTTTTCTTTAGCACGCTCTTTTTCATCAACAACACGTTGTTCCATGTGTTCAAGCAAAAGCTTAAATTGATGATTTAGATCATGAATTTTTTGATGACAAACCTTTTGACTTTTTTCAATTTCTTGTTGATTCTTTTCCATAATCACCTTAAGTGATTTAGAAAAATTTTCTAGATTTTCTGCATAAGATTTATGGATCAGAAGGTTTTTTTGATTAAATTCTTTCTCCAAATCTGACATACTTTTGTGTAATGTTTCTAGGAAAGGATTTATTTCACGCAAAAGAGCTACCAATTTCTTAGAAATCGGTAGATATTTTTTATCGACATTAAGTTGTTGTTTTAAATCATTTTCAAATGATTTTAAATAATCTAACTTAAAAATGGTCATCACATCCTAAAATAATTATATCATAATCGAGAGTTATCATAGAAAAACAATCGCTAAAATGATATAATAAATAGTAATGTTAATTAAAGGTCAGGTGATTGTTTTGTACGCATATATTGAAGGTCAAATTACAGAAATTAAACCAAGTTATCTCGTGATTGAAAATCAAGGCATTGGTTATTTGATTATATCACCTAATCCTTATTCATATCATCTCAATGAACATATTCGTATCTATACACATCATTACGTGAGAGAAGATATAAACGCTTTATATGGCTTTAGAAGCTTAGAAAGTAAAGAGTTGTTTATGAAACTTATCTCTGTCTCTGGTATTGGACCGAAAAGTGCATTAAGTTTACTCGCAACAGATGCAATTCATGAGATTATGCTAGCGATTGAAGAAGGAAATGTTAAATTTTTAACTAAATTCCCAGGCATTGGTATGAAGAGTGCACAACAGATTATTCTTGATTTGAAGGGCAAATTAATCGTTGAAGATGATGAACTTATACCCACTCAAAAAAATGACGTAGAAGATGCTCTTTCAGCTCTAGGTTATTCAAAAGTAGAGATTAAGAAGGTCATGAAAAAGATTAACCCTGATGATACAGTTGAACATATGATTAAACAAGCATTACAATTTTTGATGAAGTAGGTTCATGATGGATAAAGATAGAATCGTTACTGCCATGTCAATTAAAGAAGATGAAGACCAGTCGCTTCGTCCCCAGCTCTTAGAGCAATATATCGGTCAAGAAGACATTAAAGAGATGCTTGATGTATACATCAAAGCTGCACTCAAACGAAAAGAAGCGCTTGATCATATTTTACTTTATGGTCCTCCAGGACTTGGAAAAACAACACTTGCTCAAATTATTGCTCATGAGCTTGGTGTCCAAATTAAAGTGACCTCTGGACCAGCGATTGAAAGAAGTGGTGATTTAGCTGCTGTTTTATCTTCGCTAAATCCAGGTGATGTGCTATTTATTGATGAAATTCATCGTCTCCCTCGCTTTGTCGAAGAAGTCTTATATGCTGCGATGGAAGATTATGTCTTAGATATCGTGATTGGAAAAGATCATGAATCAAGATCGATACGTATCGACCTTCCGCCTTTCACTTTGATAGGAGCAACCACACGTTTTGGTGATTTATCTGCCCCACTACGCGATCGTTTTGGTGTTGTTTTAAGACTTTCTTATTACAATGTTGATGATTTGATGAAAATCGTGCGACGCACTTCTAAAGTCTATGAACACGATATTGAAGAAGATGCTGTTGTTTCACTTGCTCGAAGAAGCCGTGGAACACCTCGCATTGCTAATCGCCTATTTCGTCGTGTGAGAGACTTTGCAGAAATCATTGGTGATGGTATCATCACAAAGAAAATAACTGATCATGCCTTATCTAAATTAGGTATAGATCAAAACGGACTAGACCATACGGATTATCGCTATTTACGGAGCATCATTGAACGTTTTAATGGTGGTCCCGTCGGGATAGAGTCCATTTCAGCAACCATTTCAGAAGAAATAACAACCGTTGAAGATGTGTATGAACCTTATCTTTTACAAGAAGGATACATTAAACGAACAGCACGTGGACGCATGGCGACAGAAAAAGCTTATCACGTCTTAGGGATTAAATATTATAAAGGACTATTTGAAGATGAAGTTAAATGATTTTGATTTTAATTTGCCAAAAGAATTGATAGCGCAACACCCGAGTGAAAAGCGTGATCACTCCAGATTAATGGTTTTAAATCGTGATGATCAAACGATTGGTCATCACCATTTTTATGATATTGTTAACCTGCTTGATTCAAACGATTGTTTAGTGATTAACAATACGAAAGTGATTCCAGCTCGCTTATTAGGTGTTAAAAAGGATACGGATGCTTTAATCGAAGTTCTCCTTCTAAAAGAAAGAGAAAGAGATGTTTGGGAAACTATGACCAAGCCAGCACGACGTGTGAAAATAGGCACGAAAATCGATTTTGGTGGTCTTTTAACCATGACATGTATCCATGTTTTAGATGAAGGGATCAGAGTTTTTAAACTCGATTATGAAGGCATTTTAATTGAGAAATTAGAGAAATTAGGTACGATGCCACTTCCTCCATACATCACTGAACAACTTAAAGAACAAGATCGCTATCAAACCGTATATGCTGAGCATCTAGGAAGTGCCGCTGCACCTACTGCAGGTTTGCATTTTACACCTGAACTCCTTAAAAAAATACAAGATAAAGGGATTGACATTATTCCGATTACACTTCATGTTGGATTAGGGACATTTAAACCGGTTGCTGTTGAAAACATTCAAGAGCATCATATGCATGAAGAAACATATACAATGTCAGAAGATTCAACAAAACGTTTAAATGAAGCAATGAATAAGGGTAAACAGATTGTCTGTGTAGGAACAACAAGTTTAAGAACCATTGAATCCAATTATAATCAAGGGTTTCATGCAGGGACTTTTGATACAAACATTTTTATCTATCCTGGATATACATTTAAGGCTTGTAAAAAATTAATAACTAATTTTCATTTACCCAAATCAACACTTATTATGCTCGTTAGTGCGCTTGCTACAAGAGAATTCGTTTTAAAAGCATATCATGAAGCAATCCATCAGCAGTATCGTTTCTTTTCGTTTGGCGATGCAATGTTGATAAAATAATTGATAATTTGACAAATTATAGATATAATCTATAGTGAACGGAGGTTTTCATGATGATCATTTTAACTCAAATATTTATCTTTCAAATTGCTATTGCAATCATTGTGTTACTGATTACAAGTGTATTTTTCATCACTTTTTTCCGTTCTAAAAAACGATTTGTCGAACCCATTAATCAAGTATTTCTTGATCAATTAGTTCAAGCATTGGGTGGAATGGATAATATTATTCAAGCCACAAAAGAGCATCAACGCTTAAAAGTATCTGTGCAAAACATTAAACTGCTTGATGCAAACAGTCTCAAAACATTACAACTTGCAGCTTTCCTAAAAGGTAAAGAAGTTACCCTACTGATCAAAAACCAACCAGAAAAGGTGCTCGCTTATTTAAACGAACAAAGAAAAGGGGTTTAAACAATGGAACAATCATTTTTAATTATTTCTGAATATGGAATTCATGCCAGACCTGCAACTCGACTTGTCAATTTAGCGATGAGTTTCCATGCTGAAATTGATTTAACTGCCATGGGAAGAACGGTTAATTTAAAATCAATTATGGGTTTAATGTCTCTCGGCATCTATAAAGGAGAACTTGTGAAAGTGGTTGCTACCGGCTCAGATGCAGAAAAAGCGATTACTGCGATTTCCGATTTCATTTTAACAGAAGGACTTGGAAGACTCGCATAATTAAATAGCGATAGTTTCTATCGCTTTTTATCTTCTTATAGCTATGAGACAAAAACGAATTAAAAACGCAACCAAAGAGACGATGACATCTGAAGGTGTCCTTATTGAGCCCACGAAAATTAAATTCACATCAAACGATGTATCACTTGAAATTGGTTCTGGAAAAGGTAAGTTTATTACAACACTTGCTAAAGATTTTCCTGACCAACTTTTTATAGCCATGGAGATTAATATCAACGTTTGCTACCGTATAGTCGAAAAAAGAAATGAACTTGGTTTAAAAAATCTCATCATTATTTGTGGAGATGCATCACATCTCTTAGATTATTTTGAAGAAAATACTGTCAGCAAAATCTACTTGAATTTCTCAGATCCTTGGCCTAAAAAAAGACATCATAAAAGACGTTTAACTGCACCATCATTTTTAAAAGATTATGTTCATATTATGAAACAAGATGCAACACTGCAGTTTAGAACTGATCATCAAGAATTATTTAATGATAGTATCGAAACCATTCATGGATACTTTAATATTATTGACATCAACAATGATGTCCAAGAATCGACATATATGACTGAATATGAAATTAAAAAAAGACAAGAAGGACCGATTTATCAATTAATCGGTAAGGTAGAAAAACATGCTTAGAAAAGTCTATAAAGATTTATTTCATTTACCTGGAACAAGTGGATATGAACATCAGGTGAGACAATACATGAAATCGTTCATGGAAAAATATCAACATTTTTCGATTGAACAAGATCGACTCGGTTCTATTTTTGCGATTAAAAAAGCAAAAAATCCGAAAGCACCTGTTGTTATGGTTGCTGGACACATGGATGAAGTCGGTTTAATGGTTGTAGGGATTAATGATCTTGGAATGCTTAAAATGCAAGCAATCGGTGGACTTATTGGTGAAGTATTTGTTTCTCAAGTTTTAAATGTTTATACGAAACAAGGTGTGATTAAGGGTGTTGTTGGCGCGATACCTCCACATTTAAAGAAAGAACAAACGGTATCTCTAGATGAACTCATCTTAGATATTGGTGCATCATCTAAAGAAGAAGCTTTATCATTTGGTGTTTCTTTAGGTGATATGATTTTATATGACAATCCTTTTGCAGTCACTAAAAATCCTAATCGTATCATTTCAAAGTCCATTGATAATCGCTATGGCTGTGGTTTAGCATTGGAAACGATTGCTAAGTTTAATGACATTGATTTACCTTATACATTAGTATGTGGAGCAACCGTTCAAGAAGAGGTAGGTTTACGTGGTGCTGAAACGTCAGTCAACCAGTTCCATCCTGATTTATTTATCGCACTTGATGCATCACCGGTGAATGATGCACTCGATAAAGAAGCCATGGGTGGCTTAGGAAAAGGCTTTTTAATACGCATGTATGATCCACGCAATGTCATTCATCAAGGATTACTTGATTTATTTGTTAGCTTGGCTAAAAAACATAAAATCCCCTATCAACATTTCATGTCATTAGGTGGAACAGATGCTGCTAAAGCATTAGATATGGATGCTGGTATTTTAGCTACCACCATAGGTCTACCTGCTAGATATATTCATTCAACAGCTGCGATGATGGACTTAAGAGACTTAGATGCTGCTCAAAAAATGTTATTTACTTTACTCAAGACATTGAATCCAGATAAAATTAAAAAATTAAAGGAGGCAAATTCATGATAAAGACATTACATAATGGCGTAAAGATGCCAAAATTAGGGTTAGGAACGTTTTTAATGCCTGATGGTGAAGATGCATATGCATCTGTCTTAGAAGCGCTCAAAGTTGGATATCGTCACATTGATACGGCACAAATGTATCAAAACGAAGAATCTGTGGGTCGTGCACTTAAAGACTCTGGTCTAAAAAGAGAAGATGTATTTATTACGACTAAGCAAAGAGGACATACTTCATTTAAAAAGATGGACATTCAGTTCAATGATTCATTAAAAAAACTACAAACAGATTATGTCGATTTATATTTAATCCATTGGCCAAATCACGACAAGAAAATCAATCAACAAACATGGGCATTCTTTGAAAAAATGTATCAAGAAGGTAAATGTCGCGCCATTGGTGTTTCAAACTTTCAAAAACATCACATCTTAGACTTATATGAAACAGCAACCATTAAACCGATGGTTAATCAAGTCGAACTACATCCAGGACTCTCACAAGAACCTTTAATGAAGTGGTTAGAAGCTGAAGGGATTGCGATTGAATCATATGGACCTTTCATGAAAGGTGGCATTTTTGAAGGTATCTGGAAAGAAGGATTAGAAAAGATTGCTCTAAAACATCAAGCATCTATTCCACAAATCGTCGTTGCATGGGGTTTAGCTCGTGATGTAATTATGATTCCAAAAAGTGTAACACCTTCACGCATCTTAGAAAATTTTGTTGCTAAAGATATCTTATTATCAATTCAAGAAGTTGAAGAGATTAATAAGCTTAATCGCGGAAAAAGAGTGTATACAGACCCAGACAATAGTCCTTGGGGACCCTATAACGAATAGTCTTCTTCGGAAGACTTTTTTTCTTGTAATTTTTATAATATCATATTATAATATAAACGTACTTATGGGACCCTTAGAGGCCTAAAAAGGAGAAAAAAATGAAACAAAGTGTTAAAGATTTAGTATTAGCAGCAATTTTCACATCCATTATTGTGGTCATGACGTTTGTTCCTTTTCTTGGATATATTAGAATGGGAACAGTTGACTTAACCTTAATCCATATTCCTGTGTTAATTGGTGTTTTTTTCTTGCCTAAACGTTATGCAATTGTTTTAGGATTTGTTTTTGGTTTAGGATCGATGATACAAGCATTAACCAATCAAGATCCACTCAATATTCCATTTCGTAATCCTTTAGTTTCAATCTTACCTCGTATGTTATTTACTTTGGTTGCAGCTTATGTCATTGTTGGCTTCAAGCAAATTGAAAAACGTGCAAAAAATCATGATATATGGATTTTTGGTATCATTGTCTTAATAACATCACTTGGTATCTATTATGCTTTTCAAGCATTAGCAGGTCAATTTGATTGGAATAAAAGTGCAATGGCACCTATTTCACTTGTTGTTATTGGTGGTTTTATCACAGCTTATTATGCACTTATTCGAACAAAAAATCGTGAGAACACACTCATTCCATCGGTTTTATTGTTATCAACATTCTTACATACATTCTTAGTACTTATCTCGATGTTTCTTTTTACAAGAAAGATGGTATTCGCTGAACTTCCAGTAGATGAAATATTTGGTATATTACTAACCGTAGCTCTAACAAATAGTGTTCTAGAATCACTTTTAGCAGTGCTCATTGGAACTCCTATTATCGTCGCATTAACTCAACTTAAAAATAACCAATGAAAGATGTGAGAAGATGATTTTATTATTTGATGTCGGAAATACGAATATTTCGATTGGTTTATCTGATGGACAATCCATTGTATCGACTTATCGACTTAATACAGAAGTCACTAAGACCGCTGATGAGTATTTTATTGCTATTCGCTCACTTTTTGATGCAAGTCTGATTAAGGAGATTGCTATTTCCTCTGTGGTGCCAAGAATCACTGAAAAACTAAAAGAAATCAGTGAAAAATACTTTAAAATAGAACCACTGATTGTTGGTCCAGGTGTAAAAACCGGATTAAACATTAAAACCGATCATCCAAGAGAAGTTGGAGCTGATTTAATTTGTGATGCAGTGAGTGTAGAAGATTATAAAAAACCGATGCTTATCGTCGATTTAGGTACTGCAATAAAATACATCTATGTTAAAAACAAAACCATCTTAGGAGTTATCATCACTCCAGGTGTAAACATCTCCATTAAAGCACTCGTTGGAAACACAGCTTTATTACCTGATATTGACATTGAAGTTCCTAAAAAAGTTCTTGGAACACATACAATTGCATGTATGCAAAGCGGTGTAACTTACGGTGTTGCTGCTCAAGTTGATGGCTTAATCGAACGGATTAAAGATGAAACGAAAGAGGATTTTGACGTCATTTTAACTGGAGGATTATCAGAGATGATTGCACCACTTTGTAAATATCCACTCACAAGAGATCCTAATTTAGTGTTAATTGGACTGTTAAAAATACTTTACCGAAATGAAAGAAATCGTAAATAACCAGTCAGCCTGGTTATTTTTTTTGTATTTTATTATATAATAAAAACGGTGATAAAAATGAACTATATGAAAAACTATGAATTTTGGTTAAATCAAGAACAACTTGATGAGTTATTAAAACATGAGCTTTTAGGTCTCTCTGATGAAGAGATTAAAGAAGCTTTTTATACTGAACTCGGATTTGGAACAGGCGGACTTAGAGGTTTAATGGGTGTAGGTACAAATCGTATTAATGTCTACACCATTCGTCGTGCAACGCTTGGATTTGCTCGTTTCTTAAAGAAACAACCCCATCAAGGTGGTGTTGCTATCTCTTATGATAATCGTAAAGATTCACAATTTTTTGCGAAACAAGCTGCCATGGTTTTAGCTGCAGAGGGTGTTAAATCCTATTTATTTAAGTCCTTAAGACCTACACCCATGTTATCGTTTGCTGTGAGACACTTTCAGTGTAGTGGTGGGATTATGATTACAGCTTCACATAATCCTAAGGCTTATAATGGATATAAAGCATATGACCATACAGGATCACAGTTAAATTTAAAAGATGCTGATCAAGTGATTGATGAAATCAATCATATAGATACACTCTTTGATATTCCAGCAATTGATAATGAGTTAATTACTTACATTGATTCATCTTTTGATGACATGTATTTAAATAAAGTAAAAGAAGTATCTATTCATCAAGAAGAAAAAAAGGTTAAACTTGTTTACTCCCCACTTCATGGAACGGGTGGATCAGTGATTCCTAAATTCTTAAAACAAGAAGGATATGATATTTTCCCATATCTCCCACAAATGGAAGTTGATTCAACCTTTGGCACGTTAAAATCATCGAATCCTGAAGAAGCACAAGCCTTTGAAAGAACGATTAATTTTGGTAAAAATATTGGTGCTGATCTCATCATGGTGACAGACCCAGACGCTGATCGTTTAGGCATAGCAGTTAAACATCATGATACTTATAAATTGCTTACAGGAAATCAAACAGCAGCTATTGAACTTTATTACATCTTATCCGAAAGAAAGAAGTTAAATAAACTTCCTAAGCAAGGTGCTGTCTATACAACGAATGTCTCGACTGATTTAATTAAAGTGATATCAGAATCCTACAAGATGAAGGTTGTGACAACACTTACAGGATTTAAGTTCATCGGTGAAAAAGCAGAAGAACATAAAGATACCCACGAATATATGTTTGGTTGTGAGGAATCTTATGGTTCTTTAATTAAAGATTTTGTTCGAGATAAAGATGCTGTTCAAGCTGTTTATTTACTTGCAGAAATTGCTAATCACTTGAAATTACAAGATAAAACAATGATTGATTATCTCGAAGAGATTTATCAAGCATATGGTTATTATTTTGAATACACACATAGTATGACTTTAGCTGGTATCTTAGGTATTGAGAAAATTGATTTAATCATGGACTACTTCAGAAGAAGACCACTACATATTGAAGGAAGAACACTTTTAGGTTATGATGACATCTTAAAAGGTATACATATCGAAGCGGAAAACCAAACACCTCTTCCATTTCCTACATCAAATGTATTAAAATACTATTATGACCACGATACATGGGTTGTTTTAAGACCTAGTGGTACAGAACCAAAAATAAAGATTTATTATGGTACAAAAGCAAGTTCAATGGCAGAAGCTCAAACATTCATCTTTGAGCTTAACAAACACGTTTTAGCAATGATTGAATCATTATAAGGAGATAATAAATATGAAAGACATTCGAAGATCACTTTATGCATCAAAAGTTATTGAACCTTCTTTATCACTGTTTTTCTCTGGTAAAGCTCCCCAACGTTCAGCTGATCAAAACTATCTATTTTCAGTCAATAGAAATTTTTATTACTTAACAGGTATCGATCAACAAAACGTTGTTTTACTGATTGCTAAAGGAGCAAATAAAACCGATAGTTATTTGTTTATTGAACCCATCGATCCAGTTAAAGCCTTATGGGATGGAGCTGGTTTAAGTTTTGAAGAAGCAGCAAAAATGTGTGAAATTGATGTTAAAAACGTGAAAGCTATCGATTCGTTGAATCTGTTTATTTCACAACTTTTATCAACTAATCGACGTGCACTTTATGGACAAATCGAAACGATTTACCTCGATTTGGAACGTCAATCAGATACCTCTGCTCAAACACCAGCACAAAACTTTGCTCAATACCTCCAAAAGGATTATCCATTTGTCTCAATTAAAACCAATCAAATGATCTTAGCTGAGCAACGCATGGTTAAAGATCAAAGTGAAGTAGAAACCATTAAAAAAGCCATCTCTATTACCGATGAAGGCTTATCAAGAATAATGAAACATTTAGCTCCTGGTAAGACAGAGTTTGGGATGCAAGCTGAGTATAATTACATATTAAACTATCACCGGACAACACCTTCTTTCGATACCATAGCTGCATCTGGTAAAAATGCAACTATTCTTCACTACATCGAAAACAAAGATGAGATTAAAGATAACACCTTACTTCTCCTTGACTTAGGAGTTGAACTGGATCATTATTGTTCAGATATTACACGTGTTTTCCCTGCTAATGGTGTGTTTACTGATCGACAAAAAGAAGTTTATGAAGTGGTTTTAGAGGCTAATAAAAAAACGATTGAATGGTTAAAGCCAGGTGTAACTATCAAAGAGTTTAATGACTTTGGTAAGTCCATCTTAATTGAAGGAGCTAAAAAACTAGGTTTGATTAGAGAAGACACGGAAATTGATAAGTACTACTATCACAGTTTAGGTCATTATTTAGGTCTTGATGTGCATGATGTCGGTAACTACTCACTTCCTATTCCTGAAGGAGCAATTATCACTGTTGAACCAGGCTTATATATTGCTGAAGAATCGATTGGAGTTCGCATTGAAGATGATGTGTTAGTCACTAAAGATGGAGCAATCAATCTATCGAAACACATCATCAAAGAAGTTAAAGATATTGAAGCTTTCATGAAAAAAAATAATTAAATAACCTGCTTCATTTATCGATATTGACTATGGTTTTTATAGGGCGGATACGCCCTGTTTTTTTTATATACATTGAATTTATAATATAAGCAATACTGCTGAAGCAGTAGCATAAGAATAGGGGGGTATTATGAAAAAGGGTTTTAAAAAAGAAAAAGATAAAGCCTATAGTGATTGGATTCATGCTTGGTATATTATTCTACATGAATACACAAAAATTTGATGGATTGTATTATCAAGCATCTAATGGTGAACTAATGGTGGCTGGTGCTGATAATCAGTTTACAATCAATTCTAATCATGTATCTTTTCAATTGAGATACCGAAAAATATTTGGTAAAAACATTAAATAGGATTAGATATCACATCTGGAAGTCAGTTGTTCAACAAAGCTGTAGCTACATTAGGAATCTTAGCAGATTTTGTCTCTTTGATCAGTGATTTATCTTTAGCATGGAAAGGTCAAGTCAATGCAACCAATGCACAACAATTAGGTATGACAGTTGCTGATGTTGAATCCGCAAGAACGGCTTTTGGAATAGCCTTTGGAAGTATTCGTATAATCAGGGAATTTGGTGCACAATTATTGGCTTATTTAGGTTCAGGGAAGATAAATAATGCAGGATTATTGCAACTCAGTACCTCATGGAGCATTTTAGAAGTCTATTTATATCTTCTAATCCTATACTCTCCTTTATCTACTCACACCACCCACTGCACATGCGTATCAAATACTTAAATCAACTGATACTAGGAGACTAGTCTTCCATTATACTGTCATTTATGTAGGTTATTCTTACAAGGTTTAGGAGTATTAATGTATGATCGACAGCACAATCGAAAATGGTTTAGTCATTTTCATAAGTTATTTACTATTTGTGTTTATCAAATTCATTTTAGTGGTTGGTTTTTCTATATATCATAATCATGGGTTAATTAAAATAAGAAAAGCTCGTTTTTTTTACGATTTCATAGGTTATCAATTTATAGGAATAGCTGTCGTTTTTATACCTACTTTAGTCTTTTTGTTTTCATTTTTATACAATATAGTCATCATTGAAGAAACACTTGTCTGGATTTTTGCTTATCCTTTAAAACATTCGTTGTTCATGCACTTAGTCTTACTGATTGTCGCCTATTTTGTTTTAGCATTTGGTTTCTATAAAATAATATCCAAAATTAAACAATAAGCACAGTCTATTTTATTTATTAAATATGACAAGATTAGACATTACTATCAAACGATAGAAGGTAAGAATACGCTTCGTAGTCTTGCTTATATGACTTATATCATATCGATTATCGTCATGATAACTTTAATGCTATTAATAGTAAACATGTATTTAATTATTGTTTTATAATGAGACCCCCTATTGTTATAATCTATTAATTTTGAAATCTTAGTTTATCATGTATCAACATATGAACTACATAGTCACCATAAATTAACAGTTAGAGATAAGAATTTGATTAAGTGATCACGCGTGATAAGATTCATATAAAGCACCCAGGAGAATATGGGTGTTTTTTATGTAATCATGGTATACTTAAATATATCTTATATTATGGAGGGGTTCTATGAGAAAAATGAAACTGATTTTTATGTTACTTACATCGATATTTTTGATATCATGTCAACATAAAGACTCAACTTTTTCGATTGAATTTGATGTCAATGGTGCAGATACTACCATCGAAAAAATCATTGATATAGCCAATGGAAGTGAGATTACACTACCTACTTTAACGATGGACCATTATGTTTTTGTAGGTTGGTATGAAGAAACAGTCGGCGATAAAATCTATCTTAATGGCAATATCACTGTCTCAAAGAACATGAAATTAATTGCTGAATGGCGACCTTTGTCATATAGAGTTACCTTTTATGATGACCTAGATGACATTTTAGAAGTAGTATCTGTAGGATATCAAGAAGAAGCGATTGCTACTCTCATACCATCTAAAGAAGGACATACTTTTATAGATTGGGATAAAGATATTACATCCATTACATCTGACTTAGATGTATATCCTGTTTTTCAAAAAAACACGTATAAAGTGACATTATATGATATCGATGGAGAAGTGATTTCGTCCACTGATGTCTTATTTGGTGATGATCTAACATCTTTGAATCATCCAACACTTGAACATCATCAATTTGATGGTTGGTATATGGATCAAGGATTTAGTGAAGCATTTGATTTATCTACAATGCCAGCACATGAGTTGGATTTATACTCAAAATGGACTCACTTATCACTCATTGGTCCAGTCATTGTCGGTTTTCAAAATCCAACATATGTCAATAACGGACAAAAATTTAATCCACTTTTTGGTGTCACAGCAACTGACATTACAGATGGCGACTTAACAGAAGACATTATCATAACTGGATGGTCAAACAGCTACGTTAATCATTCAGGTGAATATATCGTGATCTTATCTGTTGAAGACTCTGATGGAAATACGACTAACGTTTCATTTAAAGTGATTGTATCAGCAATAGCTTATGATGCTTCAGCTACTTATAAAGCATACATCGGTGCAATCGCTCATATGAACCCTCATAACGAGTCTTCTAAATCTCATTTAGAATTATTTAATTTAATCGGTGATTCCTTATACCGAGGTGATTATGATTGGGATAAAGCGATTGAACTTGGTATAGCAACTCATGTAGGTGATTTTACTCACACAGCTAATCTCCCCTTTGGTTATGTTCCCTCAATGGCTTTATCACATCCTCACGATGTATTTGGAAATGGCTTAGTTTGGGACATATCTTTACGAAGTGATCTATCATTTATCGATGGTTATGTCATTGATGCACATACATTTGATTATGCTTGGAAAGAACTTTTATCACCACTTTTGAGAAATCAAAATGCACATTATTTATTTGATCAAGATTATTTACCATTAGTCAATGCTTTTGATTATTATAATCAATTTCAGCCAGACCTAGATAACTTAGGGTTTCCTGTTTATATGGTGAATGGGGTCAGATTTAGTCGTGAAAATGCATTATATCTGATAAATGAAGAAGGCCATGATTTATATCATGTAGAAAATATGTACGAAAATTTGATTGGACCAGGTGGCGTTAAGGCATATGTGAGTAAATGGGGCGGCGAATTCTTTGGAAAAGATGGATGGGTTCTTCAAACACCAGATGATGCGTATTTTCACATTGCGACTGATGATAATCTATATGCACCCACTTCTGGTTGGACATTAAATGGTGTTCCTGTACCACATATTCTTCCTGAAGGTGTCTATTTAAGAGTTGACGGCTCTAGATATGCAGGTGCATATCCTGCATATATGGATCAATTAGGAAATAGAACACAAGTAACAGAAGTAGGTATACCTATTGATGGTCAGAAGACAATCACAAAACCCGCTGTTGACTGGGAAGATGTTGGATTTGAAGTCATCAATGATACGACGATTAGAATACACTTAATTACTAAAAAAACATCTTGGCAAGTCATGGAAAATTTATCGACAGCTATTACATCTGTTGTTCATCCACATTATTATGATGTTGGTTTTCATCTAGAAGGAGACATCAACGATTATGGAACACAAGGAAATCCTTATGTCTCATTTGGTCGATATAAGATGACAGAATGGGATCCTCAAAGTCATCTGATGCTTACATTAAATTTAGATCATTATGATCATGAAGCTTATCGAATTGAACATATAAAATATCTATTCATAAGTAATCACTCCATCCTTTTTAACGAATTTACTCAAGGACATCTTGATGTTTCACCCGTTCCCGGATCATCACTACTTGCCTATAAAGATTCACCTTATCTTAAATTTATTCCAACAACAGCATTTTTCCGATTTGCTTTTTCACTTGATCGCATGAATGATGGTGATCCTTCTAATGATAATCCCATGATGAAATACTTAGATTTAAGAAAAGCTTTATATTTTGCAACGGATCGTACATATTATACGGATTATATTCGTTATCCAGGTTATCCAACACATGGTTTACTTGGTCCAGCTTATGTTTCAGGTGCACTAAATCCATTCTCATATCGAGGTTCGACTTTTGGACAAGCCGTTTTAGCTGATTATGCCCCTGATACATTTGGGTATGATCCAGTAAGAGCGAAACATCATTTCGATCTTGCATATGAAAAAGCAGTAGCTGATGGTGTGATTAATGATGGTGATATCGTATCGGTTGAATTACTCTATTTTGATAGTGGTACCTCACATAATCCTTTAGTTGCCATAGAAAGTCAATGGGAATCTATCTTAGGTCCTAAATTCAATCTTGTTTTAATCTCTGATACTCAGGCTGCATATATGTATCCAGGTGTAAGTGTATTAGAGTCAAGATTATTTGATATCATATTTGGTGGATGGCAGGGCCTTCAATATGATGCACCTGCTATGTTACAAGTTTATTCCAATGTCAATGGATGGGCTTATATGATCGAAACAGGTTTTGAAACAGGTCATGCTATGCTCGATGTTGATCTTGCAGACGGTAAATTAGCTGTTCAAGGTTGGTTAAGTGACTTATTAACACAACAACATCGAACAGAAGATGAAGAGGCTTATATTGAGTTATTCCAAAACTTTATTGCTGATTTTAATGGGGACATCTATACGAACACATATGACTATCTATGGGAAGATGTTTACTACCGAATTCTTTCATATGACACATATGAAGGTAGAGAAGATGATTTTGACAAAATTACAGCAGCTTTAGAAGGTGAATTATTAAGTCAAATGATTAATATTCCATTATTTACTAGTGTTTCTACATTGATATATAGTGAACGCATTGGATTTGATGCACAAGCATACCATGCACGCATGGGTTGGGGTGGATATCGATACATGTATATCATCAAGGAATAGTTCATTCCATGAAATCATGATTTAGCTCTTATGATGATTCATCATAGAGCTTTTTTTTATGGCGTCTTCATGGTTTAAACAAGTAAGAAATGGCAAATGGTCTTGTTAAATTTAGAAATTGAATCGATTTATCGGTAAAATACGATAGTATTTTTAGATATTATAACCAAAAACAGACATATATATGTTAAAATAAAAACAATATAACTACGGAGGGACAGTATGTACAAATTAAGAATTTTGATGGTTTTTCTATTGGCATTTTTTTTAGTTTCATGTCAATCGAATGATCAACTTTATACAGTTGAATTCGATTTAAATGGTGCAGATATCGATTTAGAAGACTATAATAATGTCGAATTAGGTAGTGAAATCACATTACCTAATATTACAAGAGAACATTACGAGTTTTTAGGATGGTATACTCTCGTTAGTGATGAAAAAGTGTATCTTGGTCAAACAATCATCATTACTGAAAACATGACACTTTATGCGGATTGGAAACCACATGTTTATGTTGTCACTTTTTATCATGATACTAAAGTTATTAATAAGCAAAATGTTGAATATTTAGATGATGCATTTAGTCCAATTCCTCCTTTTAAGGAAGGTTATCACTTTATAGGTTGGGATAAAGCATTTACAAACGTAAGCAGTCATCTTGATGTTTATGCATTATTCGATATCAATACATATACCGTTCGATATTTCGATAAAGATTTAGAACTTATTAAAGAAGAAACCGTACAGCATCTAGCATCATCAATACCACCTGTAACACCTACTTATGAAGGATTTGTTTTTACAGGTTGGTCAAAGAGTTATGATCAAATTACTCAAAATACAGATATTTATGCAAATTATGCTCAAGGTCAATATCTCGTTGAGTTTAGAAATGAAGATGAACAAATCATTTCGATTCAAACACCATTTCATGGTGATGAGTTGATAGCACCTACGCCACCAGAAAAAACGGGTTATACATTTGTTGGTTGGTCAGAATCATTAGAAAACGTTCAACAAGATATGGTGATCTACCCTCAATATATAAAAAATAGTTATAATGTCACCTTTTATAATGAACAAGGTGATGTAGTTCATACAACATCAGTCGAATATCTTGATGATGTCATAGATGTTCCAGCAGTTCCATCTAAAGATGGTTACCATGCTGTTGGATGGAATCATGCACTTACTAGCATTCAAGATCATACATCCGTGTATCCTGTCTACTATATTAAATCATTCTATGTTAATTTTAGAAGTCACCTAGGACTCGCATTTGATATTCAACTTGTTGAATATGGTAAAGCTGCTTCTACACCAAATACGATTCCAACACCTGTCGGCTATCATTTTGTCGGTTGGGATAGAAACTATGATGTGATTACTGAAAATATAGATGTTTTTGCTCAATATGAAATAAATACCTATAACATAGTTTTCAAAGATTTAAATGAAAATATCCTTTTAGAAACAACCATCAATCATGGTGAAACAGTGATTGCACCTGTTCCTCCCGTGATTGAAGGTAAGAATCACGTGGAATGGACGACAGATTTCACACAAGTTAGATCAGATCTCGTCATTTACCCTGTATATGAATGGAAGACTTATGAAATCACTTTCCGCCAAGACAATGAAGTCATCATTGACATAGTGACAGTTCAACACGGGATGGAAGCCATCATGACAGAGATTCCTACTAAAGTAGGGCATGTTTTTGTTGAATGGAATCAACCACTCGTAAATATTACATCATCGTTTGATGTGTATCCTGTTTATGAAAAAATAGATTATGAAGTCGTATTCCATAATGGAGATGGAAACATTCTTGAAATTTTATGGGTTCCTTTTATGGATCCTGCTATCCCCTCACTTACTCCAACTAAATTAGGTCATACATTTATTGGATGGCAAGAAGATATATCTCAAATCACAAACCATTTAAATGTCTATCCCGTCTTCCAGCCTAATATTTATTTAGCTAATTTCTATGATGAAAGTGGACATATTATTGTTTCTCAAGAAGTCGTGTTTAATACTTCACCATCTATACCTAATACTCCAACTCATCCAACACTTTATTTTAATGGTTGGTATAGTGATTTAGAGCTATCAGTTCCTTATTTATTTACACCCATGCCTGCTTATCATATTTCAATTTATTCAAAATGGTCAGAAATAACACTCATTGGACCAGAGATTAGTGGATATTCAGAAAGTGTTACTTTAGCATATGGAGAAACGTTTGATCCATTATTTGGTGTGTCTGCAATAGATCTTTCTGATGGTGATTTAACAAGTTTTATTCAAGTTTCAGGATGGGATGACTCTTATAGTGAAATACCTGGCGTATACGAAGTCACTTTATGGGTAGTTGATTCTGATGATAATATCTCGACAGTCTCATTTCTAGTAACAGTTCTTCATGCTGTTATACCCATGTCTGAAACATATCAAACATATATTTCAGCAGTTACTAATCTTAATCCACATACTGAAACATTTGTGAGTGCAACCGAGTTATACAACCTTATGAGTGATTACTTATATCGAGGTGATTATGACTGGACGAAAGCCATTCAACTTGGTTTAGCAACGCAAGAAGGTGACTTTACAAACACAGCAAGTTTACCATTTACTTATGTTCCATCAATGGCCTCAGCTCTACCAATAGATGTCTTTGGTGACGGAATGGTTTGGGAAATTTCACTTCGAAATGATTTATCATTTGTTGATGGTACTCCCATTAATGCTTATACCTTTGATTATTCATATCGACAACTCCTCGATCCAATATTGTTTAATTCTAAAGCATCTTATCTTTACTCAATAGATTTTCTTCCCTTATTGAATGCAGAAAATTACTATCTTCAAATCGAACCTATAACTTGGGAAGAGGTTGGGTTTAAAGTCATTGATTCTTTAACGATGAGATTCCATTTAACAGAAAAGAAGAGCCAATGGGAAGTGATGAGTCACTTATCACATGCAATTACTTCAGTCGTTCATCCTGACCAATATGAAAATGGTAAAATTGATGGTGGTATCGATACAACTTATGGTACATACGAAAATCCACTTATCTCCTTTGGTAGATATAAGCTTATTGAATGGCAACCAGACGCATATTTTAGATTCCAAAGAAATGATGATCATTATGATTCAGCTGCTTATCGCATCAAGTATCTTCAATATCGAATCGACTTAGATTTGGCTTCTGCTATTGATTTATACGAGCAAGATCAACTTGATTACACCAATTTAAGCAGTTTGTATTATCATACATATAAGGATTCACCTTACCTAAAATTAACTCCGATAACGACATTGTTCCGTTTCGCATTCTCTTTAGATCGTATGAAAGATGGTGATCCATCAAACGATACACCTATCATGCAATATTTAGACTTCAGAAGAGCGTTATATTTTGCAACTGACCGTGAAACATTCGTCACTGACGTTCGTGCTCCTGGTTATGCAACTCATGGTTTACTTGGACCAGTTTATTTCTCAAGTGAACAAAACCTATTCTCATACCGCTCATCAGTTGCAGGGCAAGCAGTTTTAGCTGATTTCGCCCCTGAAACAACAGGATATGACCCCGTATTAGCTAAGCAATTATTTGATCAAGCCTATGCACAAGCTGTAACTGACGGTGTGATTGAACCTGATTCTGTGGTATCGATTGAATTCGTCTTTTCAGATGGTGACTTAAACCACACAACAGCTAACTGGCTAAAAGCAACTTGGGAAAATATTTTTGGACCTAAATTTAACCTGGTAAAGAATGCTGTTCCAGGTACAGAGTTAACTGCACCTGAAACAGGTATATGGAGAACTGGTAACTTTGACATCACATTTGGTGGATGGCAAGGTCTCCAATTCTGGGCACCTGGTATGCTACAAGTTTACTCAAGTGGTAGAGGCGCAGCTTACATCCTAGAAGTTGGTTTTGAAACTGGTAATGCACTAATTGAAGTTGAACTTGGTGCTGGTAAGGTTGCAGTTCAATCTTGGTTAAACGAACTACTTGCACTTCCAGATAGAACAGAAAGTCAAGAGGCATATATCGCATTATTCCAAGACTTCTTAACTGACTTTGAAGGCGACATTTACACAAATACTTATGACTATTTATGGGAAATTGTTTACTATCAAATACTAGACTATGAAGTATATGAAGGTAGAGATGTAGACTTTGATAATATTACAGCTGCTCTTGAAAGTGAATTATTAGCTCAAATGATTAATATACCCTTGTACTCAAATGTTGGATCTGCAATTTATAGTTCACGTGTCCAGTTTGATGCTCTAGCATACCATGCACGCATGGGTTGGGGTGGATATCGATACATGTATATCCTAAACGGATAATAAAAAGATAAAAAAGTAAAAACATACGGTTTTGAGTAGTATAAGTTAGGAGGAACTTATATGAAAAAAATCGTATGTTTTATTTTACTTGTTTTTACCATTCAAAATTTTTCTATTGAAGTACATGCAAACTCAAGCTACCACAGTTATGAATCATTGACGATGAATGAAGGTAAACTCTTACAAGATTTTTCTAAAGATGATTATAAAGAGTATTACAAAAAGGTCAGTCAACGTAAATTTTTCGGTTGGAGTATTCACAAAGTGAATAACAATACTAAAGTAACCTACATTACTGAAACTCTATTCTCATATTACAATGATGGGTATACACCGATTGAATATACATTTAAGATGGACAGAAAACAGACAACAAAGGTGAGTTTATCTGCAAGTGGATCCATTGGTTTAAAAAACCAAACCGATATGAAAGGGTTTAAAAACAATCTGGATTCATCTTTAAAACTATCTTCAGAGTATACACAAACCACAGAAGATAAAGAGTCCTATGAAATTGAATTTAAGGTTGATCCTGGCACACAAGTTGATCTATTCATTTATGGAGAAGGTAAGATTACTAATGGGGTTGCTGCTAGATATTTGTGTTGGATTCGTCTTGATCAAGGTGGTTTTGAAGTCTTTTTAGTGACCACTCAATATCAAAGACTTGAGAAGAAGCGTATATGAGAACACTCATTTTTTACTTGTTTACGGCATTAGTCTCTTTTTTCATGGCATATATCATCTTCAACAACAAAGAAAAACCGATTCCTAAGATTTTAACAATTGATACCACGTATACTTATCTAGCAGAAGAAAACCAGAAAATGGAAGTATCCTTATACATCAATCATAAACATCATCCACTTAATGATAAACATTCTTATCAATTCTTATATCTTTCAGATCAAGATGAGACGAAAAAACTTGAAGTTGAATTGTTGGACATCAAGAAAAATCATTATGAAAACTATTTAAATGAAACCTATCAACAAGTCACATTACTTGTAAAACTTCCTTATATCACAGGAAATATCGATATCTTAAATGCCTACATAAACATCACACTCACGAATCAAGAAACTTATTCTTTTTTTATCGGTAAATTCTTTTATACATATATGTACATGGATGGTGATTTTCTCGACTGGACAGGGCTTCAGGGATTAAAAGCTGAGAATCAATTTATCTCTCGCCTACAAACGATTGTGATACCCTTCCATACATTATCAAAAGACATTAGAGAAGTTTCTATTGGTTCACACGATCATATAACCTATGAGATAAAAGATCAAAAACTTCATCTTTATATTGATTATGATGCACATTTACTCTTTCATGTACCCATCATCATTACATACACAGATTCATCCATCCAGACCATTTCAAATTTCAGGTATTTTATTGATTATCAAACGCTTAAAGAAAGTGGTCCATTGGTTAATATGTATGCACTTAATTAAACTCAATCAAGTTAGAAAGAACTATTTGAATCAAACATTTGATTTAGAAATATTACCTAAAGATTTTATCTTAGTTAGTGGTGAAAACGGTAAAGGAAAAACAACACTTATCCAACTTGTCTTAGGATATATTTATCCTGATCAAGGTTATATTGAAGGAAAAAAACTTAAAATCGGTTTTCTACCTGAGAAAGCTTCACTCCCCTTATTTGTTAAGGTTCATACATATCTAGAGACATTAGCTCGCATTAAGAAGACAACGATGGATCATGAATTACTCTATCAATTTCATGTTCCACTCTCAAAAAGTATTCATGAACTATCGAAGGGGAATATGCAAAAGCTCGCACTCATATCGACATTCTTAGGAAAACCAGATTTGATCATTCTTGATGAGCCATTATCTGGTCTAGATCAAGAATCTGCTGATATTCTTGAAAAATATATATCAAAAAAAAGATGTGAGGGAATGAGTTTTATGATATCAACTCATCAACCTGAACGATTTAAGCATCTTTGTACCAAGCATTTAATCTTATGATTAAGTTTATTTTAATCCATCTTTTCTATACGAAAAAATGGTGGTTTCTAATGGGAAGTATATGTCTACTTTTCGTTTTACTTTATCTGTTTTTACAAACCGGTGAATCTATTTATGAGGAATCATTATTTGATAAGATATACCGAGAACAAACCTATCACATCTCATTAAAAACAGTGACGATGATCCTCCCATTTATCTTAATCATGTTTACACTTGATCATGATCAAATGTATTTAAAAGTTTTATCAAGTTATTTTGGTAGACGATATATCATCTTATCTAAGATGATGGTCTATATCATCATCATCTTCTTCATTTACAGCACTCTTTGGATGTATCATCAATTGTTAGTTAGTCTATTAAAACCTCACTTAAACTATCCGTTTCTCTTGCTTGATTATCTCATATTAGGTTTAGATGGTTTAATCATCCTATCTTTTGTCTTATACATCACACGAGATCGATATAAAGCTTTTTCCATCATGATTGGTATTTTTTATATGATGTATGTCTTTTTAGTTGAAGATTACCAAGAACTCATCTTGTTCTATCTATTCCCAATTAAAAATACACATTTTGAGTCATTTACACTTGCAATACCCTATAAACTATGTTATATTAGTCTAGGATTTATCCTAACCTATCAAAAAATGATGAAAGAACCTTATCCTTCATCATAAATGATTGACTTATCTATGGGTTATGGTATAATCTTAATGTATATAAATACAGTGAAAAGAAGAGGTACCCTCTCGCCTGATGGACGAATTCATAGGCAAACGTGTCACGATCATTAATTTGACGCTACAAGTGGGTACATATTGTACACACTTTTTTCTTTTCAACATTCTTAGGAAATGGAGGTGGACTGCATTAAACAAGTAAAAGGTAAATCTACAGAGCTCGTAAACGAAAATATCCCCAATGTTGAACTTCTGGTCATTGATGAAGCAGGAGCTAAAGTGGGCATTATTTCACGCAGAGAAGCGATGGCGATTGCACAACAAAGAGAATACGATTTAGTTGTTGTATCCCCAGATTCGAAACCAATGGTTGCGAAACTCATGGACTACTCTAAATATCGTTATGATCAGCAAAGAAAGCTACGTGAAATGAAGAAGAATCAACATGTGGTTGAAATTAAAGAAATTCGCTTAAGCCCAACGATTGATACGCACGATTTTGACACCAAATTAAAGCATGCGTTAAAATTCTTAGAAAAAGGCGATAAAGTTAAAATTTCGATTCGTTTCTTCGGTAGAATGATTACACATAGCGACCATGGAATGGTTGTTATTAACAAATTTATTGAAGCGATTGGTACAAGATGTACGGTTGAATCAAAACCGAAAATGGACGGTCGCAGTATGATTGCAATGATTGCACCAAATAACACTGACAAATAGAAGGAAGGAAATACTCATGCCAAAACAAAAGACACACAGTGGATTAAAAAAGAGAATTAAAGTGACTGGTACTGGTAAACTTATGCGTGGACACGCATATACAGGCCATTTAGCAGCATCAAAAACAACAAAACAAAATAGACAATTAAGAGGCGAAGCACAAGTGGATGCGACTGACAAGAAGCGTATCAAATCGTTGATTTCGAACTTAATGTAACAGGAGGGACACACACATGCCAAGAGTTAAGGGCGGATTCGTCGCTAGACGTCGTCGTAAAAAGATTTTAAAGCTTGCTAAGGGTTATTTCGGATCCAAGAGCACCATTTTCAGAACTGCTAACGAACAAGTTATGCGTTCATTACGTTATGCATACCGTGACCGTAAGCAAAGAAAAAGAGAATTCAGAAAATTATGGATTCAACGTATCAATGCAGCTGCTAAGCTAAATGGTACAAAGTATTCAACACTTATTCATGGATTAGCATTAGCAAACGTTCAAGTGAATAGAAAGATGTTAGCAGACATTGCTATTCATCAACCAGCTGATTTTACAGCATATTGCACGTTAGCACTAAATGCGATTAAAGGCGATCTACCAAAGGTAGAAAAAGTTGCTCCAAAAAAAGAAGTGAAGAAAGTTGAAGCGGTTGTTGAAACAGTTGTTGAAGCGGTTGATTACTCAAAAATGCTTGTTAAAGATTTAAAAGCTTTAGCAGTTGAAAAGGGAATCGAAGGCGCAGACAAGATGTTAAAGGCTGATTTAGTCGCTGCTTTAAGTAAGTAATATGCAAAAAGAGTGGAAAATGCCACTCTTTTTTTGTATAATAATTGCATAGGTGAAGTCATGAAGAAACGCATTGTAATCGCATTGATATTATTAATCTTAACGATCATCTTTTTACCTACAGCACTTATTCTCATGGAATTAAGAGGTCAAGTCATTTCCATCTTATCGTCTATCGTTGCTTTTGTGATTATAGGTGTCTATGTATTTGGCGGAGTACCAAAAATGATTATCTATATCATTTATGGTGCACTAACGTCGTTTTTTCTGTTTGCATTCGATGAGCCTTATCATTTACCGATTGTCTTTATCGGAACATTACTCTTTATTCTCCATCCACTTTCAGCATTTGAAAACTATTTAGCAGAAAAGATGTTACCCGAAGATGTCTTACCTATTCGCATTAGTATTCATGGTTCATATTGGCCATTTTATGCCTATTTTAAAGAAATGAAGAATTTTTATCACTTACCTCAAGCTCGAAAACTCTATACCAAAAAAACATATTTACATTTGAGACAGTTTACCACTTTAATGCTTATGTTTGCAGGTATATTCTTATATATTCGAGGTATTAGTTTTATTGCCAATTCACTTGATGATTTTTCTTGGGAAAACTTCTTTATCTTCTACGCTGTTATTATCGTCTTTATCTTAGCATTCTATACGTTTAAAAAAGGTTTTACGTCAACATTTAGAACATTAGGTATTTCTTTGTTTCCACCGATCATTTACTTGATTTTAGCTTCAAGTTTTCCTAATGTCATCAAATATACGTTTGCAAGCTCAGTTTTAGTGCTTGGATTGATTGTTTCGATTATTGAACTTGTTAAATATTATCAACGTGTGGCATATGATGTCTATCACTACTATGATGTTGACCAACAACTTGATGTTTATGCAAATGCTTTATTTGAACCCCTTGTCTATAATGAAACATTTACCAAATGTGGTCATTATCAAATTAAAGTATCACTAGAAACATTCCAAAAACATTTTCACGACATTTTAGTTTACTCAAACTTTTTTAGATTTATCATTACTGCTTATGCATATGGCAAGCAATGTATTCATTTATACGCTGATTTCCATGAAAAAAATCAAGTGAGAGCTGAAAAATTTAAAGTCTATTTAGAAGCTAAATTTAAAATGGCTGTACCTATGGATTTAATTGATGATCCGAATAAAACACAATATGAGAAAAAATTCTTTCATCGCCCAAACTATATCATAGCCAGAGCACAAAATTTAGCTAACTTATTAAAAGAATTAGAGATTAAAACTAAAATTATTATTAGTATTATTGCTTATTTCGAACTTGAAGAAGAACTCGAAGATTTCCAAAATGATTTTCCAGCTATTAAACTTGATGATTTATCAGAAGAAGCATACATCACAGCCCGTATTGATGTACCATCGATTAATGTCGATTATATGATTGAATCAAAAATCAGAGAAGTGTTACTTTCACTGATGGTTCATCATGGCCAATTTGTCCGTATATCGGTCTATTACTAAGTTAGCCCATAGGGCTAGCTTTTTTTGATTCTTAGATGATATGTCTAAATTTCTTGACAATATGGATGTAAAGTGATAAATTGAAGGTGAACCTAGGAAGCAGCCGTGGAACCCAAATCATTATCATGGGAACTAAAACGACATGGGCGTGAAAGCCATTTTTATGGAATCCCGATATGTCGACAAGATAGCACCCCCTTAGAACTATTTCGTTCTCACAGCTTTCTAGGCTTTTTTTATGCTTTAAGTTATGCTATAATGAGGAATAGAAAATAAAGGGGTTATCACATGAAAAAAGAATACGAATTGCTTAAAAACATATCTTTATTACCTGGTGTACCAGGAAATGAAAAAAAGGTAAGTCAATTTATTACATCTGAAATCAAAGCATATGCAGATGAAGTGATTTATGACAATTTGGGATCGATTATTGCGACTAAAAAGAATGATGGTCCTAAAGTCATGATTGCTGGGCATATGGATGAAGTCGGATTACTTGTTACTCAAATCACTAAAGATGGTTTTATCAAATTTCAAACACTTGGTGGTTGGTTTTCACAAGTGATGCTTGCACAAGTTTGGGAAATTCATACAAAAAAAGGCATTGTCTATGGTGTGACAGGCGTTAAGCCACCACATATTATTCCTCAAGATAAACGAAATGTAGCGATTGGAATTGATACCATGTATTTAGATATTGGTGTCACATCTAAAGAAGAAGCGATGTCTTTAGGCATCGAACCAGGAAACATGGTCGTTCCTCATACAGAATTTAAGGTATTAGGTAATGAAAAATATCTTTTATCTAAAGCTTGGGACAATCGTATTGGAAGTGCTGCTGTTATTGAGATACTAAAACGTTTAGAACAACTACCAAATGACTTATACGCAACTTTCACTGTGCAAGAAGAAGTAGGATTAAGAGGGGCTAAAACGAGTTCTTATGTGGTTGAACCTGAAATCGCAATTGCCATTGATACAGGCCTTGCTAATGATGTTCCAGGTGGTGAATCTAGTGAACAATCACTGGGAAAAGGTCCACAAATACTTCTTTATGATGGAGGATTAGTGCCTAATCAAGGATTAAGACAACTTGTCATTGAAACAGCTAAAGAAGAAGGTATTCCTTATCAAGAAGCATTTATTGTCGGTGGTAGAACGGATGCTGGCCATATGCACTTAGCACATCGTGGAGCTGCAGGATTGTCGATTGGTATTCCAACACGCTATATGCACTCACATACTTCCATCATTCATTATGATGATTATGAAAACACAATCAAATTGGTATTAGCTGTCTTGAAAAAATTGGATCGAAATACAGTGGATAAAATTTTATTTGAATAAGCACTCGCCGAGTGCTTTTTTATTGCATCATTAAAAAAACTCATGTATAATACAGTTGAGCGACTACTCAACTAAGGAGGACATATGAAAAAAGCTTGTGATGTAAATTGTAATTGTACGATTTTTCATAAAGAAACACTAAATCGTGTTGAACAATCTTTATATAGTGACCATGAATTCGACGAACTCGTTGCACTTTTTAAAATATTAAATGATAAATCAAGATTGAAAATTTTAGAAGCAGTTAAAGATGATGCACTATGTGTCTGTGATATAGCTCATTTACTGGGTGTATCTAAATCAGCTGTCTCGCATCAGATGAAGTCCTTAAAGTCTATGGATTTAGTAGGAAGTCATAAAGAAGGAAAGATGGTCTATTACCATTTAAAGAACCAACACATTCGACAACTAATCGATCATGGATATCGACATGTCAAAGGAGAACATCATGACTAGAAAAACGATTAAAGTATCAAATATTACATGTGCACAATGTGCAAAATCCATCGAGACCCATTTTAATCAATTGGAAAATATCGATGCACATGTATTAGTAACTTCAAAAAAAGTTGTATTTACATATGATGAAGATAAATATCGCGAAGATCAAATCGCTGATCAATTGCGCGTGATTGGATATTATCCCATTTTGAATAATGAGGAACAATTAAGAGCTAAAAAAAGAGAAACCATTGATCTTATAATTGCTGGCATTTTAACATTTCCTCTTTTATGGACGATGTTTGTTCATTTAGGTATAAATATTTATGTACCTGAGATTCTCATGGATGGCTATGTACAATGGGCGATTGCTACCCCTATCTTGTTTTATATAGGTCGACATTTTTTTCAAGCAACTTACCATCAAATTAAAGCTAAAAATTTAGGCATGGATACATTGGTTGTTATAGGAACAACAGCTGCTTATGTGTACTCCATCATTCAAACATTGAGCTATAATCCTCATGGAAATCATGCGATGCCTGAACTTTACTTTGAAACAACAGCTGTGATTATTTTCATGGTTTTACTTGGAAATTACTTTGAAAGTCGTGTCAAAGAGAAAACCAGTGATGCTTTGCAAGCACTGATTAGTCTAGGCGCGAAAGAAGCACGTGTTTTAAAACAAGGAAAAGCGATGATGGTTCCAATTGATCAAGTCAAACCTGGAGACATCATCATTGTCTTAGCAAATGAAAAAATTCCACTCGATGGCGAAATCATTTCAGGGAAATCTTATATCGATGAAGCTATGATTACCGGTGAACCTATGCCTAAATTTAAAGAAGTCGGACATAAAGTGATAGGTTCATCGATGAATATTGTCGAAACGTTAGAAATCAAGGTGACAGCTACAGGTTCTGATACTATTTTATCTCATATTATTAAAACTGTTGAAGATACGGCACTTATTAAACCGAAAGCACAGCGGATTGCTGATAAAATTGCACAACTTTTTGTGCCTATTGTTGTGACTTTTTCAATCTTAGTTTTACTTGCTTGGTTGTTTGTAGTGGATGGTGGGCATCAACTCTCCCATGCTTTTGCTCCTGCAATTGCTGTTTTAGTGATTAGTTGTCCATGTGCACTTGGTCTTGCTACTCCTACTTCGATTTCGGTTGGTAGTGGTATAGCATTTAAAGAAGGTATCTTATATAAAGGTGGGGAATTTTTTGAAATCGCAAATAAAATTAGTGCGATAGCTTTTGATAAAACAGGAACACTTACTAAAGGTGAACCTGAACTCTCTGATTTCATCGGAAATAAAGAGACTTTAAAAATATCTGCCTCATTAGAGAAACACTCAAATCATCCAATCGCAAAAGCTATAACTGATGCTTATGATGGTGAGTTATTGGATGTGTTAGATTTTGAAGTGTTACTCGGAAAAGGTATTAAAGGTAAGATTTTAGGAAAAATGGCTTATGTAGGAAGTCCTAATCTTATGAAAGAATTAAAACTTGATATATCATCTTTTGATGATAAAACATTATTATCTCAAGGAAAAACGGTGTTCTTTACTGTCTATGATGGAAAAGTAGTTAATATGATGGGTGTTGAAGATCCGATTAAAGAGACCGCTTTTGGTGTCATTCAAGAACTTAAACGAAGAAAGATTACCCCTTATATGATTACTGGAGATCAAGCGATAACCGCACAGTATATTGGACAAAAACTAGGTATTGATCATATCTTCTCAGAAGTTTTACCACATGAAAAAGCTGAAAAAGTTCAACAGATTCAAAAAGAAGGTCACGTAGTAGCTTTTGTGGGTGATGGAATTAATGATGCACCTGCATTAAAAATGGCTGATGTTGGATTTGCAGTAGGTAGTGGTTCAGATATTGCAATTGATACTTCAGATGTTACCTTAATGAGTTTAGATTTAGGTTTAGTCATTAAAGCGATTGATTTATCGCTTGCAACTTTAAAAAATATTTATGTAAATTTCTTTTGGGCATTTGCTTATAATATTGTCATGATTCCACTTGCAGCGATTGGTTTATTAAACCCATCATTAGCTGGAATTGGGATGGGATTTAGTAGTATAATGGTTGTATTAAACGCATTATCACTTAAATTATTTAAATTCAAAAAAATTCAAATGGAGGCATAGAAAATGAAAGTTTTAGTACCAGATATGAGCTGTAAGCATTGTGTGATGAAGATTGAAAAGCAACTTTTGATGGACGGTTTAAAAGCTAAAGTTGAGCTTGAGAACAAATCTGTTAGTTTTGCGAAAGAATCGGATTTAGATAAAGTTCAAAAATCGATTGAAAAAGCGGGTTATACATCTCAATTATGAGAATTATCGGTGGAACTCATCGAGGTAGAACCTTAAAGAGAGTAGAAAAACAAACAACACGAGAAACCGCAGATATGGTTAAAGTTGCAGTTTTTAATATGCTTGGAAGTCAACTAAAAGGTAGAGTCCTTGATTTATTTGCAGGTTCAGGTGCATATGGTCTTGAATCACTATCTAGAGGTGCAAATGAAGCATACTTTGTTGATCAAGATAAAGATGCTATAAAAACAATAAGAGAAAATGCTTGTGCACTCGGATTATCAAACAAATCGTTTATATATCAACAAGACTATATAAAATTCATGGATGGAATGAATCCATCCATCCTTTTTAACTATGTCTTCTTAGATCCACCATATGAAAAAAATATCTATGTTGATGTGATATTAAAACTAAAACCTTATTTATCAGATGATGCATCGATTATTTGTGAATCAGAGAAAAAGCTGATATTACCTGATGACATCGGTTCTTTGCAAAAAATCAAGGATAAAACATATGGTATAAAGCGAATATCCATTTATAAGTTCATATGATACAATAACAACATACGAAGTATATGGGGGAATTACATGAAATTTAGCATTATATGGAATGATATCAAATCATTTTGGAGTACACTCGATCGTTTTAGTAAAGTATTATGGATCATTTTTTCCATTTTATACCTTTTCATCCCACAGTTTTTGATTATCCCTTTATCTTTATATGTTTTCTATCGTGTTGTTTACCATATGAAAAAGTGGAAACATTTCTTTATAGCATGTGGTTCATTCTTATTAATTTTCGCACTTGCGATCGCTTTGTTTGTCACATTTCTATTCATAACAACCGATTCATTCGAAGATCGCGTATATACTTATACAGATATTCCTTTGACTGATAAAGAAGAAAAATGGTATCATACCATGATTGAAGAGGTTGATTATTATGTCATTGATCCTATCATGATGAGTGAGGATCAACCCTTTAAAATGATAGGGATTATGGGTTATAACACGGGATATTGGTTTAACAGGGATCCCTTTAATTGGCCAGTTATCGAACTCATTTTCTATCAATTTGATGAGGATCAGAGTGATTTATGGATTTTTGTTAATTATGAAGATGGAATTGATGAACTTTCATTTTCAATGAAAAGAGAAAGAAATAAAATGATTACACTTAATCCAAATGATGAGGTCACATCTATAGAGATTAGAGTCGAAAATGGCATGAATCAAGTGATCTATACCTTCGATGAAATCATCATCTATCCATATGAAGATCAACCGATGAATATGGATTTTGGTGGTCAGTATGATCCAACACCTTTTAAAACCTTCTTATCAAATCTTATTGGTGCTCATCTAGCGACGCTATTCATATTAAGTCTTTCCTACGTCTATCATAAAAAATATCAGCTTTACATACTAAAAAAGTGACCACCTTGGTCACTTTATTTGTTTTATCATACTGAGTTCAATTAATCCTTTTTGTGTTTCTTTCAAATGTAATATCCGATAATGATACTTCTCAAAATGATCTAAATATGTTTCAAAGAAAAGGCTTGTGGGTGTTAATTGAGATTCTAATGTCATATCGATCTTTTCTTGAGTAGCAATCCAATAGACATAATAGATACTCACCTTTTTCATTTGATCTTTATAATGAATAAGACCGATCGGATCGACAATATAGTTGTCATTTTTGAAAAATGCTTTAGTTTTAACTGTCCAATGCTTTTTTGGAATATCATAGACATAATACTTTTTCTCTAGTTTTCCAACTAACAAAAGAACCTTTTCACTCATGATCTGTCGCTGTTTTATAAATAAGAAAATACCTGCAATAAATGCAAACACTCCAAAGACTAAAATCATCCATCGCATCCATCCGTTCATCACAAAATATCCGAGTAGACCAAAAAGAATACCGATCGCACTTAAAATAAGAGAGATGATTTCAGTCTGATAAACGGTTTGGATATCTGTTTTTATACCTTTAATTGGTCGACTTCGCTGTATAGAAAGCTTGATAAATCCACCAGTCAATCTCATAAAGACAAAGAGAGCAAGTAAAACAGGCAATAAAAAACTCATGACTCTGAATAAGACAACTATACCACTAGCTCCTAGTTGTATCCAACGAATGAGTTCAATGATTTGAGAAACTAAAATTAATCCGAAAATAAAAAGCGGAATAGTTCGATTCCGATTTAAAATAGAGTATATAAAGTAGGTTAATAAGAGATAGCTTCCAAAGCTAATAAATGCTTGTATAAATAGATCCATGTTATCCCTTCTTTTCACATATTTTACTTCATTATAATGAATTCAAGGTAATATGTCAAACTACCACTTTTTTCGCTTGTAATTTAACATTATATCAAGTAAAATAAAGAGTAGCAAAGAGGGAGTGAAGCTTATGGAACTTTGGTTATCAATCGTCTTAATTGTTGTAGCATTATTAGTAGGAGCAGTCGTTGGATTCTTTTTAGCACGTGCTTGGTTTAAGAAGTATTTAGAAAAAAATCCACCAATGAATGAAAGAATGATCCGTGAAATGATGCGCCAAATGGGAAGAACACCATCTGAAAAACAAGTTCGTCAAATCATGGCATCCATGAATCAATACAAATAAAAAATAAGACATTCAATGTCTTTTTTTTCTAGGGGGAATTATGGAACCTTCAGTAAAAGATACCTTAAAACGAAATATTTACATGTATGGACGAGAAATTGATCTTGCACTTTATGATTATTTATTTGAAAATGGTTCAAAAGATAAGGTGTTAGATGCATTATCGATTTATCAAAACGATGATGGTGGTTTTGGTCATGGTTTAGAGCCTGATTATTTAAATCCTCATTCATCTCCAATTCAAACATGGACTGCCATTAATATCTTACGTATGCTTGATATTGATTCTAATCATGTGATGGTTAAAAAGATCTTAGATTATCTTGAATCAAGTTATGATTCTTCAATAAAAAGATGGCCAAATACCATTGAATCTAATAATGATTATCCTCATGCCCCTTGGTGGACATATAAAAAAGATGAATCATTTAATCCCTCGATATCGCTTGCTTCGTTTGCGATGATCCATGCTTATCCAGATAAAATCGTTTATCGATACGCAAAAGAAGTGATTTATGAAGCGATTATTTTTTTAATGACAGTAAAAGATAAAGTAGAAGTTCATGAACTGAGATGTTTTGTGGATATGGCGAATGATTTTCAGTCGCAACATGGAATTCAAATACTGACAAATGACTTTCAAATGGTCCTCTTGAAGCATATGATAGATACGATTAGTCCTGATGTATCTGCTTGGTTTTCTTCATATGCTGCTAAACCATCATCTTTAATCAAATGTCATCCTTCATTTGGTTCAAATGAACTGAAGAACATTCTATTAAGTGAATTACACTTAGCACTTCAAGAAAGAGATATAGAAGGCGCATGGCATATCACTTGGGCTTGGGATGATTACCAAAAGGAATTTGAAAAATCGAAAAAACATTGGAGAGCTATCATTGCTTTAGAATATGCAAGATTGCTGAAAGATTTCAATATGATATAAAAAAAGACACTAAGTGTCTTATTGGCAACAGGAAACTGTTGTTTTTATTTTTGTTTCTTTTCAGCTTCTTTAACTTCTTTTGGTTTAAAGATGAAAAAGCGTGCTTCTGTTCCATATTTTAAGCGAATGCGATTCGCTTTATGTCTAGCAAAAATAATGAGTGCTAAAATTAAAATAACGATTAATTCAAGTAATCTTGTTGAGAAGTTAGGTGTTTCAAAAAAGATGACACGAACCACAAAGTAAAGTAGTGTAGCTCCAGCAGAGATCATTGAACCTAATGAAACGAAGCGAGTTGTAAAGAAAATCAAAAGGAATAGCACTAAGATGGCAACACCAAGTAGAGGTTCAATCGCAAAGATCATACCAGCAGAAGTAGCTACTGCCTTTCCACCTTTAAAATTAATATAGATAGGAAAAACATGACCTAAAACAGCAACCATCCCATACAAGCTTAAGATGTTCATGTTACTAATGCCAATCGATTGAAGTGCTGGATCACCAATCCATCTCACTATAATAATGACTAATGCACCTTTTAATCCATCAAACAAGAAAGCAAATAATCCATATTTAGGACCTAAAACGCGGGTGGCATTGGTTGCACCTGTGTTTTTAGAACCATGTTCACGGATATCAATTCCTTTAAACACTTTACCAATAATCAATCCTGATGGAATCGATCCAAGAAAATAACTCAGTAACATTAGTAATGTTATATATAATCCTATCATGTTTAACACCCCATTACTTATACATTATATCATGTGATTTTTTGTTGTCAATTTAAATAAATAAATGTATTCAAAGATTGTAGTTGACTATATTTTTTGGTATAATATTGAATAAGAAATAAGATGGTGATGACGTGAACAAAACAAATAGAATTTATGATGAAAAGTCGATTCAAATACTCGAGGGTCTAGAAGCAGTTCGAAAACGACCTGGGATGTATATAGGGTCGACAGATGCAAGAGGATTGCATCATCTCGTATGGGAGATTGTCGATAATGCAATCGATGAATCCTTATCGGGGTTTGGTAATGAAATTACCTTAACAATCAAAGCAGATAACTCGATAGAGGTTTCTGATCAAGGACGTGGTATGCCTTATAAAATGCATAGCTCAGGACGTCCAACGACAGAAATCATTTTTACTGTTTTACATGCTGGTGGAAAGTTTTCTGATGAAAGTGGATATAAGGTTTCTGGAGGTTTACATGGTGTAGGCTCATCAGTTGTTAATGCCTTATCTCAATTTTTAGAAGTTACTATATATCGTGATGGTGGTATATTCCGTCAACGATTTACCGATGGTGGATCTAAAATTGGACAACTCGAGCGTATTGGAGATACCAAAAAAACGGGAACGACTGTATGGTTTAAACCTGATCCAAAGATTTTTTCAACTACCCTTTTTCAATATGATTTAATCAAAGAACGATTAAGAGAGTCTGCTTTCTTAATTAAAGGCTTAAAAATTAACTTAATCGATCAACGTAAACCGCAAAAGGAATCTTTTCAGTATCAAGAAGGGATTAAAGCATATATTGAGTTTTTAAATAAGGAAAAACAAGGTGTACACGATACGCATCTGATTGAAGCTGAATATACACTAGAGTCTCATAAAAAGAAGAAAATTGAGATTGATATCGCCTTCCAATTCACAACGAGTTATACAGAAAATATCTTATCGTTTGTCAACAACGTTCGAACAAAAGATGGTGGAACACATGAAATTGGATTTAAATCTTCTTTAACACGCTGTTTAAATGATTATGCAAGAAAATATGCATTATTAAAAGATAAAGATCCCAATTTAGATGGCTCTGATATACGTGAAGGCTTAACAGCTGTAATTTCACTTCGAATTCCTGAAGAAGTTTTGGAATTTGAAGGACAAACAAAAGGGAAGCTTGGAACACCTGAAGCCAGAAATGCGTGTGATCAAACCTTTTATGATAATATGTCGACTTATTTAGAGGAAAATAAGCAAGTCGCATCTCAAATCATTTCTAGAGCACTCTCTGCACAACGTGCAAGAGAAGCTGCACGAAAAGCAAGAGATGAAGCAAGAAACGGTAAAGGAAAAAATAAAAAAGAAGTATCTTTATCTGGTAAATTAACACCTGCACAAGGCAAAGATAAATCTGTTAATGAACTTTTTTTAGTGGAAGGAGACTCTGCGGGAGGTTCAGCAAAACAAGGTAGAAATCGAAGATTTCAAGCGATTCTACCACTGCGTGGTAAAGTCATTAACACAGAAAGAACTTCTGTGGACACCATCCTTAAAAACGAAGAAATATCGACCATGATTTATACGATTGGTGCAGATTTTGGTGCAGATTTTGATTTAAAGAAATGTCAATATAACAAAATTATTATTATGACCGATGCAGATACTGATGGTGCACATATTCAAGTTTTATTATTAACCTTCTTTTTTAGATATATGCGTCCATTAATTGAGGATGGAAGATTATATATCGCTCAACCCCCTCTTTATAAGCTCACTCGTAAAAAAGCGAAAAAAGAAGAGATTGTATATGCATGGAGCGATGAAGAACTTAAAGGACTTATTGATGATTCCCCTTATAATATCCAACGATATAAAGGATTAGGTGAAATGAATGCATCACAATTGTGGGAAACAACGATGAATCCGGAAACACGTTCACTTATCCAAGTGAAAATCGATGATTTATCTGCATCTGATAAACGCATTAGTATTCTGATGGGTGATGATGTTACACCTCGAAGAACATGGATAGAAGAAAACGTAGACTTTGAAGTCTCCGATGATTTTGATTTGCAGAAAGGAGACATTTTATGAAAATAAGTGAAAAGATCAACCAGTTTGTCGAGAAAGTCATTGAATCTAATTTAGAAGATATTGTCTCCGAACGTTTTGGTCGCTACTCAAAATATATTATTCAAGATCGTGCACTCCCTGATGCACGTGATGGACTTAAGCCTGTACAGCGTCGTATCTTATATGCGATGCAACAGCTTGGCATGTTCCATAATAAACCCTATAAAAAATCAGCAAGAATTGCTGGAGAAGTCATGGGTAAATATCACCCACATGGTGATTCATCGATTTATGAAGCGATGGTTCGTATGTCCCAAGACTTCAAAATGAGAGTTCCTCTAATCGATATGCATGGCAACAATGGATCAATTGATGGTGATTCAGCTGCTGCGATGCGCTATACAGAAGCTAGACTATCAAAAGCTGCTGAGGCACTCCTTCAAGATATTGATAAACGAACCGTTCCCTTCGTACCGAATTTTGATGATGAAGAGTTGGAACCTACGGTATTACCTGCTAAATTCCCAAATTTACTCGTGAACGGAGCAACCGGTATATCATCAGGATATGCCACAAAAATTCCACCACACAACTTAAAAGAAGTTATCGAAGCAACGATTGCTTTTATTGATAATGAACAATTAAGTTTTTTAGAACTTGCTAAAATCATTAAGGGTCCTGATTTTCCAACAGGTGGTATTGTTCAAGGTCATCAAGGTATTCTTCAAGCCTTAGAAACAGGTGCAGGAAAAGTTGTTGTTCGTGCGAAAACGATGATTGAAGAGATCTCTAAATCTCAAGATCGTATCGTGATTACTGAAATACCTTATGAAGTCAATAAAGCAGAACTCGTCAAGTCGATTGATATGCTTCGTATTGATAAAAAAATAGAAGATATCTTAGAAATTCGTGATGAAACCGATCAAGAAGGTTTAAGAATAGCCATCGACTTAAAAAAAGGCGCAGATGCTCAGTTTATGTTGAGTTTCTTGTTTAAATCAACTGATTTACAAGTCGCATATAACTACAATATGGTTGCTATATTAAATCACCGCCCAGTTTTAGTCGGTGTGATTCCCATCCTCAAAGCTTATGTTGATCATCAAAAAGATGTGATTACTAACCGCTCAAATTATGAACTTGAAAAGGCAAAAAAACGTCAACATATCGTTCTTGGTTTAATTAAGATGATTTCTGTCGTTGAAGAGATTATCAAAATCATTAGAAACTCGCAAAATAAACAAAATGCAAAAGAAAATATTATGCAAGCTTTTGATTTTTCAGATCTCCAAGCTGAGGCGATTGTCACTTTACAACTATATAGATTATCTAATACAGACATCTTACTACTACAACAAGAAAATGAAGGATTAGATAACAGAATTAAAGAATTAGAACACATCTTATCAAGTGAACATGCGCTAAGACGTGTGATTAAAAGAGAATTAATGGATGTTTCAAACTTACTGGGTGAAGCGCGTAAAACTGAAATAGAAGCTGAAATAGAAAATATTAAAATTGATCAAAAAGACTTAATTTCTGAAGAAATGGTCATGGTAGGTATCACCAAAGATGGCTATATCAAACGTGCATCTACTCGTTCATTTATGCAATCTCAAACCGTTGGGTTAAAGACAGATGATGCACTCATCTTCCAAGAAGAGTTAAATACTTTAGATACTTTATTAATCTTTACACAGCTTGGTAATTATATCTTCTTACCCGTCTATAAAATTGATGACCAAAAGTGGAAAGATTTAGGAATTTATTTGAATAATATCGTCCCTATTGAAAAAAATGAGAAGATTATCAAAGTGATTGCTGTTCAAACATTTAAAGAACAAAAAAACCTTTTACTATCTACTAAACAAGGGATGATGAAGCAAGCAAAGCTTGAAGATTTTGAAGTATCTCGATATAACAAACCTATTCGTGCTATGAAGCTTGCTAAAGATGATGAACTTGTCATGGTTGATACACATGAGAAGAAAAATATCTTATCGATCTCTAAAAAAGGATATGCTTTACGCTTTAAAACGGAAGAGCTTCCATTATATGGTCTTCAAGCAGGTGGTGTAAAATCGATGAGTTTAAGCGATGAAGATGAGTTGGTTAGTGCACTTTATGTCAGTCCAAGTGATGAGTTTATTATGCTCACATCAAGAGGTCATGTCATAAAAGACATCGTAGAAGAACTTCCTATTTATAATAGGAACCGACGTGGTATTATCGTCATCGAACATCAAAAAGCTAATCCACATTATGCCGTGTGTGCATCTCGATTATCGAAAGTTCAACAAAAAGAAAATGTTGATGTGAGAATCGTAACTGAGAAACAAGCTATATTAACAACTGTAAGTGAACTAAAATATTCAGGTAATAAATTTGGTAAAAAAATGTTTGATGAGGAGACACTTGGTAAGGGCTTATCGATAGAGATTTTTAGAGCAAAAGAAGAAATAGAAGAAGAGATTAAACCTAAACCCATAAAAAAAGAAGTTAAACCTGAAGTACAAGCAGATATCGTTAAAGAAGAAATTGTCATTAAAGATAATAAGAAAATTCATTTAAGTCGTCTTGATTTATTCGATGAAGATGATATGTAATAAGGAGAACATATGAATTTAACCATAAACAAGCAACGATTCACTTATGATCGTCCGATTGAATTACGTGATGTTGCAAAAGAATTAAATGTATCATGTCCACTGGCTGCAACCGTTGATGGACGTTTAAGAGAACTATCATTTATCTTAACAAAGGATTCAGACATTGAGTTTTTATCCTATAATCACGGAGATGCTATTCGTATTTATGAATCCACATTAAGATATGTTATCGCTATGGCATTAAAAAACCTATACCCAAAAGCTAAGATTAAGTTTAATTATTCCATCTCTAGATCCATTCTCGCTATCATAGATGGACTTTCTGAAGTGATGAACGAACATGTGGTACGAAAAATTGAAGTTGAAGTTAAGTCAATCATTGAAAAGGACTTAGAGATTACCCGTAAACGTGTTTCAGTAGGTGAGGCTACGAAACTATATACAGAACTAAACATGCCAGATAAGGTTGCTATAATAGCTTACCGAGAAGAAGAATATGTCAATATGTATGAATGCAATGGATATACCAACTATATGTTTGGTTATATGTTACCTTCAACTGGATACTTAAACAATTTTAAACTCTTTTTATATCATCCAGGTTTTATTATTCAATATCCACGTGCAGAATTTAACGGAGAAATTCCTCAATTTAAAGATGAACCAACATTCGGTATTGCTTTAAAAGAAGCTGCAAAATGGGGTAAGATTATTCAAGGAAATACGATTCCTAAAATCAATGAATATGCAAAGGATTATCATACCTCTGTTGACTTTGTCAATATGTGTGAAAGCAAGCATAGTCATCAGCTTAATGATCTGGGTAACCAAATTCAAAACAATATCGACTCGATTCGCTTGATTGCTATTGCTGGACCATCATCATCAGGTAAAACAACATTTTCCAATCGTTTGCGCGTTGAACTCATGACACGTGGTATTAAGCCTATCATGATCTCAATTGATGATTATTATTTTAGCAAGGATAAGGCACCAAAAAATGAAGATGGATCTCCAGATTTAGAGCATGTTGATGCACTTGATGTTGCACTTTTTAACCATGATATGTCTCTCTTAGTTCAAGGACAAGAAGTCACACTACCTAAGTATAACTTTAAGACAGGAGTCCGTGAAAAAGGAAAGACGATTCGTCTAGGTCATGATACACCAATCATTATTGAAGGTATTCATGCGTTAAATGAACGTATGACACAAAGTATACCTAAACATCAGAAGTTTAATATCTATATTGCACCACAAACACAACTACACATTGACGACCATAATCCTATTTCTATAACGGAATTAAGATTATTAAGACGTATTGTACGAGATCAAAAATATCGTAATTCATCAGCGATTGATACGATGGATATGTGGCCATCTGTTCGTCGTGGTGAATTCAAATGGATTTATCCTTTCCAAAAAGAAGCGAATTATGTCTTTAATTCTGAACTAACGTATGAGTTTGCTGTCTTAAAAAAACATGCAGTCCAACAGTTACAAGCTATTCCAAAAGAAAACAGACATTATATCACTGCTAACCGTTTATTGAAATTCCTAAAATACTTTAAAGATATCGATGATGATATAGTTCCTTGTAATTCACTTTTACGTGAGTTTATTGGAGGATCAAGTTTCCATCACTAAGAAGGAGTCGAAAAGATGAAAGCATTGCAGCATATGGATCGCATTCAAATCTCGAATGAAGTGATGTTACTCCTTTTATCTCTTTATGAGTATAAAGGAAAGTCATTTTATTATGATGATTTGTTTTCAAGAGATATTGCTTCCTTCGAAAAAAAGACGATGGAAAATAACTTAATGGCTTTAGCACGCTATTTCAACTTGAAAATGACGGATCCCAGAATTCGGTTATTTGCGAAAAAGCAAATGAATCCTCGAACAAAAGATGAACATATTCTACTGAATTTGAAACAAGCACTTTATCAACTTCATAAACGACCAGAAGCTTTTGAGCTTCTCGTGAATGAAGTGGGTAATTTGATGAAGCTTATTTCAAGAAATCATGATGCCATACAATTTAATACCTATGAAAAACAAGAAGAAGGGGTATTAAGACTAAAAAAAGTATCCAAACGTGAAGATTTGGAAAAACTGATGCAACTCTATGAGAAACAACTTAAGTCTAAAAAGTTTGAACTCACTCAGCTGATCTCTAACTTTTATGTTGATTTTTTAAACATGGATATTGTATCAAGATATCCTGATATGATTGCTTTAATTTTACTTTATTCACTCTTACTTAGAGATTTTTCTGTGTTTAAATATGTCAGTTTCTTCAAATACTTCTTAAATGATAAAGAAGGTTGGAAAAGCGGAGTAATTAGTGCAAACTACTATTGGTCAACAGGTTATGCTCAAACCGATTTACTTTCTCGCATGCTTATTAATCTATTGTTAAAAGCATATGACGAAGTCGATCAAATGGCACATGAATACGCATTCGAAAGGGAACTTAACAAATCGAATAACATTGAAAATAGTATTTTAAAGATGGAAGAGATTTTTACAAAAGAAGAGATTAGAAAAAGACATCCAAACGTCTCAGATGCAACGATTGATCGAACGTTAAAACGTTTGAAAGATGAAGATAAAATACGTCCTTTAGGAAAAGGAAGAAGTTCGAAATGGCAACGGATTGTTTCAGGTCACAAGAAACTAGGTGTTGAGCAATTATCGCTATTTAATGATTAAGGCATTCGTGCCTTTTTTATTTATTTTTAAGCATTATTTAAGTATTAAATGCTACGATTCGTTAAAATAAGACTGAGGTATAAAATATGTCAATTGAAACAATCAAAAAATTACGAGAAGCAACCGGATTAGGGATGCTTGAATGCAAAAATGCACTGGAAAAGTACCATGGAGACTATGAAGCAGCTCTATCTTTTTTGAATAACCAAACCCATGAGAAAAAAGAGACTCATCGTGTTGCATCCAAAGGATTGTGTCACGTGGTGATTAAAAATGATGAGGCTATTTTGTTTGAAGTGAATGCTGAAACTGATTTTGTTAGTAAAAATAGCCATTTTATTCATTTGATCAATGACTTAGGTGCTATATGGATTGACTCGAAAGCAAATTATCCTAAACAAGCACTCGAGGTTACTAGTGGTAAACAAACGGCAAGTGAGATGATTATGCAAACAGCTCACATTATTAAAGAAAATACGTATTTAAGACGCTTTTTTCGTATAAAAAAAGATGAAGCACATATGTTTGGCTCATATATCCATCAAGGCGGAAAAGTAGTAACTTTAGTTATACTAAACTCACATCATGCATCGCTCGCAAAAGATATAGCGATGCAAGTAGCGGCTCAATCGCCTATTTATCTATCCATCGATCAGATAGATGAACAAACAATGGCGTATGAAAAAATGATGTATGATAAAAAGGCATCGAGTAGTAGCGACTTATTTATGAATCATTTAAAAGAAATATCACTATACGAACAACCTTTTATCAAAGATTTATCAAAAACGGTAAAAGAAGTTCTTATGGAACATAACACAGATGTCATTGACTTCTTCAGATTTGAACTAGGGCAAGGTATAGAAGATAAACTCAATTGCAAGCTCACATTACCTTGTGATGGTTCAGTCATTGAAATAAAAAATCATCATACGTAAGGAGGATACTATGAAACTAAAGAAAAATGTAGGTAAAGTTGATCAACTAGTCCGCTATGGGATTGCTTTAGTATTTGCTGTATTAGGCATTATACTAAGTCCATTCTTCTTTATTGGAACAGCTGTTATGATTTTCACAGCTTACTTCAAGTTTTGCGGATTGTATCGTTTATTTGGCATTAATACATGCAAAATAGATGAGTAGAAACAAAAAAGTCCACATTGGACTTTTTTTGTTATTTGAACATCCCATGATCTAATATTTTCATAACTTCATTGGTGATACGCTCTAAATCAGTATCAGTTAACGTTTCTCTAAAAAGAATTTGAAGACCAACGAAGTTGGAAATACCCATGAGGACATACGATAATGTTTCTAAATCGACATCATCCCTCACTTCATGATCATCGACTGCATGTTTAAGCTGTCTGACATAATCTTTACTAAACGTCTCGTAATATTCCTTAAATAATTCTTTATCAGCAAACATTGATTCCCAAATGATGCGATAAGCGAGTGGATCATTCCAAGCAAATTTTAAAAACGCTTTAAGACCTAATCGTTCTTTTTCATAACGTGTGTGTGCATCATGAATCGCTTCTGAAATTGCTTTTCTAATTGCTTTACGATACATGGATAGCACATAAGAATATAATGCGAATTTATCGTCAAAATAAAGATAAAAAGTACCCGTAGCTATTTTTGATTTTTCAATAATCTCATTAATCGAGGTTGCTTGATATCCTTTTTTGGAAAATAGTTTTTTGGCAGTATCAATAATTCGGTCAAACGTTTTTTGACCGTCTTTTCTTTTGGGTAATCTAAATTTGATGTCATCCATGTTATCACCTATATTAAGGATACATGAAGAAATGCAAAAAAACAACAAAAAAAAGTGAATGTTTTTTGAAATAAATACCTTTATTATAAATAAAAAAAACGTCAAAAAATATTCGGTAATGAAAATACATGAATAAGTGTTCATGTTATTGACAAGATATTATATCTATGATAAGATGAAAATGAATTATGAATATTTATTCACAGTAATTTAAACAGTATACACGATTTAAAATTGCATAACAAAGACCTTCATATGCTTTTTTTACTTGTGTATTCTCTTTTTATAAATAAAATGAAAACGCTTTAGGAGGAAAAAAGAATGAACAAGGTTTACATTGTAGGAGCAAAAAGAAGTGCGATTGGATCGTTTATGGGGACTTTATCTCCTCTCCATCCTGCAGATTTTGGTGCTCAAGTATTAAAGGCTTTACTTCAAGAAACAAAGGTGGATGTTACCAAGATTGATGAAGTACTTGTAGGTAATATTTTACCTGCTGGTTTGAAGCAGGGTTTAGCAAGACAAATTTCGATTAAAGCAGGTATTCCAGCATCTATTCCTGCATATGGTATCAACATGGTTTGTGGTAGTGGTATGAAGACAGTGATGACTGCTTATACATCAATTGCTTTAGGTTTAAACCACATTGTTGTTGCTGGGGGAGCTGAATCAATGTCAAATGCACCATACTTAGTTCCTGCACAAGTTCGTCAAGGAGTTAAAATGGGTGAGCAAGTCATGAGAGATCATATGATTTATGATGCATTGACAGATGCATTTGAAGGCTATCATATGGGAATCACTGCAGAAAATATCGTCGATAGATATCAGATCACACGTGAAGAACAAGATCAATTCGCGATACAGTCACAATTAAAAGCGATTGCAGCTCAAGATGCAGGTAAGTTTAAAGATGAGATTGTACCTATTGTTATTCCAGGGCGTAAAGGTGATACCATTTTTGATCAAGATGAATACATTAATCGTCAAACATCACTTGAAAAATTAGCGACACTACGTCCAGCATTTAAAAAAGATGGTTCAGTCACTGCAGGAAATGCATCAGGCATCAATGATGGAGCAAGCTTTGTGATTGTTGCAAGTGAAGAGGCAGTTAAAGCATATCATCTTCCTGTTTTAGCAGAAATCGTTGGTATTGGTCAAGGTGGGGTTGATCCATCAGTGATGGGACTTGGTCCAACACCAGCCATTCGTCAAGCATTAAATCATGCGAAATTATCTTTAAAAGATATCGAATTATTTGAACTCAACGAAGCATTTGCAGCACAATCACTTGGTGTGGTTAAAGAACTCTCTGAAGAACATCAAGTGAGTAAAGAATTCATTGTTGATCGTTGTAATGTCAATGGTGGAGCGATTGCGTTAGGTCATCCAGTTGGTTCAAGTGGTAATCGTATTATTGTTACTTTAATTCATGAAATGATGAAGTCAAATAAACAATTAGGATTAGCAAGTTTATGTATCGGTGGCGGTATGGGTACTGCTGTCATCTTAAAAAAAGTTTAATATGACCCTTGAACTGAATAAAATCAAATTAAATGAATATCCTGTTCAGACACACGAAAAAATAAGATATGCTGACATGGATCGTCAAGGTCATGTCAATAATGCACTCTTTTCAACCTTTATAGAAACTGGTCGTATTGAAATTCTACGAGATCAAAAGTTAAACCATCTCATTTCTCAAAGTGAGTTTGTGATTGCACATTTAAGTATGCATTTCATTGAAGAGATTGAATGGCCAGGAACTGTCGAGATTGGTACAGCTATCTTAAGCTTCGGAAATAGTTCATTAAAACTGATTCAAAGTATATATCAAAACAATCGATTAAAAGCAACCGCCGAAAGTGTCATTGTTCAAGTCGATGTCTTATCGAAAAAATCAAAACCACTTTCGAGTGATTTAAAAAACGAATTATCAACATATATGTTTCATAAATAAAAGGAGAAAATCATGGGAAAATTAGATCATAAAGTCGCAGTCGTAACAGGTGGCGCAAAAGGTTTAGGACAAGCAATTGCATTAGCATTCGCTGAAGAAGGAGCTAAAGTTATTGCATGTGATATGGGAGAATTATCATATAACCATCCAAATGTTGAAGGTTATCATTTAAATGTGACAGACACTCAAGGTATTCAAACATTTTTTGATAAAATCGTTGCTAAATATGGAAAAATTGACATTTTAGTTAATAATGCAGGCATTACAAAAGATGCGATGACTCGTAAAATGACAGATGATCAATGGAATGCGGTCATTGATGTCAACCTAAAAGGCGTCTTTAATATGACACGCTTGATTGGACCGTTGATGGAAGTTAACGGATATGGTTCAATTATTAATATTTCATCTGTTGTTGGTGTTTTTGGTAACATTGGTCAAGCCAATTATGCAGCAACCAAAGCAGGTGTTCTAGGATTAACGATGACTTGGGCTAAAGAATTTGCACGTAAGGGTGCGAATGTGCGTGTTAACGCGATTGCTCCTGGTTATATTATGACTGATATTTTAAAAACCGTTCCACAAGACTTACTCGATGGATTTGCTAAACTAACCATGCTAGGTCGTTTAGGACAACCTGACGAAATCGCAAAAGTTGCACTCTTTTTAGCATCTGATGATGCATCATATATTACAGGACAAACCATTAATGTTAATGGTGGTATGCGTTTATAAAAAATGGATTAAAGGAGTTTCATTATGAACAAAACACATGTAGGTATTGTTGGAACAGGGATATACCTACCCAAATCACGCATGTCAGCACGCGAAATTGCAGATGCAACCAAAGGCATCTGGAGTGAAGTTGCTGTCATCGACAAATTAGGTATTCGCGAAAAAGTCGTTCCATCAGATTTACCCATGGATGGAACTCAAGAAATGGGTGCCCTCGCTGCGATAGATGCCTTAAAAAACACAGGGATTAATCCACTTGATATCGATGTCATCTTATCTGTAACAGAAGAATGGAAAGAATATCCATTAACAACATCTGCTTTATACATCCAAGATCGTATAGGTGCAACCAATGCATGGGGTATAGATGTTCAAAACCGATGCTGCACGACTGTGTCAGCAATGAAGATGGCTAAAGATATGCTCATCGCTGATGATGAAATTCATATCATCATGGTTGTCGGTGGATACCGCAATGGTGACTTTGTTGATTATCAAGATAAAGATATGTCCATGATGTATAACTTAGGTGCAGGTGGCGGAGCTATCATCTTAAAGAAGAATCATGGAAAAAATATCCTTTTAGGATCACATGTGATTGGCGATGGATCACTCTCTCGTACAGCTGGAGTTCAAATTGGTGGTTTATGTAATCCCATAACACCAGAAAACATGGCAGAAGCTAAAAAATCATTAAGACTACTTGATCCAATTAAGATGAAGAATCGACTTAATGAAGTATCGATGCCTAATTGGTTTAAGTGTATCGATGAGGCACTTCGAAAATCGAGTTTAGAAAGAAAAGATATTGGATATCTTGATATTCTACATATCAAACGTTCGGGTCATGATCAAATGGTTAAAGATTTAGGTCTATCTCCAGAACAAACGATTTATTTAGAAGATTATGGTCATATTGGACAAATTGATCAAATCTTATCTCTACATTTAGCTTTAGAGCAACAAAAAGTTAAAGATGGAACAGTTGTTTGTATGTTAGCAGCAGGCATCGGTTATGTCTGGGCAGCAAATATTATTAAATGGGGATAAGATCTCCAATCAAGTTAAGACATTATAAAAAAGAGGTGTAACCATGCCAAAATATATAACTGCAGAAGAGGCTGTTAAACTCGTTAAATCCAATGACCACATTGTTGTGGGCATGACAGCTTCTGAACCACAAAGTTTCATGAAGATACTTCATACGGTTGCTGACAAGGTTAAGAACGTTGTGGTTTCTAACTGTTTACCTATTCTTGAAGCTGAATTTTTTACAAATCCTATTTATCGTGATTCCTTTAAGGTTGCAGGTTGGTTTTATACATCAACCTTAAGAAAATATCATAAAAATGGTAATATTTCATTCATACCAAATCATCTACATCTTGCAGGTAAGAAACGTTTTGAACATATGAAACCTAATCTTTTTGTCACATCAGCATCAATGCCTGATGAAAAGGGTTATATTTCATTATCGATTCAAAATGTCTACGAAAGAGATGCTGTTGATTTAGCTGATATCGTTATTATCGAAGTAAATCCTAACTTCCCTCGAACATTTGGTGATAATCAAGTTCATATAGACGAGGTCGATTATATCATTGAATCTAACTATCCTGTACCAAGCATTACAAATCCAGAGCCTAATGAAAAGGATATGCTTATAGGTAAGGAAATAGCAAAACATATCAAAGACGGGTCAACCATACAATTAGGTATTGGTGGTATTCCAAATGCTGTTGCCTATTTTCTTCATGATAAAAAAGATTTAGGTATTCATACCGAAATGTTTACTAATGGAATGATGGACTTAATTAAAATGGGTGTAGTAACAGGTAAGAAGAAAAATTTTATGCCTGGTAAACACGTGTGTGCTTTTGCTTATGGTTCAAATGAACTCTATGCGTTTCTAAACAACAATCCAGATGTCTACTTTATGAGAGGTATCGAAGCTAATGATCCACATATCATCGGTAAAAACGATCATCAAATCTCGATCAATACTAGCTTAGAAATTGATTTAACTGGTCAGGTTTGTTCAGAATCCATTGGTCATATTCAATTTTCTGGAACCGGTGGACAAGCTGATACTGCGATTGGCGCACAAAATTCAATCGATGGAAAATCTTTTATCGCTCTCTATTCAACTGCTATAATTCGAAATAAAGACACTGGAGAAAAAGAAGAAATCTCAAAGATTGTGACGACCTTGAAACCAGGTGCAGCAGTTACCTTGTCACGTAATGATGTTGATTATGTGGTTACTGAATATGGCTGTGTATGTTTAAGAGGAACAACCATCGAAGAACGTGTTAAACTGCTTATTTCGATTGCTCATCCTAAATTTAGAGATAAGCTTCTACAAGAAGCAAAACAATTGGAGTGGATTTTTTAATGGCTTATTTAAACTATCAAGGCAAAACCATTTATTATGATGTTACCGGTCATGGGAAACCTATCCTCTTACTTAATGGCATCATGATGTCAACAAAATCATGGGAACCTTTTGTTTCATCTCTATCAGAAAATAATCAATTAATACGTCTTGATTTTATTGATCAAGGTCAATCTGATAAGCTCGAAAATAGTGTATATACTCAAGATATTCAAGTTGAGATCATTTTATTACTCTTAAAAGAGATAAAACTAAAAAAGGTTAATGTTGTAGGTATTTCTTATGGTGGTGAGATTGCTGTTTTGCTTGCAAGTCGTTATCCAAACTTAGTTGATCGTTTAATATTGTTTAATACAACCCCATTTACATCACCTTGGCTCAAGGAAATAGGTCACTCTTGGATTAATATTGGTAAAACTCGTAATGGCCAAAACTATTATCAAGCAACCATACCTGTGATTTACAGTCCAACGTTTTACGAGAAACGTTTAGACTGGATGAAAAAACGGGAAGTCATATTGACACCAATATTTTCTAATCCACTATTCTTAGATGCGATGGAGCGTTTAACAAACTCTGCTGAATCATATGATGCTCGTTTAGAATTAGATCGTATTCGTGCAACAACACTTATTGTCAGTGGTGATGAAGACTTTTTAACACCTCTATCGGATCAAAAAAAGCTACATCAAATGATTAAGGGATCATATCATGTGATATTACCTGGCGTTGGTCATGCATCCATGTATGAAGTTCCGATGCTATTTACATCACTTGTCTTAGGTTTTATTCATGCAAAAGATACTTTATATGCGGTATAGCCTAAGAAGCGTATCGTGATCTAACTGATTTTATGAAAAGAGAGGTTACATATGACATTTGTCACAGATTTAATCAGCATTATCATTAATGCACTCATTCCATTTAGCTTCTTATCACTAGCAACATTTGGTATTGTCTTGATTTTTAAAACAAGTTCAACAACTAACTTTGCTCAAGGGAGTTTGGGAGTTCTTGGTGCATATACGACAAGCTATCTCATTGATAAGCAAGGCGTAAACAGTTTTACTAATATGCCAAGTGTAACTATCACATCACCTGCACAACTTATTTTACCGATGCTTGCTGGTATCGCGGTCTCGTTTATTGTCGGTATTTTGATTGATATGATCATCTTTAGAAATGCAAAGTTTGTGAATGCTGCAACAAAGCAGATTATAACCATGGGTTTAGTGATTATGATTACAGGACTCATTCCAATCATCTTTGGTCCTACTACAACTCGTGTCAGCTTTACATTTTCATCAAGTGTTGTCATGTTCTTAGGTGTCCCAATACCAGTACATCAATTGATTACATTAATGATTTCTGCAACTCTCATTACTGTCATCTTCGTTGTGCTTAAATACACAAAATGGGGTTTAGGTGTTCGTTCAGTAGCATCTAATGAAAAGGTTGCAGGTCTCATGGGTATTAATACGAACTTCATTAATGCGATGAGTTGGGGTATTGCTGGAGCATTAGGAGCAATATCTGCTATCACTTACACAGCAGCAATCGGTTCGTTAAGTTCTTCATCCATGATTGGTATTCAAGTTAATGCTTTCTATGCATCCATTTTAGGAGGCTTTAGTACATTTCATGGTCCTTTATTCGGTGCATTCTTACTAACAACCGGACAATCGATTATTCCCAAAATATTAATCAATTGGCAACTAACAGCATGGAGTAATACCGTTTTATATTTAGCCATCATTATTACTGTACTTATTAAACCCTTAGGTATATTTGGCAAGAAAGTTATAAAGAAGGTTTAGCTATGAGATTATTTTTCGATTTAAAACTAAAACCATTGCTTAAAAAACCACATGTTGCTTTCGTTATTGCAGGCATTGTTTTAACTATTTTTTCAACTTTAAATCTCATTATACCTCCTGATATATATGGTGCAGTTGTAACAACTTCTTATTATTATCTCGCTGGTCTTGGTTTTGCTTTACTTCTAGGTTATGGAGGCTTAGCTTCACTCGGAACAGGTGCTTTTGTTGGTATAGGAGCATTTAGTTTTCATTACGCCTATCGCTTTTTAACACTTCCGATGCTTATAGCAATTCTAATTGGTATGGTGATCGCCATTATCATTAGTATTATCTTTGGGTTTGTATCTTTAAGAATTTCTGGTATGTATTTAGCGATTGTAACGATGGGACTTTCACAAATTGTCATTGAGATTATTCGAAACATACCTAATTATGCATCCGGTACAACAGGTGGTTTCTTATCTGGAGCAACCCCTCGACCTTTAGAATTTTTAGGTGTTTCTATTACTTCAAATTTAGCTGTTGTTTTTTCTGCTGTTTTTATGGTTATGGGTATGATGATTGTTTACAATCTCATCACATCACCTACAGGACGTGCATTATTAGCAATTAAAAATAGCGAAACTGCAGCACAAACTATGGGTATTGGTTTACTTAAGTACCGTTTATTAGCTTTTGTCATTTCCGGGGTTTATGGTACATTAGCGGGTATTCTTTCTATCCTATATGTAAGAAATGGTAGTGTTACACAAATCGGTTTAGGATTTGCATTGAACATTTTAGCAGCTGTAGTGATTGGTGGTACGAAATCCATATGGGGTATTATGCTTGGAACATTTGTCATCTTTGGTTTAAACCTAGCTGTTTTCCAACGGTTTAACCTTGGTAATTACTCCATTATCATTAACGGTATACTGATTATTTTAGTTGTCATGTATTATCCAGGTGGTCTAATCCAACTATTTGGAGATATTAAAAAAAGCATTAAGAAGTTATATCGTAAAGTGAGAACATATCTTTATGGAAAAGATTAATCTACATGAGAAGATACAATCTATCAGACATGGATTTAATGCTAGAGCGTATCGGAAAACAACTTTAAAGATTAATTATCGTGAGGGATTAGCTGAAACATACGCTTCTGAGCTCAATCGATATATTGAAGACCGCGATCAATGGATAAAACGTTATTATCATGAATCAATCAAAACGTTTAAGCGACGCGTGGAAGGATTTACACATCAAAAAGAGATCATTGAGTCAAAAATCAAAGCATTTGATAAAAGGTATTATTGGAAAAAAAGACGTTATATCACTTCTTTAAAACGTCGCTCAAATCAGGATGATATAGAACCTCTTATCACGATGTTTGATCAAGATGTTGTTAAAAAGCGTGATGATTTATTACATAGATTAGCGATTAAGCATCCTGAAAAAGCACATAGTGAGGAAAAGATAAACTCCTATAAAAATTGTATAAAAAAGATGGAGTCGCGATATCAAAAACAACATCTTCGTATCCAAAAAAATTATGAAAAACAAAAAGAATCATATGATCGCTTCATTCAAAAGAATCATCGTTATCTCGAAGTTAAGAAACAAAAAAGAGATCGTTTACATCATGAGATTAAAGCCTATGAAGATGCATTATCTATTCATGAACATCATGAGTTAAAGCGTATTGAAGGATTACTTTCTTCATTAGACACTAAAAAGAGTCGTGAATCATTACTAGAAAAACAGACATACTTAAGTACCAAAATGATGATGCATGAGCAGCCAAAAATCCATTTATCAATAAGAAATCTTAAAATGTTTTTTGGTGGTATCAAGGCAGTTAATGATTTAAGCTTTGATGTAAAGCATGGTGAAATCTTTGGTCTTATTGGGCCAAACGGTGCAGGAAAGACAACTGTTTTCAACTGTATAACCCAGTTTTATAAAGCAACCGGTGGTTCAGTTCTTTTCAGAAACAAAGAAGGTAATATCATTAACCTCAATCGTAAGAAAACCCATCATATGATAGGAGAAGGTATTGCTCGTTCATTTCAAAATGTTGAGCTTATATGGGAATTAAGTATTATCGATAATTTGCTTGTTGCATCTCATACGATGTTATTAACCAATTATTTTGAACATATGATTCACACACGAAAAATGCATCGTGAAGAATCTGTGATACGAGCGAAAGGTATGAAAATCTTAACAGATCTTGGCATTCAACAATATGCTTATCGCTCACCATATGGTCTACCTTATGGCATTTTAAAGAAAATAGAGCTTGCTCGCACACTTATGACTGATCCAACCCTCATTATTCTTGATGAACCTGCTGCAGGATTGAATGATGCTGAAACTCTAGATTTAGCTAACGTCATTAGACAGATTAATAAAACATTAGGTATAACCATTTTCCTAGTCGAACACGACATGGGACTTGTTATGAGTATTTGTGATACTGTATGTGCGATCTCATTTGGTAAAATGCTTAGCATTGGAACACCTAAAGAAATTCAAGAAAATCCAGAAGTTCGTAAAGCTTATTTAGGAGATGATAGCGATGAATGATTACATCTTAGAAATATCAAATCTAGAAATTGATTATGGTTTCATTAAAGCGGTAAAGGGTATTTCAATGAATGTACCCAAGGGATCAATTGTTGCTATTCTAGGTGCTAACGGTGCAGGAAAGACATCACTCATTCGTTCAATCTCTGGATTAACTAAAATCAAATCTGGTGTCATCAATTATCAAGGTAAGCCCATACAAAATCTCCCACCATATCGAATAGTTGCTAAAGGGGTTACACAGTCACCTGAAGGACGCATGATCTTAGTTGGCCTTACTGTAGAAGAAAATTTAACTGTTGGCGCATATGCGATCAAAAGTCAAATGGAAGGTCAAGTCAAGATGAAACGATCACAAAAAGTAAATAATCTTCTAAATGACGTCTATCGTTACTTCCCAATCCTAAAAGAAAGACGTAAGCAACAGGCATCAACTTTATCAGGTGGGGAACAACAAATGCTCGCTATTGGACGTGCACTGATGGGAGCACCAGAGTTATTGTTACTTGATGAACCATCACTTGGTTTAGCACCACTTGTAATCAAAGATATTTTTTCAATCATTCAAAAGATTAAACAAGATGGGAGAACCATTCTAATTGTTGAGCAAAATGCTAAGCAAACACTAAAGATTGCAGATTACGCTTACGTTTTAGAACTTGGAATGATAAAAGCCCAAGGTAGCGCAGAAGAGATTCTAAATAATAAAGATTTAATTGCAGCTTATCTTGGAGAAACAAATTAACACGTTTAAACATGGTAAAATGTGCTTCATAAGCACTTAAATAAAAAGGAGAAAATTATGAAAAAGATTTTAGTCGTACTCTTTACTTTATCACTAAGTATTGCGTTACTTGGTTGTAAAGAAGCTGATCCTAGACAAGGTATCAGTGACGAATTTATTCTAGTGGGTAACACTGCTGCTTCAAGTGGTGATTATTCAAACGTAGGTATCCCATTTAATTTGGCTATGCAAGTTGTATTTGACGAATACAATGCAGCTAATGATGGTCCAGACATTAAGTTAGTCCACTATGATGATGGATTTGATGGTCCTACAGGTCTAGCATTAACACGCAAACTTGTTGAAGAAGACAAAGTGTTTGCACTTGTTGGACATTTTGGTACTGAGACTGTAAACTCTACAATGGACTATTTACTTGAAAAAGGTATTCCAATGGTTTATGCTGCAACAGGTGTCAATTCTTTATACTATGAAGACAGACCTGGAAATAACATCTTAACTGTTCAACCAATTTACCGTATTGAAGGCCGTATGTTAGTATCAAGAGTTCTCCATGAATCATTATTTGGTACAAACAAAGATGCTAAATTAGGCGCAACTGACAAAGTTATGGTGCTATATTCAAATGATGATGCTGGCCAATCTATCAAGTTAGGTGTTGAAGATGAAGTAGCAGCACAAAATGCTGGATCAAGATTTACATATCTTCCATTTAGCACAACAGATGCTGCAGCAGTTGCATCAACTGCTTTAGCCCAAAATCCTAAAGCTATTATTTTATCAGCAAATCAAGTGCCAACAACTGCGATGTTAACTGCATTAAGATTAAATAACAGTACTGTTCCAGTATTCACATCATATGTTAATGGTGCTGCAGCAGTTGCTCCTGCACAAGAATTAGTTGGTTCAACACCACAAGCTCTACCATTTGAATTATATGCTAATGCTTGGGTTGATATTACTCAAACAGGTGCACCAGCTCCAACATCTGCTCAAATTGGTGGTGGTTTAGTCGGATTTAACGCACTTGAAACTGATCTTTTCTATGCTTTAGGTGAAGGAGCTCTTGCATATCTTCCAAACTTTACAGCAGAATATTGGGATGGTTTTGTTAAATCGATGAACACATCTACCCGTACTGAGGGAACAACATCTGCACGTGCACTATGGGCAAATGCGTATGCAATTGCTGGTTATATTGCTGCTAAAACATTTGTTACATTACTAGAAAGAGTTGAAGATATTAAGACAGTCACATGGAAACAGTTTATTTCTTATGCGGAATCAGCACCTGTTGATATTCCTATGGCTGGATCAGTTGACTGGAGCGGTGGAAATCGTATTGGTCTAAATCAATTAGCCTTCAATAGATACCAATTAAATGCAACTGGATGGGGTTTCACTAAGATTAGAGGTATTGAATCAATTACTCAAGTTAATCAAAAATAATAATGAGTAGACAACAAGAGTGGCACCAAACTGCCACTCTTCGTTTACTCTAAAGTTATCCAGTAAGTTAATAAACATTTATATTCAAGTACATAGTCAAGTGCATGTTTAACGATACATTAAAGACAGTATATAATAAAAGTGATTATTATTAGATAAACAAGGAGCTTCATGTCATATGGAAAAAAGACAAATCGTATTAAAAAATGGTGAGGTTATCTCCTATTTAGAACAAGGTATTGGCGAAAAAACAATTCTTCTCATCCATGGTAATTTTTCTTCATCCTTGCATTATAAACCACTTCTCGATCGCTTGCCAAAAGATATCAAAATCTTAGCTCCTGATCTTAGGGGTTATGGTGATTCAACCTATTATCGACGTATCACATCGATGATTGATTTCGCTGATGACATCTATCAATTTATGCAAGCCAAAATGATTAAAAAAGCCTTTGTCGTGGGTTGGTCACTTGGAGGTGGAGTTGCACTCGAACTTGCAGCAAAACACCCTGAAGCCGTAGAAAAGCTTGTTTTAATTAATTCAACTACTCATCAAGGTTATCCTATCTTTAAGAAGAATGAACAAGGCATGCCTATGATTGGTCAAGTCTATAGTTCTGCAGATGAACTAGGTCAAGATTTAGTTCAAGTTGTCCCACTATTAAACGCACAAAAAAATCATGATTTTAACGTCATGAGTTTCATTTTCGATAAAACGATTTATACCGTAAATAAACCATCAAAAGAAGATAACCAGTTATGGATTAACGAATCATTAAAACAAAAGAATTTGATTGATGCTGACTGGGCACTAGCAACACTGAATATGTCAGATGTTCACAACTTCTATAATGCAGGTAATCAAAATATCTTAAAGATCAAATGTCCTGTACTCCATACATGGGGTAAAAAAGATATTGTCGTTCCTGAATATATGATTTTACAAAATGTGAAGGCATTGGAAAAACTATCTACCTTAAAGGTCTATGAAAATTGTGGACATTCACCACTTGTTGATGTTCCTGATGAACTGACAAAGGACATACTTGATTTTATCAATGCTTAAGGGCTATCAGCCCTTTTCTTTTTGTTACAAATATCTTAACTCGTTGCATATTCAGATGAATCATCATATAATCAATGCATAAGACATAGAAAGGAGTTTAGATATGAATACATGGTTATGGATGGTTTTCTATGTGCTTGCTATTTTATCGTTTATACCTGTAATAAAACTTGAAGAAGTAAAGTATAATCCAACATATCGTAAACTCTGGTATTTATCGATATCTGTTTTCTCTTGGACAATGGTTATCGCATTTAAATTTATTGCCACAACACCATTAATCGTCTATTATGCACAGTTACTCACTTACCCGATTATTGCTGTCATCACATATTTTATCTTTGAAACATTTCAGCATTATACACATCGTAAAACCAGCGACTATTTTCATTTTGTTTTCATCGGTTTTATCATCACCGATTTCTTAATTGCTTTCACCAATCCAATTCATCAATTGATGCTTGAAATACCATTTAGTCAAAGTATAGTAGTAAGTAGTTTTCGGGACGTTTCCCCTGGTATATTGTTTTATGTTCATGCACTTATTTGTTATGCTGTTTTAGGTGTTAGCTTCCTTAGATTAATAACATATGTAATCAGGGATGTTAAAAAGTCAACACAAGCATTTCCATATCAGCTTATTATTTTCAGTATATTTTTTGGAATTGTTATTAATATCATTCATCTGTTTATCTACACGTTTATTTTAGATCCGACCTACATTTTTTTAGTACTCATTTCTTATATGCTTTATACCTATATATATCGAAAAGACTTCAATTTTAATCTCTTTATTTCAGGTAAGGATTTCATATTAGAACATATGCGAGAGATGTATATCGTTTTAGATTCTGACGAGAAAATCATCGAATATTCGAGGAATTTAAAAGAACGTTTTAGTATTGAATTTCAAGAAAGAATTTCGATGGCAGAATTCATCAAACAAATGGAAAATGATGCGATATTTTTCACTGACAAATCAAAACTAAAAACAGGTATAATTGATCCAAAAAAATCATATCTTCACATGGAAAAACAATCATTTAAAGTAAGTACTTTTAAAGAAAAGGGTTATCTTATTTCATTTGTTGATGAGACAAAAGATATCATGTATTTAAAAGAAATTGAGCAATTAAGAACACATGATTTAATGACTGGTCTATATAATCGGAATTATTTTGAAGAGCATAGAAAGCGATATGATGCCCAAAATAAAACACTTGGAATCATCATGATTGATATGGATGGATTAAAGTTATACAATGATTATTTAGGACACAAATCAGGTGATATGTTAATACAAAAATTTGCAAGACATATCTTAGAATCCATCGAAAAGTATCCTGATATACAAGTGATTAGAATGGGTGGAGATGAGTTTGTCATCGTTATACCTAAAGCAGATCAAGAGTTATGTGAATCGATTGTTCGAGACTTAGAAAAACGTTCAACCAAGAAAGAAGTTGCTCATACGATAAATTTCTCATATGGGATTAGTATAAGAAGAAATGTAAATGACTCATTATCACTTATGATGAAGAGAGCAGATAAACGTATGTATGAAAATAAGAATTTGAAAAAAGATTATAAGATAAAGCTAGAAGAATATTTCAAATCTAAAGAATCCAATCACTAAGAGGAAGTCGTATGATTTCCTTCCTTTTAAAATTGTGTGTTTAGTATATTTAAACTTTTATATGAAAAACAGCGTGATGAGAAATTGATATTCAAATTGCCAATGGATGCCTATATGCGACTGCTTTACACAAATTAACTAGAAGAATCTATGACTATTTAATAGTTCACCTGCTTATGCTGTGCTAATATTATGATCCCGTGTTCAAAATAAAGAAGCAAATTAAATAAATCGTTCTATTAATAGGATTATCAATATAGTGAATGTAAATACACCAGATCAAATCAAAAGGTGGAAGGATAAATAAATCAGATCCTATTTGACTCATGTGATATGAGCTATTTATGATGAATAGATATTTCAATACGTTTACTGAGTAGATCGCTATGAATGGATTGACACAAAACGAAAAGGGACATTTAGATTATTTTTAAAAGAGAAATTAAATCATCATGTATTTTAAAAAAGGTGAACATAACCTAATGCTCATCAAAAAGAATATGTTAGTTAAAAAAGAATGCTATGTTCTTGTTTAGTAAGTTTAGAAAATATATACACGTTATAAGAAATCGAATTGTGTTTAGGTTCACTGAATACCATCTCAATTTATATATATCTATAAGGTAAAAGAAGAAGAACTGAAGCTCGTTTTGATAAAAGTCATCAAAAGTAAAAATCTGGATTTATACGTCATTTCAGCCATTGAAACCGATATATAGGTAATTATTCAGTTAGAACTAGTTCAAACGCTGAAAATCTACTCTTTGATTATTTTATTATATTCAATATTAAGATATGCATATATTTATTAACGGAAGAAGTCCATAACTATGCATATAAACATCGCATTATATATTTCGTTATGGTGATAAATCATCTATCGCTTTATATTTTTATTTTGTATTTGTTCGCATAATATATATTATGTTAACTAATAGATGTTGCCTTAATGGTGCGGTCAATTGGTTTAATGTGGATATGTTGGTTTTGTGGATTACTAGAAAAATCGCTTCTACGGTTGTAATTTTGCCTGACCTATCGAAAATCGACGAATTTTATTCTACTCTTTGTCAATCTCAAAGAAAACATAATATGATACAATAATATTGGTGATATTATGAACAAAAAGACGATTCTAATTATCTTTACAGGTGGTACAATCTCTATGGAAAAAAATAGCCAAACAAGTAAGGCTACCATTAGAGATAATCAAAAAGAGCTCATTGGGAATATCTCAAATGAGCTTAAAAATATAGATCTTATATCTGAGATGTTTTCACTTAAACCATCTCCATCAATCACTCCAGATGACATGTTTAAGCTCGCAAAACTTACACAAGAAAAACTAGAACAATCATCGATTGATGGCGTTGTTATCACGCATGGTACGGATACACTTGAAGAAACTGCCTACTTTTTAGATCTCTATTTAGAGACAAAAAAGCCTGTTGTTTTAACTGGTTCTATGCGTAATTTCTCCGAATTGGGGTTTGACGGTTTAAGCAATTTGGTATCATCAATTTTAGTTGCAGCGTCAGATCAATCAAAGCGTATGGGTGTTCTTGTTTGTCTAAATGATGAGATTAATTCTGCTGCCGAAGTTACAAAAACACATACCCTAGCATTAGATACCTTTAAGTCATTAGAGTTTGGACCTATAGGAATCGTAGAGCAAGACAACGTCTTATACTATAGAGAGACACATCATAAGTCCTATTTACTTCAACCTAAAGAGATTGAATCAAACGTTGAAATCGTAAAAGTTTATTCTGGCTCAAGTTCACTTATACTAAACTCATTGATTGATCATGGTGTAAAGGGAATTGTCTTAGAAGCTCTCGGTCGTGGTAATGTTCCCCCACTTATGGTTCCTGGCATCAAAAGAGCGATTGACAATCATATACCTGTACTCATTACTTCTCGATGTCCCAAAGGTCGCGTACTCGATAGCTACGGCTATGAAGGTGGCGGACATCACTTAAAACAACTCGGTGTTATCTTTACTGAAAACTTAAACGCTCAAAAAGCACGCATTCAACTTATTCTTGCACTAGGTATTACTGATTCTATAGATGAGATTCAAAAATATTTCTAGAAGGTGATTTTGTATGTGGATAGTCAATCTCAGAAATAATCATAAGTTATTGTTATATTTCTCCTCATTGATTTTTTTAATCACTTCGTTAACTGTCTTACTTCAAATTATTTCAGCTTTGTTTATTGATAAGGATGGTTTATCGAGACTTATTTATTTCACAATCCAAAGTAATGTTTTGGTCTCACTTATTGTATTATTTTATATCTTAAAGAAACAACATCATCTTTGGTTTAATCGTTTAGCTTTTATCGGTTTAATTAATATATCAGTGACTGGAGTTGTCTTCCATGTTTTACTTACTCCATACATGAGTTCAGTGAGTTTTATGCAGCATATGCTTCATACTATAAACCCACTTCTTTATATAATATTTTATTTCTTTTTTATCACAACTTTTATACCTTTAAAAGAGTTATATATATCACTCATTTACCCGCTTTTATATATCCTATTTGTATTCCTTTTTGTTTCACCAGTTCTTGGAGATTATCTTGAATCGATGACTGGTTCATGGCAGGTTTCAAGATATGTTTATCCGTTTTTAAATCCCAATAATTACCGTAATGGCATTGTAGGAATGCTAATCTTTAATTTAGGTATTTTAGCACCTAGTATTTTTGGATTTTCGTTTCTATTACGTCACCTAAAACAGACTTATGAATTATCCATTCAAAAGAAAGAGACTTCCGGTCGTTAGGAAGTCTCTTTTCTTATTCTTCTGATTTATTGATGTCTTCTTCAGTCTTTTTCGATTTTGAAGATTTCTTTTTTGGTGTTACTTTTATGGATTCAGTTTGTTCATCTTTTATTAATTGATCCATAGGTTCTGTAGGTTCTTCTTTAAGATTTTCGTCCTCTTTATCTACTTTTTTATTAGTTTCTAAAGACTCATTTTCATGACTATTTTCATTTATTTTCATCTCATTTTCATCATGAATACCTTCTATGTTGTCTTCCTGCTCAACCTTCATTTCTTCTTCGAACTTACGAGTTTCTTCTTTAACTTTCTCCATATCTTCACGTCGCTTTTTCTCTTGTAGTTTTATCTCTGCTTGCTTTGCCTTCTTCTCTGCAAGTATCCTTTTTTCAGCTTGTAATATCATATCTTCACGACGTTGTTCATCAAAAACTTGCTGCATTTCATCTTTATGTTTTTTCTCTTTTTCTTTGATTTCAAGCTTAACTTCACGATTCTTTAACCGCTTGTTTAAACCTGTTTTAATCGTTCTAGATAGTTTTGTAAAAGGTGAGAAAATCCATTTAAAGACGAGTCCAAGACGTTCAAAGAATAAATATGTTCCTGTTTCAAATCGTAGTTTTTTATCTTCTCTTTTTTTATTTTTTCGTTCTTCTTTTAAGATCTCTTTTAACTTTCTTGTTGCATTTACTGCTTTTCTTACTGTCCTTCTACCAAGTGAATCTTCAACATATATGTCGATTTTTTTTACTGTATCACTTCGTCCGATGACAAACTCTCTTAATGTTTGAAGTGGTATGGAAATCTTGTGAGAATCTCTTGCTAAGATAAGCATACTCGTTTCAGACAATGGTAGATATACTTTTTGATAGATAAAACCAACAGCTCCAGCTTCGACATTGACATAACTTGTATTGGCAATCAGAATATCAATCACATCAAGATCATCGCGATGAAGCAAGTCTTCTTTAAGCACTAAAGCTCTTTTACCAATAAGATCTAGCACTTTCTGATTTTTGCCAAGAATAACAAGTAATAAAACAATTAAGACAAATGATACTCCAAAAAGAATGAGAAATTCTGGTTCTAGATTTTTAATCCATTCTAACATGCTATTCCCCTCCTAAGTATCTCAAAAACGATGTACCGTGGTTAGTCATTTTGACTTTAAAATTATCAGTGATGGTAGCTCCTACATCTGCAAATGTTTTAAACAGCGGAAGTTTCTTACCTTCTAAAAAATGTTTTGAATAAAGAATTAAAGGAACATATTCTCTTGTATGATCAGTTCCATGATGTGTTGGATCATTCCCATGATCTGCTGTTAAAATGAGTAAATCATCATCTCTGAGTTTATCCATTAGTAATGGGAGTTGCTCATCAAAGGCTTCAATCGCTTTTCCATATCCAATCGGATCTCTTCGATGACCATATAGAGCATCAAAATCGACTAAGTTTAAGAAACATAATCCATGGAAGTTTTGATCTGCTCGTTTAATGATTTGATTCATACCATCGTCATTAGACTTTGTTTTTGAGAAATCAGTGATGCCATAACCATCAAAAATATCATTAATCTTTCCTAAAGCAATCACATCATATCCTGCATCACTTAGATGATTAAGTGCTGTTTTTTCATGTGGTTTGAGGGCATAATCATGACGATTAGATGTGCGTGTAAATGTGTCTTTTGACTCACCAATAAATGGTCTAGCAATCACTCTTCCGACTTTCCATTCAGGCTTCATCGTAATTTCCCTTGCGATTTCGCAAATGCGATATTGTTCTTCAATCGGAATAATCTCTTCATGCATCGCAATCTGCAACACTGAATCTGCTGATGTATAAACGATTAAATCACCTGTTTTCATATGATGCTCGCCAAAATCTTTAATAATCTCTGTTCCAGATGCAGATATATTTCCAACAATTTTACGACCTGTCCTATGTTCAAGTTCATCTAATAAATCTTTAGGAAATCCTGTATCTGTAAATGTCTGAAATGGTTTAGTGATATACATCCCCATCATTTCCCAGTGACCTGTCATCGTATCTTTTCCAAGGGAAGCTTCTTGCATCTTGGTATAAAGAGCAAGTGGTCTTTCTTCAGTTTTAATCCCTTTAATCGGTGTGATATTACCATATCCAAGTTTTTCTAAATGAGGTATTTTTAAACTCATGCGTTCTGCAATATGTCCAATGGTATGAGCACCTTCATCATGATATGCTTTCGCATCAGGGGCTTCTCCAATTCCTAAACTATCGAGTACAATTAAAAATATTCGTCTAAACATTATTTTCCTCCTTCGCACGTGGATGTGCTTCTTTATATATTTCTTTGATTCTTTTTTGACTAATATGTGTATAAATTTGAGTAGTAGAAATATCCTCATGTCCTAATAATGATTGTAACGTTCTTAAATCCATCCCATTTTCCAAAAGATGTGTGGCAAACGAATGACGTAATGTATGAGGTGAACAATCGGTTGAAACATGAGCATCCAAAGCTAATTTTTTCAATAATTTAAAAAAACCTTGTCTTGACAATCGATCTCCTTTTTGATTAACGAAAAGAAATGTTGTCTTTTTTTTATCTAAGAGTTGTTCTCTTGATTTTACCATATAGTTTCTAAGTGCTATCACTGATAAATCAGATATCGGAACCATTCGTTCTTTATCGCCCTTTCCTTTGACGATAATATAACCTTGATTTAAATGGATATCTTCCATCTTAATATCAAGAAGTTCTGATACTCTTAATCCAGAACCATAAATTAATTCGAGTAATGCTTGATTTCTAAGACCAAATTTCTTCGATTGATTGGCGATGTTTAGAATGGATAAAACTTCATCTACAGATAATACTTTGGGTAATGATTTTTCTAATTTAGGTGATGCGATATCAGCAGCAACATTCTCATTGACTTCTTTTTCAATGAGTAAAAATTGATGAAATGATTTAATTGCGGTTAACTTACGAGCAACACTTTTTGCTGTTACTTGTTTCCGCATACTTTTTAGAAAGCCTTCAACATGTTTTTTAATAATCTCTTTAGGCTTTGAAATCTGATGATAGGTTTCTAAGAAAGACTGATATTGCATCAAATCTCGCATGTAAGATGCAATTGTATTAGGTGATGAACCTTTTTCGTTTTTTAAATAATACTCAAAATCCTTTAATATGTATTTCATATGAACACCATAAAGACTTGATTGCCTAAAAGTAAACCTTTTGTAGTAAGTTTCAAATAACCATCAACAAGTTCTACTAAGCCAAGCTTCATTTTTTCTTTTAAATTGGGATATTGTTTAAACATATCAATTTGATATTTATCTTCAATGTCTTTGACATTTATACCCTTAATCTTTCTAAGTCCAAAAATCAGTTCATCTTGAATTAGATCATTTTTTGATTGAAGTATTCTTTCCTTCATTGGATTTTCCAAGTATTTAGGCATATTTCTTTCATTATATGTACGATAACCATCGATAAATCCATGTGCTCCAAGACCGACACCGATGTAATCACCGAGTGTCCAATAAATCAAATTATGCATGGAATAAGATCCATCCTTCGCATAATTTGATATTTCATAATGTTCAAACCCATGTTTTTTGAGTGTTTCTGTCACGAGTTCATACATGTTTGCTTCTATATCTTCATCCACTTGATGAAATAAGCCCTTGATGTACTGATGATAAAAATAGGTCTTTTCTTCTAGAATAAGTGTATAACATGATATATGTTTGATTTGAAGTTGAGATGCGATGTTTAGATCCTCTTGAAGTTGTGCCATTGTTTGACCAGGAATCGCGTAAATTAAGTCAATACTGATATTGTTAATTCCTATCTCATTTAAATGATTAACGACTTCAAAAACCATCTCATTTTTATGACCACGATTCAGATAAGTCAGTAATGCTTGATTAAATGTTTGGACACCTAAACTCACACGGTTAATACCATATGATTTAAAGAGTAATCCCTTACCTTTTGTATAGCTTTCTGGATTGACTTCAATGGTGTACTCTATCGGATGGATATCTTTTAACGAATCAAATAAGTACGTGAGTTGTTTTATGTCTAACATACTTGGTGTCCCACCACCGATATAAATGGTTTGTATGGATTGAAAATGCGCTTTATAAGATAAAATCTCTTTTCTGAGTGCTTCTAAATAGCGATCAATCATCTCTTTATCTTTTGGAACTCTTTTAACAAAGTCACAATAATGACAAATATATTGACAAAATGGTATATGCACATATAAACCTTTCACGTCATCACATCCTTACTTTTATTATACATGAAATGGTTTACATAATAAAGAAAGTGATGAGTTTGTCACTCATCACTGTTCGATAAAATCGCCATAAATGCTTCCTGTGGAACGTCAACACGTCCTACGGACTTCATTTTCTTCTTTCCTTCTTTTTGTTTCGATAAAAGTTTCTTCTTTCTACTGATATCTCCACCATAACATTTAGCTAAAACGTCTTTACGCATCGCTTTAATGGTTTCTCTTGCGATAATCTTATTTCCTAATGCTGCTTGAACAGGAATTTCAAACATCTGTCTTGGGATGAGTTCAACCATTTTCTCACAAATAGCTTTTCCTCTTTGATATGCAAAATCACGATGAACGATAGTAGAAAGTGCGTCAACAACCTCACCATTAAGTAAAATATCCATTTTTTGAAGTCTTGATGTCTTATAGCCTGCCATCTCATAATCAAAACTAGCATAGCCTTTTGTTGATGATTTCAATTTATCAAAGAAATCATAAACGATTTCTGATAAAGGAAGATCATAAGTGATATGCACACGATTTGCATCGACGTATTTCATATCACCAAAGATGCCTCTTTTCTTTTGTGAAATATCCATAATGGCACCCACATATTCTTTAGGTGACATAATCGATGCTCTCACATAAGGTTCTTCAATATAATCAATGCGTTGTGGATCAGGTAGTTTAGATGGATTATCAATTTCAAACATCGTTTTATCTGTTAAATAGACACGATAGATAACTGAAGGTGCGGTTGCAATCAATTCAATGTTAAATTCACGATGAATTCTTTCTTGAATAATCTCCATGTGAAGTAGTCCCAAGAAACCTGTTCGAAATCCAAAACCTAAAGCTTGCGATGTTTCAGGTTCATATATTAAAGATGCATCATTTAGTTTCAACTTATCAAGTGCATCTTTTAAGTCATTATATTGATCGGAATCGATTGGATATAATCCACAGAAAACGACACTATTCATCTTACGATAACCTGGGAGTGCAGTACTTGCTTTTTGATTTGCATAAGTAATGGTATCCCCAACACGTACCGTATTAATATCTTTAATAGATGCTGTTAAGTATCCTACATCACCAGGTCCTAAAATATCTTTTTTAACAACCTTTGGTGTATGTACTCCAACTTCAATGACTTCATATTTTGCCCCAGATGCCATGAACTCAATTATATCACCTTTTTGTATGGTTCCATTGACCACACGAATACTTGGAATAACCCCTTTATATGCATCAAATATAGAATCAAAAACGAGTGCCTGCAAAGGCGCATGAGCATCACCATTTGGAGCTGGTACGTTTTTTATGATACGCTCTAAGATTTCATCAATTCCTATGCCTTCTTTTGCTGAAGCTAAGACAGCATCTTTAGCAGGAATACCTATAATATCTTCAATTTCATTAATTACTTTTTCTGGCTCAGCTGAAGGTAAGTCTATTTTATTGATGACTGGAATGATTTCTAAATCGTTATCAATCGCCAAATATACATTAGCTAATGTTTGTGCTTCAATGCCTTGTGCAGCATCAACGACTAAAATAGCTCCTTCACATGCTGCTAGTGATCTTGATACTTCATACGTGAAATCAACATGACCTGGAGTGTCGATGAGATGCATGATATACTCTTCACCATCTTTTGCTTTATATAGCATTTCCACTGCATTCAGTTTGATTGTAATCCCACGTTCTCTTTCAAGATCCATTGAGTCAAGAAGCTGTTCTTTCATTTCTCGATCACTAACGGTATTCGTCTTCTGTAAAAGACGATCAGCAAGTGTCGATTTTCCATGATCGATATGTGCGATGATGGAAAAATTTCTTATTTTCTTTTGTCTTTCATTCAAAGCTGCTTTATTCATTAAATACACATACCTTTCCGCTTAATTATTGTATCATATTATCACACTAAACCAAGCATTTTTTATTGGAAATATTTACTTTTTTAATAAATTAAAGGGAGAAAGCGTTTTTATGATTAATTGTTATAACAATGATTGCAAAACACTTGACATTTTAGTATAATGAATACGTAATATAACAATTCTAGGAGGAATTTAATAGTGAAAAAAATGTTTACTTTCTTTTTTGCTGTGTTAATAGCTCTTTCGCTATTTGCATGCAACGACAAGCCAAGTGATCCTTCTGATCCAACTGTGTTGCCAACTGAAGGTACAGGTTATGGTTTAGTTCATGGTCATTATGTTGGTGAAGTTAAAGTCAATGTTGGTTCAGATGGTAAAGTGACTGGTGCAACAGTTGAAGAATACTTCTTACCATACAGCTGGGCTAAAGTTGATGAATTTAGAACTGCATATGGTTATGGTTTAGTTCATGGTCATTATGTAGGAATGGCAAGTGTTTTAATTAACAATGCAGGTACTGTTATCTCTGCTGAAATGGATGAATATTTCTTACCATACAGCTGGGCTAAAGTAGATGAATTTAGAACTGCTACTGGTTATGGTTTAGTCCATGGTCATTATGTAGGTGTTGTTGATGTAACTCTTGCAAACAATGGTAATGTTGTTGATATCAATGTTGAAGAATACTTCTTACCTTATAGTGCAGCTAAAGTTGTTGTTGCTGATCAACAAAATCTTCCAGCTGATGTTTTATCAGTGACTGGTTCTAGAGGAACAAGCTACTACGCTAAATACTTTAGTGTTGATGGAATTTTATTCACTGGTACTGTTTTAGGTGAAGGCACTGCTCAATCAATTAAATACTCAGCTAATGATATCGATGATATCGAAGTTTGGGTTGAAACTGAAGCAAATGCAAAACGTTATGTTGAAGCTGTTGATGCTGAATTAGTATTTATCGCTAACCAAGATGGAACAAAATCAACTTATCAAATGGCTGATGCATCTGCTAAGATTTCCATGAAAAAATCAGAATCTCCATACTGGAGTGGTGAAAGCTTTCCACTTGGATGGGCTGGTAATATCGCTGCTTTTGAAACTGCGGTTACTGGAACTAAATTAGATGCTGATTTAGCAACTATTATTAAAAACAGTGAAACGAAGTTCTGGTCAATTGGTGATCTAGTGACTGGTGCAACCATGACAGATTTCATTGACTACTATCAAGTAGCTCAAAGAGCACATACAAATGCATTAACTGCAATTCCTGATGATATTCTAACAGTTGTTGGATCAAGAGGAACT
>WPCH01151212.1_pt1 | contig 75324 bp, 63 predicted proteins | sample 5399881 | NCBI WGS metagenome assembly WPCH01 (sample SAMN12869468, study PRJNA574797) | sludge metagenome | isolation source: wastewater treatment of pH5 | place: China:Beijing | collected 2019-05-20 | reverse complement strand
GAGCTGGGGCGTCGTTCCGATGTGATTCGGATCTTTCCCAATGCAGAGTCCTTAACTCGCTTAATGGGGGCCGTTTTAATGGAACGGCATGATCTTATGAGTACCAGACATGCCCTGTTCACAAAACACAGATTCCTGGAGACCATGAAAGAGGTCAAACCAACCCTTATTAAAATCGCTCACGAACAGATCAAACTACTAAAAGCTGCTTAGCACCTTTACATAACTATCAGCCGAACGAATTTACACACTCTTTTGGACTTGACCACAAAATTTTCGGTTGTGAGCAAAAACATACGCATAATGTTGCATAATTGGTTGAAATGTGAATAATTTCGTCTTTTTATGCAGAACGTGTGAAGAAAAGTACATACAACCGAAAATTTTGTTCATCGACTTAGAATTTTTGCAGGCAGGACGAAAACGGGTTGTGTCTCTCTAAAGATTCTTTGCTGACACTGGAATGACACCGATCAGGCACGAGACAGGACCAGCCACGGGGACAGGCCCTCTGTCTGCTTTTCCAGACAGAGGGCCTGTCCCCGTGGCTGGTTTTTACGTCGGTTAAATTCAGATTTATGATCTCAGCTTACCTAAAATATCGTAAATCACATGGCTGTGATATCCCTTGGAGGCCAGGCGTCTGCCGATTCTGGCCAGTTCTTTTTCATTCATAGATGGGCGGGCGGTCTCTTCGGCAAACTCAGCTTCATCATGGAAATCGGACCCGGCGGCCTCTTTGAAAAATTCCGGCTCACCGGCGTAATCCGGCCCGTTGACCTGTTTGGAGTCCACCGGTATGTAATCCGCCTGTTTCAGAAGCTTTTCCACGTAAGCCATGGCGGCCTTCCGCTCCCCTCCCGAACCGAAATGCGCATCCAGGGCCGGCCGCAAAATTTCCTGAGAAATTCCCTTATCCGAAAGCTCCTTTTCCAGGAGCAGTGGTCCCCTTCCCTTCTCCATTCCGTAAAGGATATATCTCTCGCAGTAATCATCATCGTTGATGAAGCCGCATTGGAACAGGTATTCCAGGCACTCCCGGATCTCCTCCCCGGAAATACCCTTGGAAGCCAGGTAAACTTTTATCTCATGAGAGGTTCTGTCTCTTGTGTTTAAATATTTCATTGCCAGATCGTGAGCATTATGTTCCATAGATTACTCCTTCGCGGATTCTTCAGATTCTGACTCTCTTTTCGGCCTCGGCGAACCGCTCAGGCTGGTTCCCACGACGCCTGCAATAATCAACGCAGTACAGACCACGTGGTAGAGGAACAAGGGCTCTCTCAGGAAAACCACTCCCGCCACAATGGAAATGGCAGTGGACAGATTGCCGAATATGGTGGCCTTCACCGCCGGCATATGAGCCAGCATATAAGCCATCAGCAGAGATGACACAAGGGTAGACAGCACCCCCAGAAACGCCATGGAGAGAATAAACTCCCAGTGGGCCAGGGGCGCCAGATAGTGCAGCGGTTCGCCCCGAACAGCCCCCATTATCAGGGTGACAGCGTTGAAAAGCAGGCAGCCTCCCAGAGCAATGGCGAAAGCTATGGTATAAGGGGAGAATTCACGCCTGGCTCCGCGCATAAAAACATTGCTGAGAGCCATGAAAAAACTCGATAAGAATAACAGAATGAGACCGCTCACACTGATCCCCTGAAAATCCTGTACGCTGAAAACAAACATGACAATGACGGCGGTTATGGACAGGCAGATAAAGGCATTTTGCTTCCAGTCCCCCTTCTCCCCCAGGTAGTAATGGGCAATGATTTTAGCGAGAATGGGAATGATGGCAAAGATAATACCGCTTTCAATAGAGGTAGCAAATAGCAGGCCGAGAGCCTGAAAAGCCATGAAGGCCAGGTAGAAACCGGCGCTCAGAATGAGCTTTTTCGGCGGCTTTCCCGTCAAGTCAATTTTAATGTATCCCACGGCCAGGGGAATTACAGCTCCCATAGCGGCAAAATTAAAGCGATATGTAAGGATCTCCAGCGGAGTAGCCACTTTCATGGAAGTCTTTATAGCCAAAAATGAGAAACCTACGACCAAAGAAAAAAGTACGGCGGCTCCGTACACCTTCATTTTGCTTTGCTCTGCTTCTGTATTCAAGTCAATTGTTGTATTTTCTTCCTTCGTCATATCCCTCATATTACCCTTCCTGATGCAATTTGCGCAGGTCGGCAATCTTTTCAACGGTCCTTTTTTCCGCCGCGCAATAGGCAGCCTCCAGGCCGGACCCAAGGAGAATACCCTCAATCCATGCGTCTGGCAGCTGGGCAGTCAAGCTTCCCGACCACACTAACTCAAAGGATCCCAGTCCCAAGGAAAGACCCTCTCCTTTATATTTAAGGTAGGCCTCCTTCCGGACCCAAAGCCGGAAAAACGCCTCTTTGCCGCCCATTCGCACGTATTCATATTCCGATTCTGTGAAATATCTGCGGGCCAGTCGGAGCCACCGCTCCTGCCGGCCCTCTGCCGCGTCTCTTCCGTCTTTCCTGCCGGCCTCAAACCGACTCAGGTCCTCCAGATCAAAGCCCAAAGGGCAGCTATCGACAGCACAGCCCCAGACATTTCCCGAATGGCTGACGGAAAAATGGATCTGCGGTATATCCGGGAAATATGGCTTGCCCTTTGCTTCCCGGGAAATACCGGCCGCTTCAAGAAGCTTTTGAGCAGCAGAATCCATTGCTGTTTCTTTCGCATAGGCCTTGCATACCCTGCGCACAGATTCCTCCCTATCCTTTATTTCCCGCTTATCATATAAGTAAATGTGCATTCCGTTCTCCCTGGCGTTGACCCCCTCTTCTCAATAACCCGCTCCTCACCCCGAATATAGACATTATACCATAATTGCGAAGCGATTTTGGTATAATCAGCCATCTGCGTTTTCGACTCTATGCCGGCCTTTTTCCTCCACGACTTCAAAATGACAATTCTCATTTCCAGAGGCGATGCCCTTTTGTCCAGAAGGACAATCACGGTGTGAACAGTAACTCTCCGCCTCATCTCTTAATCTGTATTTGTCATAATCCCTTGACCATGATAACAAACTTTCTTATAATATGGATAGTTCTTAGCGTAAAGTTTCTACGAATAATTACGTTTTTTCTCCCCAATTAATAGAAATCAACAAATTACATCAAAAGATAATTGTCCGATAGAGGATTACATATGACTGAACATAAAATTTACTTTGGAGACAGCCGCGCTATGACCCAGGTCCCTGATAAGTCTGTGCAACTAATCATTACATCCCCCCCTTACTGGCAGCTTAAAGACTACGGAGCACCTGATCAGATCGGCTTTAATGACAGCTATGAGGAGTATATCAATAATTTAAACCTGGTTTGGAAGGAATGTTTCCGCGTCTTATCAGACGGCTGCCGACTGTGTATCAACATCGGGGATCAGTTTGCTCGATCCGTTTATTATGGACGCTACAAGGTAATTCCCATAAGAACAGAAATTATTCGGTTTTGCGAAACATTGGGAATGGACTATATGGGCGCAATTATCTGGCAGAAAACAACCACTATGAACACCTCCGGAGGAGGTGCCGTTATGGGCAGCTTTCCATATCCACGCAACGGAATCCTGAAAATGGATTATGAGTTTATTCTTCTCTTTAAAAAGCTGGGGAATGCTCCCAAACCTGCAAAAGACCAAAAGCAATCGTCCGCTATGACAAAAGAAGAGTGGAGACAATACTTCTCATCGCATTGGAATTTTAATGGCGTGAGACAAATGGAACACATCGCAATGTTTCCTGAGGAACTTCCAAAACGTCTGATCAAAATGTTCTCTTTTTGCGGAGAAACTGTTCTGGATCCCTTCGCGGGAAGCGGCACCACGTCACTGGCGGCCAGACGCCTCGGGCGAAACTCTGTCAGCTACGAGATTAATAAAGAATTCGAACCTATCATAAGAGAAAAAGTATGCGGAGACAAATCACTGATTCAGGAAGACGACAACGTACTGTTTCTCAATGACCCAGAGGAAAAAGTACCGGATTTGTCGACGTTGCCATATCTGTTTTCCGATCCTCATAAAATGGATAAAAAAGTTGATGTTAAAAAAATACAATTCGGCTCAAGAATCGATCAGGATGAAGCGAAAAAGAGAGACACTTATTCGGTGAAACAAATTATCTCTCCCGAAAAAATTATCCTCAGCAACGGTGCAGTGATTCGGTTAATTGGTATTAAGGAAAAAAACAAATACGCTCAAAAAGCTGTCGAATTCCTCAGGGAGAAGTTCGAAAAACGCAGAGTCTTCCTAAAGTATGACACTGTAAAGTACGATGCAATGGGTAATCCACTCTGCTATGTCTATCTGGATAATATGACTTTTATCAACAACCATTTAATAAGAACCGGTTATGTCGACGTCGATGATAGCTATGAATATTTGTGTAAAGAAAAGTTTATAAAGTCAAAGGCGGAGAAAACCAGCAAATAGAAAAAAGTGGCGCTGCAAAGCGCTGCCTTTTTCCATCATTCTTCCACCTCAAATTTTAATCCTGTTTTGGTCTTGAAATAATAAATCATTTTTACATTTATTGTTTCCGAAAGTCGATCCATTGTTTTATATGTGTCCGGTTTTATTGAGTAAGCGGTGTCTCCGACATATCCGTCGATTCCCATCGATTCTTCGTCAGGCCGGGCAAGTCTGTAATCCTTCCCAATTTCCTTCGCTATCTTTTCAAGAATGGCCTTTTGCACGTACATTCCATTAAACGTCTTGGTGATTACCAGGTCTTCAACCCAATCCCGAACCATTTTTTCATCGATCACTTGAATAGCTTGCTTCAAGTTGCTAACCTGTTCGGATATTTTATCTGCCGCATTCGAAATGGCATCCGGGTATTGAAAGAGATACCACTCTTTCCAGCTTTCAATAGAAATATTTTTCGGTGATGATTCCAAATACTCGGGAAATAACTCGGATAACTGTCCTACGACTCTTGGGCGTGTTCCCTGGGCATTTTGGTTTGCCCAGTTTATAAGCTGAGAAGTATATTTAGGAAACGTTACGTTCTCGCTTCCATTAATAGCTTGTATTTCCTCATTTTTCAGCGTAAACGTAAAACTCATGAAATACCCTCCCCATAAATACCATTCTCTGCGGCATCCTTATCCTCAATAAACAGCTTGTATGTTTGTATGCCAAGCGCGTCAGCAATTCTTTGTATATTCTCAAGAGAAATACTGCGCCGGTTACACTCGATGGCGCTGATATATGTACGGTGCATCCCGCATTTGTCCGCAAACTCTTCCTGAGAAAGACCGAGCTCGTTCCGATACCTTCTCAAGTTGCTTCCAAAGACTTTCACTATATCCACTTTAGAGCCCTCCTACAGAAATATATTACCCCTCACACAATAAGTCTACATACAATAAGTCACTCAATGTCTCCAAAAAAGAACAGGCCGCGGATTTTAGTCCGCAGCCTTCATGTGCTATTAATTATACTGTTACTGTCTGTTTACCGGTTTTTCAGATACCTGCCCAGCACGAAAAGCTCGTGGAACCAGACGGGCGAGGAGGAAAGGGCTGTGAGCAAGAGCCATTCCTTCAAGCTCAGAGGAATCGTTCCAAAGGCTTCCAGCAGGAAGGGAATCTCCGTTACCGCAATTTGCAGGGCGAAGGCCACTACGAAAGCGACGATCATCAGACGGTTGTTCAGGTGGTTAAACCGGAAGACAGACCGGTTCAGGTTCCTCATTCCCATGGCGTTGAACAGCTGGGAAATCGCCAGCACTGTGAAAGCGTAGGTCTGCGCCTGGGCATGAATGCCCGGGTCCTCGTACATAGCCCTTACCGCTTCGTATGTCACCGCGTCTCCCGCCGCCATCAGCATGGAAACGGGCAAATACAGGAAGGTACATAAGGTGGTAAGACCGATCACGCTTCCAAAGAACAGTGTGGTGGCGTATCCGCCGTGAGCAAAGAGGCTTTCCTTCGGATTCCTGGGAACCTCCTTCATAATATCCGGTGTCCCCTGATCCACCCCCAGGGCCAGCGCCGGAAGGGAGTCCGTAATCAGGTTTACCCAGAGGATGTGAATGGCTCTCAGGGGGGCCGCCAGTCCCACAGCGATTGCCGCGAACATGGTGATGATCTCTCCCAGATTTGAAGACAGCAGGAAGAGTACGGATTTCTTTATATTGTTGTAGATGTTACGGCCTTCTTCTACCGCCTTTTGAATTGTGGCAAAATTATCATCGGTAAGTATCATGTCGGAAGCGCCTTTCGCCACGTCCGTACCGGTGATACCCATGGCCACGCCGATATCGGCAGCCTTCAGGGAAGGAGCGTCGTTTACCCCGTCGCCTGTCATAGAAACAATATGTCCGTTGGCTCGGAAGGCTTCAACGATCATTACTTTATTTTCCGGCGACACCCGGGCAAATACTCTCAAATCGGGAACAGCGGCATTGAGCTCCTCCTGGGACATGTGCGAAAGGGCCTCTCCCGTAATGCACTGCTCCTCCCTGTCGGCAATCCCCAGCTCCTTTGCGATAGCCAGAGCCGTATCCTTGTGGTCCCCTGTTATCATTATGGTGGTTATGGAAGCTTCCTTAAATATCTCCACGGCTCCCGCTGCCTCCGGTCTGGGCGGGTCGATCATACCCACAAGACCTACAAAAGTCAGATTGTCCTCCGTGGCGGAATCATCGTCGGTCTTTATAGCCAAGGCGAGAACCCGGAGAGCCATCGTAGCCATATCCTTCGACGCCTGGGCGATATTATCCTTATCCTCATCGGTGATGGCCGCAGTCTGCCCATCTTTTAAAATGTGGGTACAGTTGACGATGATCCTGTCCATAGCGCCCTTGGTGTATCCGATGATCTTTCCGCCGGCCTCTTTGTGAACCGTTGTCATCATCTTCCTGCCGGAATCAAAGGGCTGTTCATTGATCCTTGGAGAAGCTTCTTCCAATTGCTTCTTTGAGATGCCCAGATTCGTGCCCATGTCCAAAAGGGCCAATTCCGTGGGATCTCCAAACCGCTCCTCCCCTTCCGAAACCGCGTCGGTACAGAGGACGAAGCCCTTGACGAACAGAGATTTCTTTTCGTAATCCAAATCCTTTACATCCTGCAGATTTTCGTTGGTATATATTCTGGTGACGGTCATCTTATTCTGGGTCAGGGTTCCGGTTTTATCGGAGCATACAACGCTGACAGAACCCAGGGTCTCCACGGCGGGGAGCCTGCGGACAATGGTGTTGACCTTTACCATTCGCATAACTCCCATGGCCAATACGATGGTTACTACGGCGGGCAAACCTTCCGGAATAGCCGCAACCGCCAGAGAAATAGCGGTGAGAAGCATTTCCATCACATCTCTTCCCTGGAACAGGGCAATCCCGAAAAGCCCTACACAGAGAAACAGAGCGATAATGCCCAGAATCTTGCCCAAATCGCCGAGACGCTTTTGGAGAGGGGTCATTTCGTCTACGGATTCGTTGATCATCTTAGCGATTTTACCGATTTCCGTATCCATACCGGTTTTGGCGATAACGCCCTCACCTCTGCCGTAAGCGATACTTGTGGACAGATAGGCCATATTCAAACGATCGCCCAAGGGAACCTGACCCTCCGCGATAAATTCAGCCTCTTTGTCTACGGGAACCGATTCCCCTGTAAGGGCGGATTCCTCAATCTTCAGGTTGACGCTGCTCAGCAGGCGTAAGTCCGCGGGAACGACCCGGCCCGCCTCCAAAATGACGATATCTCCCGGTACCAGCTCCGCAGCCGGAATATCAAATATTTTTCCGTTTCGCCTCACCATAGCAGTAGGACTGGAAAGCTTTTTCAGCGCCTCCAGCGATTTTTCCGCCTTTGCCTCCTGCACCACGCCGATGATGGCGTTCAACAGAATAATGGCGAGAATAATCAGGCAGTCGGCGAACTCCCTTAAAACCAGGGAAATGCCGGCGGCAGCAAACAAAATGTAGATCATAGGATCCCGCAACTGAGCGAGAAACATTTGGATTTTCGTTTTTGCTTTCTTTTCCTCAAACGCATTGGGCCCGTATTCCTCCGCGCGGCTGGCCGCCTCACTGTCCGACAGTCCCTGCCGCGGGTCGACCCGCAACTCTTCCAGAACCTGCTGTACTGTTTTCTGTTCGTACATTCACTCCACTCCTTTATATATATCTGTGACTTTGCTACAGATATCCGACCAATAAAAAAACCTCTAACATAACATGTGCAAAGCCCTGCACTTTATGCTAAAAGTCTTGTTTCCGCAAGCGGGTTTATGGCCAGGCAGAGCCGTAATGTTGACCATAAACTGTAAACTACTCCCTTTTCGCTCAAAGCTCCCTTTTATTTTAATGAAAAAAATCCCGGTTGTCAAGGATAATCGACTGTTGTATAATCATACTGTAAAGCATTAAAGTGATTTGTGTTCCCAGGAAATGGAGAATAGTTATGAGTTACGAGTCCAAACTAAAGAACAAGGAAACTGACGATTTATTTAAAGCCGTTTTACTTCTTGAAACAGAGGAAGAATGCTATCGGTTTTTTGAAGATATCTGCACCATCAAGGAGCTCCAGGCCATCGCCCAGCGTTTTCAGGTAGCCCGTCTTCTCGAGCAAAAGAAGACCTACAACGAAATAGAGGAGATCACCAGAGCCAGCACGGCTACCATAAGCAGGGTCAACCGCTGTCTGATATACGGGGCAGACGGCTACAAACTTATTCTCGATAGATTTCAGGAACAAAAATAAATTGATAACACAGACACAGGATGACAGCCCTCCGGAACGAAAAATGTCATCCTGAAGGTCGTGAAGGGTCTTATAAAGATTCTTCGCTGACGCTCAGAATGACACAGGGCTGGCGCTCAGAATGACATTGAGATCAAAATGGCGGGCGAAAGTCCGTATTGGCCCTATTGCAGCAGCTCCACAGCCTTTTGGAGCTGTTTATCATTTTCCCGTTCCAACACCCCGTCGGTAAGATCCTCCTCCGTGATCTCCACCACATAATCCGGCTCTACTCCCTTTTCATGGATCACTTCTCCGTTAGGTGAAAAATATTGCATGATAGTGAGCTTTGTAGCGTCCCCGCTATCCAGCTGCACAATTTCCTGGATAATACCCTTGCCGTAGGTGGTGGTTCCCACAATGTTTCCCAGGTCGCTGTCCTTGATGGCCCCGGCGATAATTTCGCTGGCGCTGGCGGATCCTCTGTTTACTAAAATTACAAAGGGAAGCTCCGTGGCTCCCGGAGCGGATTTATAGTAATATCTCTCCCCCTGCCGATTTTCCGTATAGGTGACAATCCCTTCAGGCAGCAAAGCATCCGCGATCTCTATACTGACGTCCACAAGGCCCCCGGGGTTATCCCGAAGATCGATGATCAATCCTTTCGCGCCGCTGAGTTCCAAATCTCTCAGAGCCGCCTGGAAATCCTCTGCCGTATGTTTTTCAAAGGAGCTGACGCGAATATAGGCAATATCGCCGTCCAACATCTCTTTTCTGACTGTCTCTAAGACGATCTTGGCGCGCTTGATGGTGAATTCCATGATCTCATCCCCTCTGAGGATTGTGATGACCACCGTTGTTCCCCCTTCACCGCGCATGGCTGCCGCCGCAAGATCAATGGACTCTCCGTTGTACTCCGTACCATCCACCGCGATGATCTTATCCTCCGATTTGATTCCCGCCTTGAAAGCAGGGGTATCGTCGATAGGGGCTACCACATTGATAAAACCGTCTTTATCGGGGCCTATTGTAACACCGATGCCCTCGTACTCTCCGGAAGCGGCAATCTGAAGATCCGCATACTCCTTCTTGTTCAAATAGGCGGAATAGGGATCGCCGATCCCGGCAAACAGGCCTTTGTAGATACCCTCGTACAGCTTTTCCCTGTCCACGGGAATATAGTATCTGTTCTCTATAAGCTGCTGAAGCTGATCCAGCTGTCCGTAATTCCCTTTAATTCGTTTGTAATCCGCGTATTCTTCGGCGCTTATTCCGATTTGATCCGTCACGATGCCGTAGACCTGATTATAGCCCGCCATCAGCACAAGTCCGGACACCAGAGCAACCGTCATCAATATCAATAGATTTCTCTTTTTTAATGTTATCATGGAATGAGTTTCCTCTCCTTAATAAAGTGGATGGCTATAGTATACCATAAAAATCAGCGCAGGTCGGCGACCATGAACTGAATCTTTTCGTGGCCGTTCCAACGGTTAATTTCAGGATATCCTGCTATGTCCACAGGGCGATTCCGGTTATAGTACTCCATAAAGCAATCCGCCCCGTTGAAGAAAATACAGGGAACTCCATCCGCTAAAAAACGAACATGCTGTCGCCGGTCCCCCATATAGAATGGTTCCGACAGTGAAACCCCGCAGAGGGCAAAAGTGGGTCTGACATTTTTATGACCATATGGCTCCAGCTTTTCTATGTCACAAATCAATTCCCGGTTCAATTCTGCCGGCCGGATCACTTCATCAATATAGAGTTTGGGGCGGAATAAGGACGGATTTTCCCGAAAGCAATTTTCTGCGGAAGCCCGTAGGGATTCCCGCAAAGCCGGTAAATTTTCGCTGTCCATTGAAAAGCCGCAGGCTCCCGCGTGGCCGCCAAATTTATCGAAAAGGTGGCTGCACGCAGAAAGCATCTCATATAAATCGAGGCCCTCTATACTTCTTCCCGTGCCTTTCAGCTTATTCTCTCCCGTGGGGGTGACGATGATGGCCGGACGGTTGTATTTGTCTTTCAGCTTTCCTGCCACGATCCCCGTTATCCCCTCGTGGGCGTCGGGGAGATCCAGAATCAAAAACAGTTCATTTGGATAGATATCCTCTATCTTAGCCACTGCCCCTTCAAATACATCCGCCTGAACCCGCTTTCTCTCCTGATTGTTTTCTAACAGGCTCTTACAGCATCCCTCCCATTCTTCCCTGCCGGTAGATGTAAGGAGACTGACGCCTGCTTCCGCGGAAAGCATGCGCCCTGCCGCATTCAGATGGGGCACTATAACATATGCCAGATGATCGGATTTTATTTCATCTTTCAGACCCGCCCCCTGAATGAGAGCGGCAAGTCCCGGTCTTTTCCTGCCGTTGACCACCCGCAGCCCGTATTTGATCATGGTTCTGTTTTCCCCTGTCAATGGAACCACGTCCCCGACAGTGGCAATCGCCACGAGATCAAGTATCCGGTTCAAGTCAGACTTTGTCAGACTTTGCGGCATTTTACGCTGCAGAGCCTGGACCAGCTTGAAGGCTACGCCACAGCCGGAAAGTCCTTTTTCCGGATAAGGGCAATCCTTCTGTTTGGGATTTACCAGCAGGCAGGAAACCGGCTTCTCATTGAGATTGTGGTGGTCCGTTACAATGATATCCAGCCCCGAAGCTTTGGCGTACTCTACCTCATCATAAGAAACGCTCCCGCAGTCCACGGTTATGATAAGGTCCGCCCCTCTTTCCCTGATCCTGTCGATGGCTTCACAGTTAAGCCCGTAGCCCTCATCAAAACGGGACGGGATATAGTATGAGAAATCCGCTTTCAGCTTTCTTAATATATCTATCATCAGGCTGACGCTGCATACCCCGTCCGCGTCGTAGTCACCGTATACGCAGATTCGCTCTTTTTTATCCAGGGCGGCCATAATCCTGTCGGCAGCTTGGTTCATATTTTTCATTAAAAAAGGGTCATAGGTCAATTTAGGGCTGCCTGAGAGAAACTCCTCTACAATCTCTTCTCCCGTCATACCCCTCCTGGCCAGTATGGATCTTATGATATCCGCTTCACATCCCTCACCCTGAAAAATCCATTCTCTCCGCATGAAAACCCTGCCTTCTTTTCCGAGAATAAAAGGGGAGGCCGAAGCCTCCCGCCACCGTCTATATCTTTAATCTGTATCCCTCCCGGGCGGCCGCCCGGAATATCGGTTCCTCATTGTGGGATAAGGTATCAAAACAAATAAGGTCTGGGATTTTTATATTCACCGTTGACGCGAACCTCCAGGTGAAGATGAGGCCCCGTGGACATACCGGTGCTTCCCACCAGTGCAATTGTCTGCCCTCTCGTTACGATATCGCCGGTCTTCACTTTCAGTTGGCTGCAGTGGGCATATAAGGTGACAATTCCGCCTCCGTGATCCACCATTACCATATAGCCGTAACTGTTGTTCCAGGCAGCCTGAATAACCTTGCCTCCGTTTACCGCAACAATGGGGGTTCCTGTCGGCGCGCCGATATCGATACCTGTATGTAGCTTATTTACCTTTAAAATCGGATGCATGCGATAGCCGAACTCCGAGGTCACTCTTGTAGAAGAGGGGACCGGCCACGCGAACTCGCCCCCCACGTAATCCTCAGTACCCTGGAGTCTTATGATTTCCGCAATCAGGGCGTTGGCCTCAGCGTTCAGAGCGTCAACCTGTTTCTCAAGTTCCTTATTGGAGCCTGACACCTGGGCTCTCAACTCGGAAACATCCCCCCTGCTGGCCTGCAGCTGATTCTGCTTTGCAGCCTCAGATTCTCTTTCAGCCGACAGCTTTTGCCTGAGTTGATCCAGCTGGTTGTGATATCTCTCGACGGTCTTGTATTGCTCTTCCATCTGCTCCAGCATAGCCACGTCGTTGTCAAAGATTTTCTGAGCCATGTCCAGATTCGTCAGAAAGTCCGTCATGCTCTCCGACCCTAAAAGAACCTCCAGGATGCCAACGTCACCGTTTTTGTACATTGCCCGGATCCGCTGGGCCATTTCATCGTTCTGCTGATCGATATCCTCCTGCTTTGCCTTGAGCTCCGCTTCCACTTCCGCGATTTTCCTGTTGGTCTGTGCTATTTCGCTCTGCAGGTCCTGAATCTCCCCTTCGGCGGCTTGAATCAGCTTGTCCAAATTCTTAATCTCAGAATTCAGCTTGCTCTCCTGGGCTTTGCCCGACTTCAGCTGTGACTGAAGTCTGCTGATCTCTCGATTCAATTGATCCAGCTTGTCCCGTTCGTTTCCGAAGCTCAAGCCGAGCCCCATTATCGAAACCGTAAGCACCGCAATCAGACTGTAGCAAATACAACGTTTTAATCGCATGTCTCAATCCCCTTTCCCTATGTATCCAAAAATCTTCGCATTGATATGATACTGCCAAAGGCCCCGATGCTGATGCCGAGAGCCATAAATATCGATATGAGATTCACGATCAGGAAGCCCGCGGGAACCATGGACACGGAAAACACCAGAAACATGTCCGTTCCGAAAAGCTCTATGAGCTTATTGTACATCAGGCCTACCAGCCCCACAGACAGGGCCGCGGAGAAGAAGCCTATGAGCATTCCCTCAACCAGAAAGGGCCCTCTGATGAACCAGTTGTTCGCGCCAACGTATTTCATAATGTTGATTTCCCGCGCTCTGGCAAGTACTGTCAGCTTGATGGTGTTTGCCACAACCACAACGGAAACCACCACCAGGCAGATAATAATCGCCAACGCCGCCGTCTGAATATAGCCTGTCACCTTTAAAAGCCTGTCCACCGCTGTCTGGTAGTACTTAATATCCTCGATCCCGTCGAGTTTCTTTATTTCCTCTACTATGTTATCCGACAGATTCAAGTCGGAAATCCTGACTCTTATGGAATTGGGAAGCGGGTTTTCGGCAAAGCCGTCCAACAGGTAGCTTTTGTCTCCCCACTTGACCTTGTATTCCTCCATGGCGTCTTCCCTGGTAAGATACCAGGCCTCGGCCACTCCTTCTATGCGGGATACATCCTGCAGTATCCTGCGGGCTTCACCCTCCTCGGTCTCGTCTAAAAGATAGACCTGAATGGTGTCAAATTGCTGCTTTGCACTCTCCGTCACCATATTGACGTTGACGATGAGTATAAAGAAGAGTCCCAGAATCAGAAGCATAGCTGTTATGGAAAATAGCGAAGCAAAGGACATAGCCCGGTTTCTGAACATCTGTATGAACGCCTGCTTTATGGAATGTCCTATCCCCCTAATATACATTACTGTCGAATACTCCTCCCGGTTTGCATCTGAAGTTGTGCGCCTCTTCGTCCTCGTAATAGCCGTAAGCGCCGCCTCTGTCGTCCCTGACAATCTTACCCTTGTCGATGGCGATGACCCGTTTTCCCATCCGGTCTACGATGTCCTTGGCATGGGTAACCATCAGGATCGTGGTTCCTCTTCGATTGATCTGATCCAGAAGCTGCATGATTTCCCAGGCCGTATCCGGATCCAGATTTCCCGTAGGCTCGTCCGCGATCAAAACGGTGGGGTTGTTGATAACGGCTCTCGCGATTGCCACTCTCTGCTGTTCACCGGCGGAAAGCTCGTGAGGGTATTTTTTCGCTTTTGAGCTGATGCCCATCAGATTCAACACCTGGGGTACATTTCGCCGAATGGTCCTCGTTCTGATATGTAGAATCTCCATGGCAAAAGCGACGTTTTCCTCTACAGTTTTATTCGGCAAAAGCCGGAAATCCTGAAATACGATACCGATGCTCCGGCGTAATTTAGGAATTTGCCGGTTGGAGAGATTTGTCACCTCCATACCGTTGACCTTTATCCGCCCCTTATCTTCCTCGATTTCTCTTAAAATAAGCTTGATAAATGTAGATTTGCCCGCGCCGCTGGGGCCTACGAGAAAGACAAAGTCACCCTTATCGATACCCACGCTCACATCCTCGATACCGATATTGCTGCCATACATCTTCGTAACATGCTCAAAAACTATCATAAACGGATCATCCCTTTGATTTATTTACACGCAGGCCGCGGATGTGCCAAATTCTTCCGCAACCTTACAAAATACACGCTTTTTCTACAGGTATTATAATATAAAAAGGGATTCGAGAGAACCGAAATTGTATTACAAATACATTACATTATTCCGAACTCACAGAAAAAAGTTCCTTTATGACTTCATCCAGGGAAGCTTTCATACTGGATTTTACAGAGGACAGATCATAAAAAAATCGACAGCTGTATTCCGCGCCATAGATAATCTCCGGCTCAATCAGAGGAAAACAGAACAATTTTTTCAGCTTCAGATAGTCCAGCAACTCCCTGCGGGCAACCCCTCCGTTCATCTTGTTGACTATGTAAAGGAGAGGAAGACCTGAGGCCCGCAGGACGCAGAGAAGCTTATGTCCGGCCAACATCTTTGAAGGCAAAGGATCGATAATTATCAGCACTCTGTCCATGTCCCAGAGCAGCTTCCATAAATCTTCCTCCTGCATATCTTCTCGTATATCCTCCTGCATATCCGGAATTTTGCAGATAATTATATCGCCGGAGGCGTGATTCGCCAATCGTATCATTTTCAGTAAATCAATGGAGACGCCGCTTTCAGCAGGGGATTTCAGAATCCAATTCACCCCATAAAGTTCATTGCTTCTGCCGCGAATGCTCTTGTCATCCCTCAACGCCTTAAAAAAACGGAAGTACTCTCGCCCTGCCAGATGCTTGTCCATGGCGAGAGAATCATAAAGACCCTCATCCCCCAACTCCAACACCGCCGGCCGGTGTTCCCCCGTCTCCGCCAGAGCCCCGGCCAGGCAAACCGATACAAATCCGGCGCCGGCTCCCGGCGTCAAACCGACAATTCCAATTTTCATTCTGTCAATACGGGCATTCATGGCGCCACCTCCTTTGACAGTATACCATTATTTTATATACATTACAATATTTTCATTTCGACTGTAAAAAATTTTCTCGTGTCTTTTAGCCGGGCGGTTTTTAGTTTTAAGCGTTAACAGGATATGAAAACCCTCATTTGGAGTGGTCTTCTAAATCCTGTGAGTACAGTACTTCCTGGCGGTTTTCAAAATCAAACAGTTTGAATATCCGTTCACGCATGGAGATAAAGTCCTCCCGCGTCCGGTTCCTGGGAGTTTTAAGATTGACAGGTATAATTTCACGAATCCGGCCCGGGTACGGCGACATAACGACGATCCGGTCGGCAAGATACACTGCTTCATCAATATCATGAGTGACGAAAACAATGGTTTTCTTATCCGTTTGAGAAAGCCTTAGAATATCGTCCTGCATTTTTATGCGAGTGATGGCGTCGAGAGCGCCAAAGGGTTCATCCATGAAAATGATGTCCGGCTCCACAGCCAGTGCCCGGGCGATGGCGACCCTTTGCTGCATCCCGCCGGAAAGCTGGCCGGGGTGGTTTTTTTTGAAATCCTCCAGGCCTACGAGCCGGATATATTTATCGGCAATTTCGCTGCTGCGCCGTTTGGGCAAACCCTTTGCTTCAAGCCCCAGTTCGACGTTCTTTTTAACCGAGCGCCAGGGAAGGAGTCCGTAATTTTGAAAGATGGTAACATGACGCGAGTTAGGCTCCCGAATCGGCTGCCCGTCGATGGTTGCCGTACCTTCGCTGGCTTTTTCAAAACCTGCCAGAATATTGAGCAGAGTGGTTTTTCCACAGCCGGAAGGTCCCAGCAGACATACAAACTCCCCTTTTTCGATGGAAAGGGAAATGTTGTCGATTACCTTTAAAGGCTGCTTATGGCTTTTGAACGTTTTGCTCATGTTTCTGATTTCAATATACAAGGTCGTTTCACCCTCTTTCCTGGCCCCAGCGATTGAATACCCACTTCTCGATTTCCTTGATCAAGGCGTCGAGAAGAAAGCCGATTGTGCCGATAATAAAGATCGTAGCCAAAAGCAGATCCGTGCGAATATTGTTTCGCGCGTCGATAATCAAAAATCCAAGTCCGGATTGAATACCGATCATCTCCCCTGCCACAAGGAATACCCATGCCGTGCCTAAAGCCAGATGCAGGCCGTTTGCGATCTGCGGAAATGCAGACGGAAACACGATTTTGTATAAAACAGCCGGTTGTCTGATTCCAAAGTTTGCCGCCACTTTAAGGTAAGTTCTATCCACATTGCCCACGGCAGCCGCGGTGGAGAGCAGGACGGGGAAGAAAGCGGCGATAAAAATAATCGCAATAGCGGGGATATCGCCTATGCCGAAAAAAAGGACGATAAACGGCATCCAGGCCATAGGGGAAATGGGTCTTAGCAGTTGGATCAACGGGTTTATATAGGCAAACACCCTTTTAAACCACCCTAAAACCAAACCCAGGGGTATAGCTGCCAGAACCGCCAGAAAGTAACCGGAGACGAACCGGTACATGCTGTCCTTGATATCCGAAAAAATCGCGCCGTCGGTAAAAACCTCCCCCAGCGCCTTACCTACTGCCAGCGGAGGGGGAAGCAAATTAGGATGGAACCCGCTTATGCTGCAAAGCAGCTGCCAAAGAGCAATAAACGCAGCTATGGATATAATCACTCGTTTCAAAGAATGCAATACTTTCATCGCGGATCCTTTTCATTTTTTCAACACGCCAGGCATCAGAAATCATGGGCATACACCGGCGCGGCAGGAGGTTACGGCTGATAAATGAACTCCTCATAAGAGGGTGGGGCTTCAGAAAGGCCGTATTTTCTTACCCTTTCCGTAAGAGTCACATATGTCGGCTCATCGAAGGTCAAATTAGTGTAGCTGATCCACCTCAGCGAAATATCCAGGACTTCTTCCTCCTGCTGGAGATATTTTTGGGCTATGATTTTCGCTTCGTCCCCCTCCTCTAAAAGCTCGCCCGCTTCTTTATATGTGGCGAGGACGAAGTCAGCAGTTTCCTTGTTCTCGGCAATAAACTTATCGGTGAATGCCAGGCCGCAGCAGAGGGAGTCCGTCCAGAGATCGCTGGATTCATACAGCGCATAGCCGCTGCCAAGCACTACCGCCGCAGCGCCGAAAGGCTCCGCCACGCAATAGCCTGCAATCTGGCCGGTGGTAAGGGCCGAGGGCATTTCAGGGGGCGCCATCTCAACAATTTCAAGATCATCGGTGGTCATACCGGCTTCTTCGAGCATGTCATTGAGAAGGATATTGTGCGAGGACTGTCTGTGGGGAATAGCAAATTTCTTTCCCTTGAGATCCCGAGCGCTCTTTATATCGTTTGCCACCATGATAACATTGCCATCCCTGTGGCCAAGAGCTACTGCCTGAACCTCGGAGCCCTGCTCTTTGGCTTTCATAGCCAACTCAATCAGCAGCGACGCCCCCTCCACATTGTTGGTGTTAAGTGCGTCGAGCAACTCCGGCCAGGAACCGTACCTTATCAGTTCAATCTCCACGTTGCTGTTTTGGCTTTCAAGCATTTCCTTTGTCTTGAATATCGGCAGAGCATGGGTAATGGGCAGGTATGCGATCTTGATCGTCTGCTTTTGTTCGGGCGGTGCAGGCGAATCCGACCCATTTGTCTGCCCGGGATTCCCGGATTGGCTGACGCAACCCGCAAGAAGTGAGAGAATCAGGATCATGGAAAGCAGAACTAAGACCAGTTTGTTTTTCATCAAGAGAAACCTCCTTTATAATAGTGAATCTATTTCCAGCCCAAATCAGCTCTCGCCGATTTGATATCTGCGATAATCCTATCCCCCAGAGCGTTATGATCCACATTCACCACCATTTCGGAACCGAGCAGGGGTTTGGTTCCCGTAGTCATAAACTCACTTACATGATCGGAGCCCTGCATGGGCGTGTGGACGCAATGATAGGAGTTGACACCGAGGAGGCGGAACGCAAGGGCAGCGCATACGCCTTTTTCGTTGGACCATTCAGGGCTGATAAAACCATAGGGCATGTCCTTAATCGGTATACCAAGTTTTGCGGAAAGCCCGGCAAACAGGGCGGACGCTCGGGCGTTATCAAGGCATTCACCCATATGCAGTACAGGAGGAGTACTATATTCCGTCAGGAAATTTCTCAGGGCCCCTCCCGTAAAGTCCAGCGCTTTTTGGGAACAATAGCCCAGCTTCAGCAGGGGAAAAGAAGCACAGCCGTTTGTAAGCACCAGGATATTGTTCTGAAGAAGTTTATGGGTTATTTCCACCACGGCTTTTTCGTAAACAATCCTTGGATTGCTGCATCCTACGAGGTTGACGATGCCGAGAATCTTCCCGTCCTTCAGGGCCTGGACGACAGTTTCAAGACCACCGAAGGTCTGATCGATGTTTTCCACCGAAAATCCCATTTCCGACTCCACTTCATACCGAGGGATTTTAACGGGAATTTCACGCCGCTCATCGAAGCTGTCAATTGCCCGCAGCACAATCTTCCTTGCAAGCTCACCCACCTGATCTATATTGGAATGGTCATGATCCAGCCCGTAAAACTCGGAGCCCGGCAGCCTGTTTGAGTCGCTTGTAGTAACGACAGTAGTTTTAAAGCATTTAGCCACTTCCATAATGGAAGGAAAGACGTCCTGCACATCGGCGACCCATAGGTCGAGAGCTCCTGTACCGAGAACAAGTTCGGCTCCCACCGCATTTGCAAGGGGAATCACCCCGCCATAGCGGTACATTGCCGAAAGACCGGAACAGCATATTCCGTAGAACTGAATCCCTTTGGCCCCGCGCTCCCTGGCCAGGGAGATCAGCTCTTCCGAACGGCCCGCATGAACGATCTGACTGACCAGAAGAGGAGAATGTCCATGTACGGCGATATTGACATAGCCGTGCTTGATTGCGCCCAGATTAACCTTGGAAATATTTCTCTCGGGCAAGCCATAGAGGCTGTCCATAGCGATGGAGGAGGCAAGAGTGCTTGTCCATGCAAAAGCCAGTCCAGTACGTAAAAACTGTTTCATGATGTTTTTCCAGTCGCTGTCTGTGCCGGTTCCGGTTCTGTGCAAACATTCAAACACTTCATGATAGGAGCCGACAGGCAATATGTCGAGTTTTTTCCAGGTTTCGATACGCTCTTTGGCAGCAAAGGAATGAAGTGTTTTATGCTTTCCCGGTATGGTGCGGGAAAGGTCTTCCAGGAGAATGGCTGCAATCTTTCCGGCAAGCTGTTCGATGCTTTTTCCCTCGGTCTTAATTCCGTAAGCCTTTGCAACGGCACGAACCTTTTGCTCCCCTTGTATTGGAATGTCGATTTTAGATTCAGCCGCATACTTCAGAGCCAGGATATTTTCACGACCCCGGGCGCCATGGGCAGCAGTGCCCGCAGCAACCATACGAAGGATATTACGTGCAACGATTACATCCGCATCAGCACCACAAGCACCCCTTGGCGCTTTGGGCGTGACCTTGCAAGGGCCCATAGAGCAGTTTTTACAACAAATCCCCGCCAGCCCAAAAGAGCAGTGGGGTTTTTGGGCGTCGAAGCGATCGAAGGTAGTTTCAATACCAAGCTCCTGCATATGCAGGAGCATTTCTCTCACTGCGGGATCCGGTGTTTGTTCGATCACCTGGCCTTTGGAGGCGAAGGTCTTTTTATATTCCGCGACAGCGCGCAGATAATCGTTGACATCTCCGTGCGAATGTGTATGGGAATGGCCGTGCTCATGGTTCTCACGGCCTTCATGGCAATGTGTATGTGCTTTGCGGTGCCCGTGGTCTGGCATATGTAATCCCTCCCTCTTTCTACTCCGATCCGCCTGTTTTCGACCTGCAACGGCTTTTAATGCTTATCGGCAACGGGAAGTAAGTGGGCAAAGTGATGAAAAAACTTCAGATTTCAATCAATAAAGCAACGCCCAAATTATCTTCTCGGAAACTGTAACTATCAAAAAAAACTATAAATACCTTGCGGTGTATTAACAATGCATATAAAGTATATGGTTTATATAGGTATTGGTAGAAAGAATATCATATATCACTATCTTCGTCAAGCCTGGCACTAGAAATTTACAAAAAATAACTTCTGCCGCAGAGCAAGGCTCCGCGGCAATTAATCCCTGCCGGCGCATGTCAAAAACATCATCTCAGCGACTCATATTTTCGCTTATTCCACGTACTGAACCTTCAGCTGTATCTGATCCGGGAGTTCTGTAAGCCCCGTCTCGGCGACTACCAGAGGATAGGTCAGCGCCTGGGTCAGAGACATTCCGGGCTGGGGATCCCGGAACTTGGCAAAGACAACCAGCACACTCATATTATCCGCTTCCTCCAGGGTCATTTTGTCTATCTCAATTTCATAACCGGAGGTAGGCTTCTCACCCCGGGTAGCCACCACATACACCTTGCCGTCCACAATGCTGGCCAATGCCCGCTCCAACTGCCTGTATTCCGGTATTACCTGAGTAGCAATCTGCTGTGGTATCTCCGTTTCACTCAATACTGTAAAATCAACATTTGTATCTCCGCCCAAAAACCGGCTCCCGCCCCAGAGAGCGCCTACGAGAATTACGGCAGCCGCAGCAACAGCAATAGCTTTCTTTTTAGAGAATGTTCCAACCCTGTTTTTCAGTCCTATCTTGCCCACAATAAAACTCCCTCCTCCGCAAAATCTTACTTCACTTTATTCGGAGAGGGAGCTTGTTATGCTTGTTTTTTCCACCTCAGGCCCGCTCTGTTCCGCGGTCCGGGGCCAATTGCTTATGAATCCAATCCAATATATCCTTATATACCTGCTCTTTTCCCGGCTCATTGAGCACTTCATGACGCAGATCCGGATAGAGCTTTATGGAAAGATCTTTCAGCCTGGCCTTCTGAAGCTGCTTGAACACCTGTCTGACGCCTTCTCCGAAGCCGCCCACAGGATCCATATCCCCGGACAGGAGAATCACAGGTAACTCCGTAGGGACCTCCGACGCCCAATCCTCCCGGGATACATAAATCAGTACCTTCATCAGATCTCGAAAACCAGCCGCGGTCAAGACGAAATTGCACCTGGGATCGGCTTTGTAGGCGTCCAGCATAGCGTTGTCCCGGGACATCCAGGCCAGCTTTCTGCTTCCTTTTTCATATCTTTTGTTATAGTTTCCGAAGGCCAGCCGGTAGATGAGACCGCTGCGATACCTGTCTCCCTTCATCGCGCTGATCAATTCCACCAGAGGCAGAGCCGTCTTTGCCGATGGGTTTTCTCCGCTGGTTCCGATCAATACAGCCCCTGCCAACTCCCTGCCATAGCAGGGCAGATAGGCTCTGGACAGCAGGGAACCCATACTGTGGCCGATGAGGAAGTAAGGAAGCTCCCCATATTCTTGCTTCATCTTCACGGTAAGGAGATGAAGATCGTCCGTCATATGAACCCACCCGTTGTTCTCGCCGAAGTAACCCAGATCCTCAAGGGATGGAGACGTCTCGCCGTGGCCCAGATGATCGCTTCCGCAGACCAGAAAACCGTGCTCTGTGAGATATTCAGCAAATGCATGGTAACGGCCGAAGTGCTCCGCCATTCCGTGCGCGATTTGAACGATTGCTTTCGGTTCCCCTTCGGGAACGTAACTCCAACAGGCAACGGTATCTGATTTGTTGCTGCTTTGGAAAGAGTCCTTCTCCTTTGTGTACAACTTTTCACCTCCGGGTCAGACCCGAAACATTTGATATTCTATTGTTGGACCGCTATACCTCAACTACCCAGCCAAAGGGATCTTCTGCTTTTCCCAGCTGAATAGCCGTCAATTCATCGTAAAGCTTTTGGGAAATGGCGCCGATGCTGCCGCCGTTGATGTTCATCTTCTTATCCTGCCAGCATAGCTCTCCCACGGGAGAGATAACCGCGGCAGTTCCCGAAGCAAACACTTCGTCTAATTTCCCCTGATTGTAAGCATCGTATACATCCTGTATACTCAGCCTCCTCTCGCTGACCTTATAATCCCATTTTTTTAACAAGGAGAGAACCGAATCCCGGGTAATTCCCGGAAGTATGCTTCCCGTCAGCGGGGATGTGATTACTTCGCCGTCGATAACAAAGAAGGCGTTGGAGGTTCCGATTTCCTCTACGTATTTGCGCTCTATGCCATCCAGCCATAACACCTGGGAAAAACCCTTTTCGTGTGCCTCAAATTCCGAGCGCAGGCCTACCGCGTAATTTCCGCCGGCTTTGACATAACCGGTACCGCCGGGTACTGATCTCACGTATTCATCTTCAACGTAAATCCGGGTAGGAGCCAGCCCTCCCTTGTAATAAGGACCTACCGGCGAAAGAATAACTATGAAGAGATATTCATGAGAGCTTCGCACACCGAGAAAAGGTTCCGTCGCGATGATGTACGGTCGGATGTACAGGGAGGTGCCTTCCATCGTGGGAATCCAGTCTTTATCTACGCTCACAAGAGCCTTCACAGCTTCCTCCAGCAGACCTTCCTCCAGGGCGGGAATACAGATGCGTTCGCAGGAACTGATAGCCCGTTTGTCGTTCATATCGGGCCGGAAAAGCAGAGTCTTTCCATCAGGGGAACGGTATGCTTTCATTCCTTCGAAGATCTCCTGACCGTAGTGAAATACGGAGGCGGCCGGGTCGAGGCAGAGGGGTCCATAAGGAACGACCCTGCCGTTATGCCAGCCTTTACCTTCTTCGTAATCCATCAGAAACATATGATCGGTAAAAACATTGCCGAACTCCAGGTTCTGAGGATCGGGTTTCGCTTTCGGAGCGGTAGTTTTTGTAACAGAAAATTGATAGGACATAGGAATCACCTCACTTGGAAATTTATTATACCAGGAAACACGGTTGTCATCCTGAAGAAAGTGACGCATCTTCAGTAAGATTCTTCGCTGACGCTCAGAATGACACAGATGTCTTGATCCTGTGAATATCACCTTATATATGGCTGCTGTGGCTCTCGATAAGTCCCGTCTTTAAATCCCATAATTCTTTTGAAAGATCCACGTAATACTCGTGGGGATTTTCAAACCGCAGGATCTCATCCCAGAGGGTGGCGATCTGCTCTTTACAGTATTCTCTGATTTCCTCTATAGAGGGCAATTTATACACCAGCCTGCCTTTGTCGAATATCTGCACCCGCAGGTTTTTGGCCTCGAAGTTGCTTACGGTTTTCCGCTTCCATATGAACTGGGGGTCGAAGATCTCGTAATCGCTTCCCTCGGGAATTTTCTCATGATCCAGTGTAATCACATCGGCAATGGCTTTTTTGCTGTCCTTATCATAAAGGCGGAACAGAGTCTTAAAGCCCGGATTGGTTATCTTCTCGATGTTTTCACTGATTTTAATCTTGGGAATGATCTCGCCATCCTTTTCGATAGCTACCATCTTGTAAACCCCTCCGAAAACAGGTTCTGAACGGGCGGTGATCAGTCTTTCCCCGACGCCGAAGGAGTCGATTTTCGCCCCCTGATTGATTACATCTCTGATCAGATGCTCATCAAAGGAATTGGAAATCACGATCCTGCATTCCGTAAGGCCGGCTTCGTCCAGCATTGCCCTGGCCCTTTTCGTCAGATAGGTTATATCACCGCTGTCGATGCGAATCCCCATGGTTCTCGGCTTCAATTCCTTGAATACTTTAATGGCATTGGGAACGCCGGATTTGAGTACATTATAAGTGTCCACAAGCAAATTACAGTTGTCCGGGTACAGCTCCGCGAAAGCCCGGAAGGCCTCGTACTCGCTGTCGAACATTTGAACCCAGCTGTGAGCCATGGTTCCTAAAGCCGGGATTCCGAACTGCCGGTCCGCTATGGCGCAGGCAGTGCCCACACAACCTCCGATATAGGCCGCCCTGGCCCCATAAATGGCGCTGGAGGGCCCGTGAGCTCTTCGAGTCCCGAACTCCATTATGCCCCGTCCCTTTGCCGCCCGAGCAATGCGGTTGGCCTTGGTGGCGATAAGGCTCTGGTGATTGACCAGAAGCAGTAGAATGGTTTCGATAAACTGGGCCTGGATCACCGGCCCGCGAACGGTCAGAACAGGTTCTCCCGGAAAAATAGGCGTGCCCTCAGGTATGGCCCAGACGTCGCATTCGAATTTAAAATCTCTGAGATATCCCAGGAATTCCTCGCTGAAGGTTCCTTTGGATCTCAAAAATTCCAAATCCTCTTCTTCAAACTTCATGTTTTCGAGAAATCGCACAACCTGTTCCAGTCCGGCTACGATGGCAAAGCCTCCGCCGTCCGGTATCCTCCGGAAGAACATATCAAAGTAGGCAATCTGATCGCCCATACCCTTCTCAAAATACCCGTTGGCCATTGTCAGCTCGTAATAGTCCGTGAGCATTGTCAGATTAAATCGCTCAATCATGAGTTTGTCCGCTCCCTTTACTTTTTGTCAAAACACGAAGTGCTTTGATGCTTTGTCCACAAGTTTTATACTCTATCCTGCTAACTTGTTATTGTATCATATTATACCATAATTGCGAAGCAATTTTGGTATAATCCGCCCCATATGCGATTTCGGCATTCTGGTCTGCCGAAATGTTCGCAGGGCACTGATGTATAATGTCCGCATTCGCTGAGTCTGCGGATATTATACCAGATTTATAAAACGTTTTTATTCAGCATCAGGGCGAAATGACTTTTTTCAAATATTCTCCCGTATAAGAGCCTTTCACCTTCGTCAGCTCTTCCGGCGTGCAGGCGGCCACAATCCGTCCTCCCCGATCTCCTCCATCAGGACCCAAATCTATGATCAGGTCAGCTGTCTTAATCACGTCCAGATTATGCTCAATAACTATGACCGTATTTCCCATATCCACCAGCCGGTCCAAAACCTGAATCAGCTTGTCCACATCGGCGAAATGAAGTCCTGTAGTCGGCTCATCGAGGATATACAGGGTCTTGCCGGTGCTGCGCTTTGAAAGCTCGGAAGCCAGCTTCACCCGCTGGGCCTCTCCCCCGGAGAGCTGTGTCGACGGCTGCCCCAGCTTGATATAGCCCAGGCCCACCTCTTCGAGAGTAAGCAGCTGCCTTGTTATGGAGGGCATGTTCTGGAAAAACTCCAAAGCCTCCGACACATTCATATCCAGCACATCGTATATGCTCTTACCCTTGTATTTCACTTCCAGCGTCTCACGGTTGTAACGCTTCCCTTTGCATACTTCACAGGGCACGTAGACATCGGAAAGGAAGTGCATTTCGATGCGTATGATGCCGTCACCGCTGCAGGCCTCGCACCGGCCTCCCTTGACATTAAAGCTGAAGCGCCCTTTTCCGTAGCCCCGGATTTTGGACTCCGGCAGTTGTGTAAAGAGCTCCCGAATATTGGTAAAGACCCCCGTGTAGGTAGCGGGATTGGATCTGGGAGTCCGGCCTATAGGGGACTGATCTATATTGATAACCTTGTCGATATTGTCAATACCCCGGATATCCTTATACGCCCCTGACCTTCCCTTTGTTCGGTGCAGCTTCGCGGCGACGCCTTTATACAACACTTCGTTGATCAGGCTGCTCTTTCCCGAGCCGGAAACACCGGTTACGCAGATAAATTTGCCCAGGGGAAAGGAGACGTCAATCTTTTTCAGATTGTTTTCCTGCGCCCCTGCCACCTCTATGGCTTTACCGTTTCCCGGCCTTCTTTCGGCGGGAACGGGGATTTTTTTCTCACCCCGGAGATAACTCCCCGTAATGGATTCTTTGCAGGCTTTAATATCTTCTACGCTGCCTTCGGCGATGACTTCTCCGCCGTGGAGACCCGCTCCCGGCCCTATGTCGATAATGTGGTCGGCTTCGTACATGGTCTCCTCATCGTGCTCCACGATTATGAGGGTATTTCCTATATCCGTCAGGTTGCGCAGGGTTTTCAGCAGCTTGGAATTGTCCTTCTGATGCAGGCCGATACTGGGCTCGTCCAGAATATACAGCACTCCCATCAGCCCTGAGCCTATCTGGGTCGCCAGGCGGATCCGCTGGGACTCTCCTCCCGACAGAGTGGCGGAAGCCCTTGCCAGGGTCAGGTAATCCAGCCCCACGTCCACCAGAAATCCCAGTCTCGAAACCAGCTCTTTCACGATTTGCTTTGCCACGGCGCTGTCCCTTTGGGAAAGATTCAGATTCTCTATGAACTTCAGAGCTTTCCGTACGGAGAGGGCTGAGAAGTCGGCGATGTTCATTTCCCCCACGGTAACGGCCAGAACCTCCGGCTTCAGTCTCTTGCCTTTGCATACAGGACAGGGCACTACACTCATGTACTGCCGCATCTTGTCCTTAATATACTCGGAGTTGGTCTCTTTATACCTTCTCTCAAGGTTATTGATAATTCCTTCAAAGGCGTGGTTTCTGTAGGATTGGGAACCGTTGTTTCTGCTCACATAGTAATACTCCAGCTTGCGGTTTCCCGTCCCGTAGAGCAGCTCCTGCTTGAATTTCGCCGGCAGCTTGTTATAGGGCAGATCCATATCCACGCCATGATCCTCCGCCAGGGCGTCGATCATCTGACGGTAGAAACCGGTGATCTCCATGGACGCGAACACATTGGCCAAAGCTCCTTTGGGAATGGACAGATCCTGCTGGGCAATGATCAGATCCGGGTCGATCTTTTCAAGAAAGCCCAGGCCGCTGCACTCGGGACAGGCGCCAAAGGGACTGTTGAAAGAAAACATCCTCGGTTCAAGCTCTTCCATGCTGACGCCGTGCTCCGGACATGCCAGCTTCGTGTTAAACACCACCGGTTCGCCCTTTTCGGGCATTGCGGTAACCAGACCTTCCCCATGGGCCAGGGCCGTCTCTACGGACTCCGTCAGGCGGCTTTCCACACCGGGCTTTATGATAATCCGGTCCACAACGATCTCGATGGTGTGCTTAAAGGTTTTTTCCAGCTTGATCTCCTCGTCGGCCAGCACCTTAACTTCACCGTCGATCCGGGCCCTGGTAAAGCCCTCTTTGCGAATCCGGGTCAGAATCTTTTCATGCTCTCCCTTTCGCTCCCGGATAACCGGGGCAAGGATCATAAGCCTGGTGCCTTCCTCAAGCTCCATCAGCCTGTCCACGATCTGGTCCACCGTCTGACTGGAAATCTCCACGCCGCATACGGGGCAATGAGGAATTCCTATGCGGGCATACATGAGCCGGAGATAGTCGTGGATCTCCGTCACGGTCCCCACCGTGGAACGGGGGTTTTTGCTGGTGGTTTTCTGATCTATGGAAATGGCGGGAGAGAGCCCTTCAATATATTCTACGTCGGGTTTCTCCATCTGCCCTAAAAACTGTCGGGCGTAAGAGGAGAGACTTTCCATATAACGCCTCTGCCCCTCTGCATATATTGTATCGAAAGCCAATGAGGATTTGCCCGAACCGGAGAGCCCGGTGAGGACCACCATCTTATCCCGTGGGATTGTCACATCAAGGTTCTTTAAATTATGCTCATTGGCGCCTTTAATAATAATTTTGTCTGACATGTGTGCCTTCCTTATTTACTGTTATTTCAGATTAAATTCCGTGACAGGCTGATGGGGGTTGTACCCCAGCGAGTGCAAGCAAATGCTAACCAGGCAGGACGGGCCGTCTTGATTGTATAGCATGCAGCGCGCGGCTGTCGAGCAGGGGCGCGACCCCCATCAGCCTGTCATTTCGCTTTTCGCTTATAGTTTCACTTTGTATTCAAATATACGGTCCCTCAGCTGAGCTGCCCGCTCGAATTGCAGATCCTGAGCCGCCTGCTTCATCTGTTTCTCAAGAAGCTTCACATAATCCGCCAGCTCCTTTTTCGTCAACTCCAGAGGACTCTTGCCCTGGTAGTATTCCTCGGCCTCTTCCATCACCTTGGTGGCCTCTATCACAGCCCGGATGGACTTCTCTATGGTCTTCGGCACGATGCCGTTTGCCTTGTTGTAAGCCTCCTGGATCTCCCGCCTGCGCTTCGTTTCCGCTATGGCTTTCGCCATGGCTTCGCTGATGCGGTCCCCGTACATGAGAACCCTTCCCTCCGCGTTTCTGGCTGCTCTGCCGCAGGTCTGGATCAAAGAAGTTTCTGTTCGGAGGAACCCCTCCTTGTCCGCGTCAAGTATGGCCACCAGGGATACCTCCGGCAGGTCAAGGCCCTCCCTCAGAAGGTTGATGCCCACCAGCACGTCGAAGACCCCGAGACGCAGATCCCGAATAATCTCCATCCGCTCGAGAGTCTCCACTTCCGAATGAAGATAGCGGACCTTGATCCCTACGTTTTTCAGGTAGTCTGTAAGGCTTTCCGCCATTTTCTTAGTAAGTGTGGTAACCAGCACTCTTTCCTCTCTGGCCACCACCTTGTTGATCTCTCCGATGAGGTCGTCAATCTGCCCTTCGGTCTTCCGCACCGTTATTTCAGGATCCAGCAGCCCCGTGGGACGGATGATCTGCTGAGCCACGACGCCGTCGCTCTTCTCCCGTTCATAAGCCGCGGGAGTGGCGCTGACGTAGACGATCTGGTTGACCTTCGCCTCAAACTCGGAAAAGGACAGGGGACGGTTGTCCAGCGCCGAAGGAAGGCGGAAACCGTAATCCACCAGATTGGATTTTCTGGAGCGGTCTCCCGCCCACATTCCCCGCAGTTGGGGAAGCATTACATGGGATTCATCCACGATGATCAGGAAGTCCTCCGGAAAGTAGTCGATCAGTGTATAGGGTTGAACCCCCGCCGCAAGACCGTTGATGTGGCGGGAATAGTTTTCGATTCCCTTGCAGCTCCCCACTTCCCGCATCAGCTCCAGGTCGTATCTGGTCCTCTGTTCGAGCCTTTGGGCCTCCACCAGCTTTCCCTGCTCCTTAAACCAACAGACCCGTTCCTCCAGCTCCATCTCGACGCTCACTACGGCCCTTTCCATATTCTCTTTAGAGGTGACGTAATGGGACGCGGGAAAGACGGAAACGTGATTCCGCAGGCCGATGATTTCACCCGTCAGCGGGTTCATTTCTTTAAGCTGTTCTATTTCATCTCCATAGAGTTCTACCCTTACCGCGTGTTCCGCCCCTGCCGGAAAGATATCTACCACATCGCCTCTTACCCGGAAAGTCCCTCGAGTAAAATTCATATCATTTCTCATATATTGAATGTCCACCAGCTTGCGGAGCATTTCGTTCCTGTCCTTCTGCATTCCCGGACGGAGGGATAAAACCTGGTTTTCATAGTCCACAGGACTTCCCAGCCCGTAGATACAGGATACGCTGGCGACGATTATCACATCTTTTCGCTCTGCCAGAGCGGCTGTAGCCGAGTGGCGCAGCTTGTCAATCTCATCGTTGATATCCGAATCTTTTTCAATATAGAGATCCGTAGTTGGAACATAGGCCTCCGGCTGATAATAGTCGTAATAGCTGACAAAATACTCCACCGCGTTTTCCGGGAAGAACTCCTTGAATTCTCCGCAGAGCTGTGCCGCCAGGGTCTTGTTATGAGATATTACAAGGGTGGGCTTTTGAACCCGTTCGATGACATTTGCCATGGTAAAGGTCTTTCCGGAACCGGTAACACCCAGAAGCGTCTGATGCTTTTCTCCCCGGCGAAGGCCCCCCACTAACTGGTCTACAGCCTGAGGCTGGTCGCCGGTCAATTTATAGTCCGATACTATTTTAAACATAATCCTTCACTTCCATCCTGCCGCCGCATGACTATGAACCAGACACACCAGACACGGGGACAGACCCCCTGTCTGGTGTGTCTGGTATTACTACCCCGATTGGCGGCAAACAATCGCTCTTCTTCCGTATCTTAACTCATAAACAGATAAATTTCCATTACCTGATTTTTCTTGCGATACACCTCCGGCACTAATGATCGGTTCTGGCGCCAACAATTCGGCCTCCTTATCTCTCACCCTGCCCATTTACCTTTCACCCCGGTGAAAAGTACTCTTCATAGCTTATACGCTATAAAGCTACTCTTGCCATAACAGTGTAGCCTATTCCAGCGAACATGTCAAACATACGTTCTCGGCTTGTCTTCTGCAGTTCACAACCTGTTTCCTGCAAGTTATAATGCTTTTTACCAGGTTTTTGCCGGATAACAATATTTTCTTATCCCCCCTTGAAAAGGATGCCGCTTTATTATATAATATTTTTCAATTATTCAGTACGCTGAATCCGGAATGCACCGGAGCGGGAGACCCAGGTTTACAGGGGTGAATCTGAACCTTCAGAAGAGCAGCTCTAACTCTAACCCGTCAGCTAATCCCGTAAGCATCGGAGAGCAACCTTTATGTTTAACACATACAACCAAGCAGCCGCTATGCTGTTTACTATGGTTACTGTGGTTAACTATGTAATAGTGTGCTGTTCTTCGGTGATACTGCAAAATGTAGTGTCACTTTTTACGTACAATTCTACTCTCAGGAGGTATTCATTTGAAAAAGACTACGGATGATGCGAAAGCAAACAAGCAGGAAAGCAAGATTAAAAATATTATCAACACGGTATCCAAAATGGGTACGGCGGTAAAAAACGGCAGCGATAAGGTCTCGTCGCTGGCTTCCAATGGACTGGCGGAAAGAAAACGCGGTTCTGATCTGGAAAAGAATTTTGTCGCCGCCATGTCGAATCACCTTGAAAAGAACAATCGTATCGACAGTGATCTCTACAAAGAATACGATGTCAAGAGAGGGTTGAGAAACGCTAATGGTACCGGCGTGGTCGTAGGGCTTACGAAAGTTGGCGATGTCGTCGGTTACACAACCAATGAAGAAGGCGACAAGGTGCCCACAGAGGGTAAGCTGTATTACCATGGAGTAGATATTCACGACCTGGTGGAGGGTGTGACCAGCGAAAATCGTTTCGGTTATGAGGAAGCCAGTTATTTGCTGCTCTTCGGAGAGCTGCCCAGCAGGAAACAACTGGATGCTTACTGCGCTACACTGGCTGCCCGCCGGGAGCTTCCTCCAGGGTTTCCCCGGGACATGATCCTGGTAGCCCCCAGTAACAACGTAATGAACAAACTGGCCAGAAGCGTTCTCGCTTTATACTCTTATGACGAGGACGCGGACAATCTGTCTATTCCCAATGTTTTGAGACAATCTATCGATTTGATCGGATACTTCCCCTCCCTGATCGCTTACGGTTTTCAGGCGAAGCGCTCCCATTACCATAACGAGAGCCTTCACCTCCATTATCCGGACCCGGAGAAGAGCACAGCGGAAAACATTCTCAGGATGATCCGTCCCACCGGCGAATACTCGGATATTGAGGCCAAGTCTTTGGATCTGAGCATGATCCTCCACGCGGAGCACGGAGGCGGAAACAACTCCACCTTTACGACTCATGTAGTCACATCCTCAGGCACGGACACCTATTCCGCCATCGCCGCCGCCGTCGGCTCCCTGAAAGGGCCGAAGCATGGAGGCGCCAACGTAGAGGTTCTGGGTATGATCAAGGATCTGAAAGACAATGTAAAAGACATTACAAACCACAAAGAGGTGGAAAAATATCTTGTTAAGCTGTTGAAGAAAGAGGCGTTTGACCGTTCCGGCCTGATATACGGTCTGGGACACGCAGTATACACAATGTCCGACCCCAGAGCCATTCTGCTGAAGAAGATGGCTAAAAATCTGGCGGAGGAGCAGGGTCTTATCGACGATTTCATGCTCTACGATTTCATCGAAAAACAGGGAGCCAGACTGTATCAGGAAATGAAGGGAACAGATAAACCCATGCCGGCAAATGTGGACCTTTACTCCGGCTTCGTATACAGCGCTCTGAACATACCGCTGGACATCGCAACTCCGGTGTTCGCCGCTTCCCGGATTTCCGGCTGGTGCGCCCACAGGATCGAAGAGCTGGTAACCGGCGGTAAGATCGTCCGCCCCGCTTATATAAACGTAGAGCCGAGAAAGCCCTACGTGCCTATCGAAGAACGGCCGTAGGTCGAGCAAACAGGTTAATATAAGCGTCACGGAAGCAAAATGAACAGGTTAATAAATGACGCGATGAGGAGCACCGCTGACACTGCGGAGACGCCGGTTGGCCCCGGCGGTCTGGAATGAGGCTTCCGTAGAAGCAGGCCGAACAATGCTGTCAAAAGGCAGATTGACGCGGAAAGAACAGCGGAAGGAGCGGTTCCATTGTAGTTGAACAGGAATAAAACCCCGTAAAGGATTACCGTCCGATACCAGCCTCCGATAATAACCAGCGCCTGCTCTTTCCCATGATTCTCCCCTTCTTCGCTGTCAAGAGAAGATCCAAAGCCCGCGCCGGACACTCGCAGCAGCAGCCAGACGAATCCCAGGAGCATGACAGGCAGATACAAAGCCGGCGTTATCCTCACCGGCGCAGTGTCAGCGACATAAAAGCTGAAGCCCTCCCCTCCCGGATACATGCCGACAACAAAATAAAAACCTATAGCCGTAACAAGTATCTGGCCCGCGAAAGCCGCAGCTGAAGCAATGCCCTGTTCAAGCCCGGCTGGAGCGATATCTTTTTCAAATCCGGCTGAAGGAATATCTCTTTCAATCTCCGCCGTCCCTGGGTTTCCTTCCAGACCATACTCTTTATAGATCCTTATTCCCTCGGCAAGAATCAACAGAAGAAAAGCCAGGGCTATATTACCACCGGAAAAGAAAAGGACTCCTCCTGCCAGAATAGAAATTAGCCAGCAAATTGTACAGAGCAGCCTGCCCCGCGCCTCTTTCCAGGGTCCGGAGAATATGGATGCCAATTCCCTGAAGGCCATCAACATGTGGGGAGGCTCTTCCTTTCTGAGTCCGGCTGAAATAACGGCTCCAAGCCCCGCCAGCAAGCCCCCCAAAAGCGGGGCCAATAATATAAATAAGAGGATTCCAGCGACTGTGCTCATAATAATCCCTTTCCTCCGCAGCCTTCGAAGGCCGCCCTCATCATCTTGATCTCCCTGGCGTAGCCGGGAAGCTCATTGGGAGTTTCCAGATAAAATGGCAGCCGGCAAAGCTTTGGATGATTGATGATGTTCCCAAAGGCTTTCATTCCGATAGCTCCTTCGCCAAGTTTTTCATGACGATCCTTACGGCTTGCCATCTCATTTTTACTGTCGTTTAAATGGATGGCCCGAAGCCTGTCCAGGCCAATAATTCGATCAAATTCATCCAGAACCCCGTCCAGATCGTTCACGATGTCATACCCGCTGTCGTGAGCATGGCAGGTATCGAGACAAACACCAACTTTGTCGTCCAGTGTGACTTTCTCTATAATCTGACGAATTTCCTGAAAGACGCCTCCTATCTCGCTTCCTTTCCCCGACATAGTTTCCAAAAGCACGATAGTAGTCTGAGACCGGGTCAGAATCGAGTTAAGCGCATCGGCGATCAATTCGATCCCCTTTTCCGTCCCCTGCCCCACATGGCTTCCGGGATGAAAATTGTAAAGATTATTCGGCAGATGCTCCATGCGTATCAGATCATCGATCAATACTTCCAAAGCAAACTCCCTTGTCCGTGCATCGGCGGAACAGGGATTCAGCGTATAAGGAGCGTGCCCCAGCACCGGCGCGAAATGGTTGCTCTCCATGATCTTTAACAGTTCCTTTACGTCGTTTTCATCTATCGCCTTTGCCTTGCTCCCCCTGGGATTTCTCGTGAAGAACTGAAACGTATTGGCGTCTATGCCCAAAGCCTCCTTGCCCATATGGGTAAAACCTTTTGAAGTGGATAGATGGCAGCCGATATTCAGCATATATATGTTCCTCCTGGCTTTACGGATAGATTTCTTGAACCCCATTGTCATCCCGAACCATACCCCATTGTCATCCTGAACGTAGTGAAGGATCTTTAACAAGATTCTTCGCTGACGCTCAGAATGACACCAGCACCTTGATTCTGGGGATATTATACCACAAATTTTAATTTTACACAGGCCGGCCTCTATGCGGGCCCTGCATACTCTTTTTCCAGCCTGGCCATGTCCCGGTAATAGAAAGCAATCACAATAGTTGCCGCACCCAGCCAGGCCGCGGGTTCAGCGAAAAAAATACCAGCCTCTCCCACCAGCGGCGGCAGGATCAGGGCCACGCCTACCCGCATGAAAAACTGTGCGATTCCCCCGATAAAAGAAGCCATGGTGTTTCCCAGTCCCTGCAAGGAGGACCGGTAGACGTGGAGCAGATACAGAATGATTAAAAGGAGACTCATTATACGCAGATACTGGTAGGCGATCTCCACTACCTGCTCTAAATTAGCGTCGTCCAGAGGTACGAACAGCTTCAAAATCCGCTTGCCGAAAAGGATCATGGAAATTGATATGGCTGCGGATACCATAACGGAAAGCCCTACCACAGCCCGCAGCCCGCTTTTGATCCGGGATAATTTGCCCGCCCCCAAATTTTGTCCCGTATAAGTGAGCATGGCGTATCCAAAGCCTATTGCGGTGCTTTCCAAAATGCCATACAGCTTGTTGGTCGCTGTAAAACCCGCGACGAATACAAAGCCGAAACTGTTGATTACAGATTGAAGTACCATTCCCCCCACCGCAATCAAGGCAAATTGCAGCGCAAGGGGCGTGCCGAAGCTTAGCAGACGCCGGATATCAGCTCTGTCGGGTTTCCAATCCGGTCTGCCCGTACGAAGAATATCGATTCGGCGAATGACGTTTAAACAATACAAGACAGAGCACAGTTGCGCAATTACTGTAGCCACCGCCGCGCCGGCAATTCCCCAGTGAAATACCATGATAAAAAGCAAGTCCAGCGCGATGTTGACAAAGGCCGCGACAATCATCGCTATGAGAGGCGCTTTTCCATTCCCCAGAGAGCGCAGTACCGCGGCGGCCATATTATAGGCTACAACAACAATCATCCCACCAAAAAGGATGTTCAGATAGAGGAGTGAGTTGCCAAAGATATCCTCAGGAGTGTTGAGCTTCCGGAGCAGGAACGAGGACGCCGAAAGTCCGACCAGAGTGAACAAAACGCCTATGAAAAGGCTCAATATGGCCGACATGGCGAAGGCTTTACGCAAGCCTTCCATATCCTTTGCGCCGAACCGCTGTGAGAGCAGGATGGAAAACCCCTGGGTCATAGACATGGCAGGCCAAAGAAACAACCAGTAAATCCAATCAGTGGCGCCAAGGGCAGCCAGGGCTCCGACGCCCACGCCCTTGCCGACAATAATGGCGTCCACAACAGTGTAGAGCTGCTGTCCCGCATTCGCCAGAATCAGCGGCAGCGCAAACTGCAGAATCAGTTTAACGGGAACGCCTTCCGTCATATCCTTAACGCCTTTAATAAAAACACCCCCGCATACAAATAGTGCAGATATTCTCTTTCACATCATACCATTATTAATGAAGAAGTAAAGCCTCCTTCTCCCCGCAAGCCGAGAAGTTCTTTTACCACATCAAAGGCGGCCGCTGCACGGCCGCCTTGAATTTCACAATATTCTCTGTAGGGTCTTCTGGCACTATGCCTTTTTGGGCTCTACCTTTGAACCTACCACTGCCAATATTACGGTTAACAGGGCAGACACGCCGGTTGCGATACGGATCCAGAACAGCATGGTATCCAGGAAGCCGTCAAAGCCGTAATAATCCAGATAGTATTCATTTCCCCAGTCTCCTTCAAACCAGACCAGGAAGAAGCTTCCGATAACGCCCATAACGGTAAGAATACCGAACATGACGCTCATCCGTTTCACATCTCCCACAGCCAGACCTGTTTTCGGGTTGCCGGGATACCTGACAGGGTCTTTCTTAGTCAAGCCGCCATACATTCTTCTCCAGATGACATAGAGCACCGGCCCGGAAACAATACCTACCATACCGCCGATGAAATAATCGGTGCCGTTGATAAAGAAAGCGGCAAAGGCGATGACTATCGGTACAATGCAGATAAAGCACAGGAGTCCATATCCTCCGGGGATCTTAAACTTGAGCTCTTCCTTAGGAATTCGCTTCCTCAGGATCATAGCCGAAATAAAAATCATAACATAGGCTGATATCAGCAGGAACACGTCGATAACCACAACAACTCTAAATGCGAACATGCACAGGATCAGGTTGACGATACCGACGGAAAGAACCGCTACATATGGAACGCCGTGTTTTTTATCTATCTTGACCATGATAGGCGGAGCCAGATTGTCTTCCGCAAGGGCGAAAAATCCTCTGGATCCGGAAGCTATGTAGGTGTTGTAGATGGAACACTGCGCAAGTACTGCAACAATGACGAAGAAAATACCAAAGGCAGGACCCCAGTTCGCGGTAACAACATCCGCGTATCCTACGGTCCCCGGTTCAGTTCCCCAGAAGGCCCAGGCGCCGCCTTCTTCCGCCACCTCTTCAACAGTCATACCCAGAAGGTTTGCCACTTTCTCATCCGTCAGCGAAGCCAGACCGCCGATGGTGGGGAAAATATAAGTGGCCATAATCAATGGAATGGTAATCATAGTAGCTTTTGGAATGACCTGCGGATTAGTCACTTCTCCCGCCACCGTTGACATGGATTCATATCCGGCGTACATCCACATACCGATAGCGATACCCATACCGATATAGTAGATCCAATCTCCGAAGGCAATGCCGGAGACACCCATGATATCCCCATCCGCCGTGAAGGGAACAAAGGGGTTTTGACTCCAGTTGAGAAAACCGCAAATAGCTACCATGCCGAAGGCAACCATTACCAAGATGGATAAAATCGTAGATACAATACCTACATCTCTGATACCTCTGATGTTAATATAGGTAAATACAAAAATCATAAGTGCTTTGAACGCGAACTCCGCTCCCCAGCTCAAACCGAACTGGTTGGCAAGATATCCTCCCGCCAAAATGACATACAGGGTATTGTCGATATAAATGGATATGGTTCTCCACCAACCTGCCTGGAACCCCCAAAACTCTCCGAGAGCTTCCTGTACCCATTTGTAATAACCACCCTCCTGGGGCCGGGCGGAGCCGAGTTCTGAAGCCACCAGACCCAAGGGGGTGCTCCAGACAAACGGCAGCACAATCAGCATGACTAAAGTCAAACCTGGACCGGATTCCGGTATCATTTCCTCAATTCCGTAAGCGCCGGCAGCACACAGACAGAAAATCATGAACACTACCGTAGACACTTTCAGATCGTGTTTCTTGATACCCAGATGATCCACATCTACTTTCGCACTCTTTTCAACTTCATTCATTCAGTGTTTTCCTCCTTTGTATTGAAAAGTAAAAAATAATAATCTGTAAAACATGGATGTATTTACAGAAACGATACCACAAAATACAATGCAAGTCCAGTTCCTTCAATGGTTTGTGAAGTTATTAATGTGCCAAATTACTTTGCTCCGCTAAGCGGGAATCTTATTTAAAGCATCATTAAAAACTTACATATTGTTATCCTTCTTTTTCTCTTACTGATGTTTCCAGTTCAGGTGAAAATCCGGAGCGATATATAAAAATCCGATAGATCGGGCTTAATGGGTTACCCGGTCAGTCTTTGAAGCCACCACTCCAGACTGTAACGTCCGCCACGCTTATCCCAAGCCGCAATTGCCAGGTAGAAAAGGATCACAAAAGCAAGTGTCACTACCAGAGCATGTGCCGTAGGCATAATATATCCATAGTACGTCCACCGGTGGAGTTCGCCAAGATAATAGGAGTAGGCGATAAGGCTCCAGAGGAAAAGCGCATGATGCGCAACATAGGCCGTTAAGGCATAACGGCTGTAGCGGTTGCAGAAAACCAGGAAAAAGCTGTCTTTATTCTTTCTTTCCTTCATATCAAAAATGCGGGTGAAGAAAACGAAGAATAATATGTTAATCCCCATAGCCAGCAGAACAAAGGACGTCGACGCCGGGTAAAAAGAGAAGGGAGAAATATACCATGTCACGATTTCCGGCAACGTTGCCAGGGAAGATAAAATCATCATTGCGGCGGACATGGCAACCAACGTGATACCTGCCGGCAAGAGAGTCCGGGGGAGATGCAGCTCTTTGCCTTTATAACAGGCGCGACCTACAATGTATCCTCCCATAGGAAATATAAGCCATGGGAAAACAGGAAAATAGGCGTTGGCGAAAAAACCCATCAGCACTCCCGGCAGTTCAAAGGACGGCACATATTCGCCCCACTGGTTCCAGTGGCTGTGAAAATCCGTAAAAAACCGGATCACCGGACTGACCGCCAGCATGAGGAACAGCACCAGTAAAATACCCTTTGTTCTAAGCTTTCTCAACGGGAAAAGAATCAGAAGCGAGGCAGCAATGAAGGTCAGTATGTCCCAGGCAAAAACTTCTTCTGGCATCCAGACAAAAATCATAAAAATAAGACCGATTAAAAAAATTGACATTCCACGGCGCAGGTTTCTGTCGGCTATCAATCTTGGATCGATACCCTTATCTTCCTGCCTTTTCACAGAAATATAAAGACTCGTTCCAACGAGGAAAGTAAACATGGCGGCCGGAAAGGAGCCCACTAACATGCTAAGCTGATAAAGCATTGTGTCGCTGTCATAATACCCGGAAAGCCACTCAACTATATGAACCTGGATCATTCCGATAATTGCTATGGTTCGAAGAATATCTATTGAGTAATATCTTTTCAAATTAACCATTCCTTTTTCCAATTGATTTGAATGCGTCCACTTAATTTTTAAAATCACCGGTTGCCGTTAACTGTTCTTTTGGGGGCGCGGTATACCGCGCCCCCCTTCATATACATAAACGTCAGGTTTATTAACAAAGTCAACTAACGCATTTTAAATGTGCTCTGAATCTTAACAATCGATCATTGACGAAGAATTAGGATCACCAACGGTTCTTTTTATCAGTTTATGATTTCCGGGAACGCTTCCAGCCCAGGCACTGGATAGTCGAGCCCTAAAAGGAAAGCTATTTCTCCATTACTGTCAAGAACCGGATAGAATGCAGATTTTTGCAGGCCATATCCGTAGCCGTCCTCCCAGGCGTCCTTAGCTACTTGGGGCTCTCCGGTTGCAAAGGCATCAATGGTCCACGGCTCTTTTTCATATTCATATCCGTAGGGATCCATATCCTGCGACTCGGCTGCATCAACTATGATCAGGTTGTAGTCGCCGCCGCCGTCAATAAAGGTGTACATGTATGTTGCTCCCACCTCATTTTGCCATTCATGCAGTAATTCATAAAGTTCCAGATGATCCGGACCCTGCCGGTTACCATTTTCAACTATTTTATGATGAAGATCACCGTAATAACCGGGCGTAGGTTCCATTGCTTCAAGCCTTTCTCCCAGTTCGATCACAAGGCCAAGAACCTGTTCCATGTAGTCGTTATTTTCTGGAAAATCGTAAGCGGCTTCATCAACAGGGGGGTCTTCTGCTGCCGGTTCCTCCCCACCACAGCCTGTCAGCATACCAAGAGATAAGCTAAGCACAAGCAGTAAAACTAAAAATTGTAAAGATTTTTTCATCATTAAGTCCTCCTTTTTTATGAAGTGTCCACGGCCACTTCACTTAAGGGTGGCCATAGAAGGTTGATCCTGTAGGTTGATTGTTAATCTTATGGCATCTTAAAAATTCGTTAGTGAAACGGAATAAGATGAATTTTATTCTGTTTCTTTTTTCTTTTTAGACCAGAAAAACATATCCTTATCGTCCATAAGCTGGCCATCGGCAGTCAACATAGGTTTAGCAGGACTTGATTTCTGGGTTTTCAAGGATACGACAATCAAAGTGGCCGTACACACTACTGCTGCAGGAATGGTGGCGAAGAAGAGGGCATCCCAGACCCCTTCGTCTGCCCAGGTCCACTTTTCAAAATCAACTATGTACCAGTTATTTTCCATCGTATATGGAAGCGTCAAAGCAAAAACGATAATCCATGAAACCACACCGGTAAACCAGGAAGCAACAGCACCTTTAAGGTTTGCTTTCTTCCAGAAAAGGCCACCCAGTAATGCCGGCACCACCGTGGGAAGTCCAATACAGCCGGCAAAAACAATAAGCTTATATAAGGATGGAAAGACAATGGCAATCAGCATGCAGGCAAGAGCAGTGACCGGGATGGCAAGGCGCACTACCTTCAAGGTGTCCTTTGTGGTCGCCTCGGGTCTAAAGTAACGGTAGATGTTATGCCCAACCATGGTGGCATTGGTGAGAACACTGTTCCCTGCCGTGGATAAAATAGCGCCGGCAAGCATGATTACAAACACTACCGGAAACCACGAGGGCATGAAATGATCCGCAGCCCAGATTAAAACATGTTCATTGTTCATGGGGTGAATCCTTAAGCCATAGGTAAAAGCGGCGATACCAATAATTACAGGCATCAAAGCAATGCCTAAGTAAAGCAGACCGGCTGAGACAAACGCGCTGGAAGCCGTCTTTGCGGTTTTAGCCGCCAGAGCCCGCTGCATCAGGATGGCACAGCTCAGATCTCCCAACCCTACGCCGAGCCAGGCAGCAATGTAGGATATAATTCCAAAGAGCCCAACATAATAAAGAAATCCACGCTCATCAGGAAGCATCCACAAAGTAAAGGGAGGAAGGTTATCCCATACCCGGGCATTGCTCACGAAATAATCCCAGCCGCCAACACCTTTGATAACGCCAATGAATAAAAGCACCAGAGCACCAATAATCAGAATAACGTTTACAGTATCCACTCTTGCCAGCGCGGCCAATCCGCCGCTGTAGGTTACGATCACGATAACGACGGTTCCGATGATAACAGATAGAACATAGCTGGCGCCAGTGGTGAGGTGAACAATAACACCGATGGCCACCAGCTGCCCTGCGATCCAGGATATGGTGCCAATCATCTGGATAATTATGTATAGATAACTCATTTTCTGTCCGTAACGGTTGTCGTAGAAGTCAACAATCGAAGTGTAACCAGCCTGGCGCAGTCGATAGACTAAGAAAACTCCACTTAAAACCAAAGTAAGTGCCGGAGCCCAGGGGTCATAGATGGTTCCCTGAAAGCCAAACATGTACCCATATCCGGCAGCACCTAAAACCGCACCGGCACAAAGCCAGGTAGCAGCGGTGGATCCCACAAGATAAATAAAGGAAACATTCCGACCGCCAAGAACATGATCATCGCATACCTCTATTCCTTGTTTAAAATACATTCCTACGGCAATGATTACGATCATATAAACGCCCAAGCCCAGATAAATCCAATGTGTAGTGCCTTGAAACACAGTCCCTGCATCCATAGAAAACAACCTCCTCCTCCAATAATAAATAATAAAGTAATACTGCTGATACAGCTACATTTAATGAGCTGTATCTCAAAAAAGACCAGTAAATAAAAAGGGGGATCAAGATAACTAATTTTATCCAATTTTCAGAAAACAAGCAACTACATGTTTGCGGTATTAGGGTAATTAATTTGCTTTCAATTCCCCTTCTATAAAAACGAAAGAACAAAGAAGTATCCGCCGATTTGTGAGAGAACAACAACTTTACAAAGCCGACAGGTTTTAGAATGACCATATCACGTCATTTCAAAATCTGACGGCTTTGTAAAAAAGGAGGCTGGGTTTACAGGAAATTATTAAGGATAAGGAGAAGAACGGCTCCCGGTAATCCCAGCACCCCTACAAAAACCGCTGAAAGAAAGTTCAGTGGAATGTGAACATCCCAGGATGAGCCGACCCAATTTATAAACAGGATAAAAATACCTCCCAGGACGCTGTTTCCTACCAACTTCAGCAGAAACTTGAGAGGCACCAGGAGCAGATAGCCTAAAATATAAAGAACCAATATTCCGAATCCATATGCAAGCAAAATACCGATTTCCGTACCCATTTCCATAGTTTATCCACCTCTGACTGCTGTTTTGTCCATGTTCTCTATAAAATATGCGAAGGGAGGTAGGTTGCTTCGCAACCTGAGCACCCTCCTGAGGGCGGCAAAGGGGTTCCCCCTCTGCACTCCCCATATTTTATACAACAGAATCCATTCCTGTTGTATAAAATATGCCGAATATGAATAGAATAGAATACAAAAGATGAAAGGGATCAGTGCTTTGTAGCATCTAAATGTTGTAACAGATGCGCCGGATATTTTTTCAAGTGCAAGGCGGAGGAACGAGGCATAGCCGTAACTATGGTGAGCGACGACAACACGGCAATTGGGAAAATAGGCAAGCAGATGTCAACTTTTAGGTGCTACAGAGCACTGAAAGGATTATGGACAGTAATTTTATCGGAGTGAAGGGAGTAGCAGACAAAATGTACCGACACTTTCTGAACTTGCCTCCGGAGCAGACGGAGGAAGAGAAGCTTTATGCGTCCATCCGGGATGCGGAAATCCAATGGAAGCTGGCGGAAAGGCGCTTCAACGAAGTGACAGATCCTGATCTGATCGACTTCGCCACTTACGATATCATGGCAGCCAAATCACGATACGAGTATTTGATCAAGGCAGCGAAAAGGCAGATGGAGGGCTGAGTTACAGCTCCCGCCTGCCTTCTATTGCTTTTGACAATGTAACTTCATCCGTATACTCCAGGTCACCGCCTATGGGAATTCCGTGGGCGATACGGGTAGCCTTTATCCCGGAGGGTTTGATGAGCCTGGCGATATACATGGCCGTGGCCTCTCCTTCAATATTGGGATTGGTGGCCAGGATCACTTCGTCGATCTCACTTTCCCGCAGTCTCGTAATCAGGGATTTCAGATTGATATCCTCCGGCCCGATGCCTTCCATGGGAGATATGGCCCCATGAAGTACGTGATAAAGTCCGTTGTATTCGCGCATACGCTCCATTGCGGCAACATCTCGTGCGTTTTCCACCACGCAGACTACTTTGCGGTCTCTTGCCGTGTCGGCACAGATTCCGCAGGGGTCCTCGTCCGTGAGATTTCCACAGACCGAACAATATTTCATCGAGCGTTTCCCCTCGATAATGGCGTCGACAATTGCCATGACGTCCTTTTCGTCCATGGATAATATATGGAAGGCCAGACGCTGAGCTGTTCTTCCACCAATGCCGGGCAGCTTGGACAGCTGACTGATCAGATTGTTCAAAGGTTTCGCATAGTACCGCATACCCCCGGTTTACTCCTCTCTACAGTCCCGGAATTCCCAGGCCGCCTGTAAGTTTTCCCATTTCCGCGGAGGAAAGTTCTTCGATCTGACGCAGGCCTTCGTTCACTGCGGCAATAATCAGATCCTGCAGCATTTCTACATCTTCCGGATCTACAGCCTCAGGCTTTATTACAATATTGGTAAGCTCTTTCTTTCCGTTTACGGTAACGCTGACTGCTCCGCCTCCTGCCGTGGCGGTTACTTCTTTTTCATCCAGCTCCGCCTGCAGTTCTTCCATCTTCCTTTGCATAGCCTGCATCTGCTGCATCTGCTTCTGCATGGAGGCCTGCCCTCCGCCTCCCGGTTTCTTTCCGGCTCTCATACCTTTTCCCATTTTTTCCTCCTTATTTAACCTCTACGTTGATATTGAGGCAATTTCCCAATTGACAGGCTAACTCCTCCGCGGTCTTTTCCTTCTGCACCTTGCCGTTTCTATCGGCCAGCCTGCAGTCCATTGTCAGACATCTGCCGGTTTGCTTCTCTATGAGCTGCGAAAGATAGGCCGCGTTGTCCTTGGCGAAACGCAATGCCAGCTCATTGCCCAATTCCAATACGAACCGGTCGGCTCCGATCTCAACGAGGCAACCGCCGTTTCGCAGGATATTAAAAGTCCGTTTTTCCGTCTCGCCTTCATTTATGACGCAGTGCCAGATTTGTTCCATATCAAAATCCGCTTTTGCTTCTTCCGGCTCTGCCTGTGCTCCCGGCGCAATCGGTTCTTCTAATCCCTCTGAAGCCTCCGCGGCTTTCACTTCCTCCGGTTCTATAGACGTTTCCAGTATTTCTGCCGATCCGGAACCAGACTTTTTCTCCTTCGGGAAAGTCCCGCCGCCGGAAACCAGTTTTACCATGCAGAGCTCCAGCAAAATGCGGGGCTGCGTGGACCATTTGGCCTCTGTCAAAGTCCGGGCCAACTCGAGAATATTATCATTTATGACGGATAAATCGATTCGCATGCTCTGCTCGCGAATTCTCTCTACGTTTTCTTCCGATACGTTCAGCAGATCCTCCGGGCGGCGGATGAACTTGGTCATCATCAGACTGCGGTAATGGGCGATCCAGTCCTTCATAAACTGCCGGACCTCCAGTCCCTCGGAAAGAAGACGGTCCAACAGCAGGAAAGCATCGGTGATCTTTCTCTGATCTATCATGTCCGTCAACTGAATAAAGACTTCCTCCCCGGAGGTTCCCAGAACTTTCAGAACATCCTGTCTGGTCACCTCTTTGTCTCCGCCGGCTATGCACTGCTCCAGAAGGGACAGGGTGTCCCGCACCGAACCGTCTCCGTTGGCGGCGATTATACCGAGGGCGTTGTCTGAAATCTGCACATCTACCTTCCCGCATATTTCGCGCATGGCTTCCTTTAACCGCCCTTCCGGCACTCTGCGAAAATCCAGGCGCAGACAGCGGGACAGGATGGTAGCCGGCAGCTTTTGGGGCTCCGTTGTAGCAAGAATAAACATGACGTAGGCGGGGGGCTCCTCCAGGGTTTTCAACAAGGCGTTGAACGCACCTGTAGACAGCATGTGAACTTCATCGATAATATAGACTTTCCACCTTCCTGCCACCGGAGGATATTTTACGCTTTCCCGCAACTCGCGGATATTGTCTACTCCGTTGTTGGAGGCTGCGTCGATTTCTACCACGTCCAAAAATACGCCGTCACGGATGGCGACGCAATTTTCACAGACCCCGCAGGGTCTGTCCTCCGAAACAGCCGTACAGTTGACCCCTTTCGCAAGGATTCTGGCCGTAGTTGTCTTACCCGTTCCTCTGGTGCCGCAGAAAAGATAGGCATGTCCTGCCGTTTCATTACGGATCTGGTTTTTCAAAATCTTTATGATATGTTCCTGTCCCAGAACGCCTTCAAATGTCTCCGGGCGAAAGCTTCGATATAAAGCCTGATACATAACCGCTCCTCGTAAAATTCTGCCCGACACTTTTTCAGGCTGCCCGGCAGAACTTATGCTAAACTTCCATTTACGCAAATTGCCCTTTACCAGCCTCGCATGGAGATGGAACAGGCTGAGCTGCGGCACATAAGAGGTTCCGTTTATCGCTGCTTCCTTCCGGACCTGACGAGGTTCACAGATTCTTATTGCGCAGGACCCGGACCATGCCAGGCGAAGCTGCCAAAAGGCAATTTGCTTTTCTATTATATCGGAAGCCGCCGATTCAGTCAATGGCATTGAAAGGCTAAAATTCATTACCTCATAACCCGTTTTATTCCTTAAAAATATATATGGGGCCCAAGTATCCTGGGCCCCGTGTTATTCCATGCTTTAAAGGTTGACCAGAAGGAGTGAGAGCGCTGGTATATATGTGATAAGGATCAGGCATATTATGAGTATAATAAACGGCAGCAAAATATTTTTGAGCATTTCTTCCATTTTTACATTGCATACGGCAGACGCTACGAAAAGGCTGCAGCCGTAAGGAGGCGTCACCAGGCCGATCAACAGATTTACCGTCATGAATACGCCGAAATGTATCGGGTCCACCCCGTACGCGGTCATCGCGGGAAGAAGCATCGGCGACAATATTACCGTGGCGGGAATGTTGTCCACAACACAGCCTATAACAAGGAGCACGACGTTGACGATCATCAGAAACAATATCTTATTGTCTGTAATATCAAACAGCCATTCTGTAATTGCCCTGGGAACGCGGGCCATGCTCAGGTAGGCTGCAAAGCCGGTGGAAATCCCGAGCAGGAATGTTGTGATTCCGTTTACCGACGCCGTTGTAATAAAAGCCTCATAAAGCTCTTTGAGCGTGATTTCCTTATAGATAAACACACTGACAACTATTGAATATACTACCGCCACTACGGCGGCTTCCGTAGGTGTGAAAATGCCCGCGTAGATTCCGCCGAGAATAAGTATCGGGGTAAACAGCGCCCATTTAGCCTGCCACGTGTTTCTCAAGATTCCCATTGCCGGCTCTCTCTCTCCGCCGAGATAACCCCGTTTCCTGCAAACCAGATAGTTGCCGGTCATAAGACCTATTCCGATGAGGATACCGGGCAATATACCCGCTATAAACAGATCCCCTATCGACGTCCCCGTTACGCTTCCGTATATTACCAGAGGAATACTGGGCGGGATAACGGCGCCGACCGTTCCGGCGCATGCTGTAAACACCGCGCTGTACCCCAGATCATAACCCTTTCTTTTCATCTCGGGGACCATTATGCTTCCTATGGCGGATACGGTGGCAAGAGAGGATCCCGACAGCGCTCCGAAAAACATCGAAGACACCGCCACAACGGCTCCCAGCCCGCCTGTAATCCAGCCGACCATACTCGCTGCCAAATCCACCAGCCTTCTGGCGATTCCGCCTACGCTCATTATCGTGCCCGCGAGTATAAAGAACGGAATTGCCAATAATGAGAAAGAGTCGATGCCTGTTACAGAATATTGCGCCAATACCAGCAGGTCCAAATCGGTAAACGCTATTATCGCTACAATGGTAGCGCCGCCAATACTAAGGCCCACAGGCACCGAAAGAGACAATAATACGAATAATACTATAAATACCGCCACTACGTCCACTATGCCACCTCCTCACTATTCCCGTTCCAAAAGCGAAGCGCCATTTCCCTGACAACCCTGATCGACATTAAGGCGCAGCTCACAGGTACCGAAGCGTAAATGACCCATCTCGGAATGCTCAGCGCCGGTGTGATCGACGCCATTTCGAACATTCTGTCCGTAATCTGAAAACCCTTGACCACCAGCACACCGAGAATCCCCAACGTACAAAGGTCTGCCAGCACCAGTACCGCCGCTTTCATTTTGCCCTTTAAAAAATCTGTCACCAGAACGATTTTTATGTGCTCCGACCTTTTCTGGGCAAAACTTATGCCCAGCCATGAGGCCCAGATAAACAGTACTCTTGCCAGCTCTTCCGACCAGGATAACGGATTGTTTATAATATATCTCATCACTACCTGCAGAAATATGACGCTAACCATAATCAGAATACATACCACCAGTAAAATTTCTTCCAGGTGATTATATATATTGCCTATTTTTTTCAACATATCTCCTCCTCGCCTCCTCCTTGTCCAGATAATCAATGCAAGTATTAAGTAAAATTTATATAATTTCTTTATTTGTGAGTGCGCTGTTTACAAGATTCACCGGTCGGCCTTTCACAAAAGTTGATATTATGTTCTCTGCAATTTTAATTCTCAGATCCTTATCTGCTTCGACAGAATACCAGGAAATATGCGGAGTAACCACAACGTTGCTCATTTGAATCAATGGATTTGAAAGGTCAGGCGGTTCATGTTCAAAGACGTCCAGACCCGCCCCTGCAATCCTGTTTGTTTTCAAAGCCTCAATTAAGTCATCCTCATCTATAAGTTCTCCTCTGGCTGTATTTATCTGATCCGTCGTATTTCCCAACCGCGGTTAGCGCTTATGGATCATTCTTTTTGTAGAGTATCGATATGCCGCAAGGTCTTAATTATATTGATTGTCCGCCGCCTTCTTATCTCATCCAAATTCCCGCTTTCGTAATTTTTAAGTCCTTTGCCGGTTTTTACGCCGAACTCTCCATCCCGGACCTTTTTTAAAAGCAGCCCGGGAGCGTCAAGGCTTCGACATAGCTCCGGAATTAAATCCCCTACCACCGCCGCTTCAGTATCCAGGCCTACGTGGTCCAATAAATCGAATATCCCCTCGAAGACAAACCTTGGTCCGAATGTGGTTGTAATAACGGTATCTATATCGTCATACGTGGCACCCCCCTGGTCTACGATATGGAAAGCTTCCCTCTCCAATGCGGTCAATAGTCTGTTAAAGATAAACCCCGGTATGCACTTGTTGATAATGATCGGCTTCTTTCCCGTTTCAGCAAGGAAAGACTTGACTGTTTGAGCCGTCTCGTCCGGAGTATTCTCCCCTTTGACGATCTCCACCAGAGGCATAACATGCGCCGGGTTAAAAAAGTGCGTTATAAGAAGCTTATCAGGCCTTTTCGTCTCAACGATCTCATAGATGTTCAAGGCGGAAGTATCGCTGCATATGTAAGCGTGCTCCGGCGCGTATGAATCCACCTCCGCGAAAATCTTCTTCTTTAATTCCGCTTCTTCGCTTACACACTCAAAAACGATGTCGGCGTCCTCAACGGATGCTTTTAAATCCGTTGAATATGTAAGGTTTGATAACACCTCTTCTAAGTTTACGCCGATACCCAAAGCATCAAGGGATTCCATCGCTTCAAGATTGCTTTTTATAATCCCGCGAGCTCTGTCTAAATTCACCAGGCTCCTGTTATAGAGCTTTGTGTTAAACCCTTTGAGCGCAAAGTGCTGTGCTATAGAAATCCCCATAGTTCCGGCGCCCGCGACAGCTACGTTCCATTCGTTCATTTTTTTCATAGTAACTCTTCCTTCCGGCTGGTTTTTTATCTGTAACCGGTCAGATGCGACATCTGATATGGGTGTGAAGAAGCTTCTTAAAAATGTTCTAAGGGCCGTATAAATTTATGTAAGCGGCCCTTAGAACCGGACAAGCGGCGTTATGGCTTTTTAAAAAGGGTGATTATTGCCCGCTTGCATAACCCAATACTTGATCCATAATATCATCGCCTAATTTTTGCCTATAGGAGTCATACAGCGGTTGTACGGAATCCTGGAAGGCTTTGATCCCCGCCGGTTCGAGGTAATTGACCTCTGTGTTGCCTTCTCTGATCTGGTCAATGTAGTTTTCTTCGGCTGCTGATTCTTCTTCCCTTTGCCAGTCTTCCAGATACATCTTCGCGCCCTCTTTTATAATGGCCTGATATTCGGCGTCCAGGCTGTTGAAGAACTGCGCGCCCATGATTACAGGACAGTTTGCGTATACGTGCTGGGTTACGCTGAAATAATCGAGAACTTCGTTAAACCCCGAACCGTATGTTAACCCCGGAGGATTATCCTGCCCGTCGATTACGCCCTGCTGTAAAGATGTATAGATTTCGCCAAAGCCCATTGGAGTCGGATTCGCTCCCATAAGTTTAAACATATCAATGTAAAGGTTCGAGTCCATAACTCTCAGTTTCAGACCCTTCATGTCATCCGGTGAATAGATAGGTCTTACATTGTTGGAAATACTTCTTGCTCCGTCATATTGAAAGCCAAGACAGGCAAATCCGTATTCTTCAAACCATTCCCCTATCAGACCGCCGAATGGGCCTGTAAAAGCCTCGTCCATCTGCTCTTTCGACTCAAACAGATAAGGGAGGTTCATGACGGCGAACTTTTCATCATACGCTGTGAATAAAGCGGAACCGGGAATTGTCATCTGAATAGTACCAAGCAGAATAGATTCGACAACATCGCTGTCATCTCCCAGTTCGCCATTGGGATAGATGTCCAATTGCAGTACCCCGTCGGATTTTTCCGCAATATATTCACCGAATTTTACCAACCCCTGATGGATGGCCCTGTCCTCGACCTCTACATGCGCTGCCTTGATGAGTATGGTATCTGCTGAACCTCCGCCCCCCGGCGATTCAGATGTTCCCCCACAACCCGCAAGTGCAGCCACCAGTAATGAAATTAATACCACAGATAATACCCTTTTCATTTTCGTTCCTCCTCTTCTCTTCTTTCATGTATTAATTAGTTTTGACACTGCAATATACCTCTCCCATGTATATTAACTAAACGTTTTCATCTAATTTTTAAATCACTTAAAATCAGATGGGTTTTTAAAGCTCTCAACCGGATTGACCTACTCATAAGCCGCTTCTAAAATGTCTTCCACGTCTTTCTCGTTCAACTTGCACGGATTGATGGGTAAAAGCCTGTAAGCCATGGTCCCTTCGATGATTTTGGGGAACATGTCCTTTGTTATTTTAATTCTGGGATCCGTCAGCTTGATCGGTATAAATGTGTCTTTCGCAAGCTGCATTACCGCGTCCGCGGCGAGTTCCGCGGCTTCTCTCAGAGTTTTACCCTCTACGTTCTCTCCCATCGCCACCGCGATATTCTTAAATTTCTCCAGGTTTCCCACAAGGTTTCTCTTCATGGCGTAGGAAAGAATCAAAGCGTTCGCCGCGCCGTGAGAAACATGGGCGACTCCGCCCATAGCCTGGGCTATCCCATGAACGACCCCAAGTCCGCCGTTGGCGTAAGCCGCTCCCGCCAGGGTGGAAGCGATGGCCATATTGGACCTTGCCTCGATATTGCCGCCGTCCGCTGTGGCGGTTCTCAGGTTTTCAGAGATGAGCTTAATCGCGTACATGGCTAACGCGTCGGACATCGGCTCCGCGTTCAGTGAAGTATAACCCTCGATGGCGTGGGTCAAAGCATCCATTCCGGTTGTGGCGGTGGTGAACGGTGACAGGCCCACATGAAGCAGCGGGTCTATTACAGCCAATTTGGGTATGAGATTCTCATGCGTCACGGAGAGCTTTATCTCGTTTTGAAGATCTGTGATGACAGAAGCCGCGGTGACTTCGCTGCCCGAACCCGCCGTGGTGGGAAGGCAGATCAAAGGCATAATCGGCCTTTCAACTTTTCTGGTTCCGCCAAACAAATACTCTTTTACCGAGCCTTCATGAGTCTGCAGCATGCAGATCGCTTTGCAGTTATCTATGCTGCTGCCTCCGCCTACGGCTATTACAACATCGGCTCCGCTTTTTCCAAGAACTCTTGCCGACTCGTCAACCTGTTCAATTGTCGGGTCCGGCGTCATTTGATCGTAAACAACATAGGGCACTCCCTCTTTTTCAAGGGCGTCTTTTACGGTCTGCATGACCGGAGTCTTCGCCAGGAAGGCGTCGATTCCTATAAAAGCTTTTGTATATCCCATACTTTTGAGGATATCTCCAAGCTGATCCGTTATCCCTACTCCAAATTTTATTTTCGTAGGCATTTTAAATTCAAACTGTTTCATTGTTATCTCCCCACTATTTCCCCCACGCAGTTTTAACCGCCTCTTCAAAAATAGCCAGTCCTTTGTCTAATTCTTCTCTGGCGACGTTAAGAGGGGTCGCAAACCGGAAACCATTTCCATATACTCCGCAGCTCAGCGTCAGCATATTTTTACTCAGGCAATAATCCTTCACCATATTCAGATAGTCGGCGCTGGGCGAATTATCTTCCGGGTTTACGAATTCAGCGGCCATCATGAGACCCAATCCCCTTACATCTCCTATAATCGGATACTTTTCCTTCATTTCCGTTAATCTTTCTTTCAGATAGGCGCCTTGTCCGTTCACATTATCAAGAATATTTTCTTCTTTCATGAGCCCAAGGACGGCAAGGGCTGCCGCGGCGCAGACAGGATGCCCCCCGAAAGTTGTGCCGTGCATGCCGGCCATCCAACTGTCCATAATTTCCTTTGTGCTGGCGATACAGGACATGGGAAGCCCTCCCGCGATAGCCTTGCCCATTGTCATGATGTCGGGAACGATACCGAAGTGCTCGCTTGCGAACATTTTACCTGTACGCCCGAACCCCGATTGAATCTCGTCAAAGATCAGCAGGATGCCGTGTTCCTTTAACATTTTGTTCAATCCGTCCACATATTTCTGGGGAGGAACAACATACCCGCCTTCACCCATTACAGGCTCCATGATTACCGCGGCTACATTTTCGGGATAGATTAAATAGTCAAAGGTCCACTGAAGCTCTCTCAGGCATTCGAGACTGCATTCGTCGCATGACGTATTGTAAGGACACCTGAAACAATTTGGATAGGGCGTAAAGTAAACAGACGGGACAAGAGGCTCGATATTCTTCCTGTATTTGGAGTTGGAGCCGGTTATGGAGCAGGCTCCTATCGTGCGGCCGTGGAACGACCCCCTCATGGCGATGATTCCGGGACGGCCGGTGTAGTTTCTGGCCAGCTTGACCGCTCCGTCGTTGGCTTCGGCGCCGCCGTTGCTGAAAAAGAAAGTGTTAAGCTCTCCGGGCGTAAATTCAGCCAGCTCTTTTGCTAATTTCAGGGTGGCAGGATAGTTTACGAGATTAAAGGAGGCGGTAATGAGAGTCTCCACCTGTTCCTTTATTGCCGCCACAATTTTAGGGTGGCAGTGCCCGAAGGCGTTTACCGCAATTCCCTGTACGAAGTCAAGGTATTCAACCCCGTTGACGTCTTCCACATAGCACCCCTGTCCCTTTTTGACGATCAGATCTGTTGCTTTGGCCAAAGCCGGACTTAAATACTGTTGATAATCTTTAAATTCCATGATGATCCTCCTAAATACGTTGTGTTAATTTAATTGATAACTCAGTAAGCGATCTTGCTGGTATTGCACCATATTCCCATTCTTTCAGCCTGCTTTATCAGATCTTCTCTGAAGTCGGGATGAGCTATGCCTATCAACAACTCCGTTCTTTCCCATGTGGATTTTCCCTTGAAATTAGCTGTGCCGTATTCTGTCACAAGGTTATGTATCGCGGCCCGCGGAACCGTCACAATAGACCCTTCGGGGAGCCTTGGGACGATTAGCGATTCGACTGCGCCGTCCTTTCTTGTCCTCGTCGAAGGAAGGCACAGGAAGCTCTGGCCGCCTTTCGACTTGAAAGCGCCCATAACGAAATCCAGTTGGCCTCCGTTGCCCCCTATGTGCTGCCAGACGTCGGATTCGGAATTAACCTGGCAGAACAGATCTATCTGAAGGCAGCTGTTTATCGAAACAACCTTATCATTCTCCGCAATCACGCCTAAATCGTTAACCCAGTCGACGGGAGCGCAGTGACAAATCGGATTATTATCTACGAAGTCGTACAAATCGTTTGAACCCTGCGCGAAGGTGTAGACCATTTTCCCTTTGCAGGTATTCTTGTTGCCGGTAATCTTTCCTTGCAGATACAGATTATAATAGGCGTCTACCAACATTTCCGAGTGAACGCTCAGGTTTCCTATATCGGAATCCGCGATCATGCTGCCCACATAGTTGGGAATGCCGCCGATGCCCAACTGAAGCGTGCTTCCGCTTTCGATTCTCTCGACGATCTGGCCGGCGATGGCTTTGTCTACGGCATTTGCTTCCTTGGCTTTAATTACCGGCATCGCGTTATTCGAGCCTTCTACAATATAATCGATCTGGCCGATGTTTATTGTTGTCGCGGAGCCCATTGCCACCGGCTGATTTTCATTGACCTCGACTATAACTACCTTTGCCTTGCTGATAATTCCCCAATACTCGGCGACCTGGGGTCCCAGGTTAAAGTTCCCCCATTGATCCATAGGCCCGACCTGGAACATGGCCACATCGATATCCCCGACGTTTTCGGCCCAATACTTGGTGTTCTCCCTGAATTGAACGGGAATATACCAACAGCGTCCTTCTTTATTCATCTTTCTGTCAAGTCCGCTCATATGAGTGCTTAAATACTTGAAGTGCCTGGCTTCCGGATCCGCTTTAAGAACAGCCGGAGGTTCCGGATAAGCCCATATTGTGGTGCAAATCTTTACGTCAAATAATTCCTCAGCCCTTTTAGCCAGGGCCTTATCCAGGTCGACTACCAATCCGTTAAACAGCCCGTAATGTATTCTGTCGCCCGATTTCACGACTTTAACAGCTTCCTCCGCGCTGACGAGTTTCTTTTTGTATTCAGCATGTAATTCCGATAGCTTAAGAAACCGGTTCATTCTGTCCATTCACTGTTTCCTCTTCTTTCTATGTTTTTATTAATATACGGCTTCTACGATAACAGCCGTTCCCATTCCGCCTCCGGCGCAGAGGGTGGCAAGGCCGTATTTATTATTTCTTCTTCTCATTTCATAGATAAGAGATATTACGATTCTGCTGCCTGTTGCTCCTACAGGATGGCCTAAAGATATTCCGCCGCCGTTTACATTGGTTATTTCCCTGTTAAGGCCCAACGCCTTTTCACAGCCCAGATACTGCGCGGCAAAAGCTTCGTTAACCTCGATAAGCTCAAGATCGGATAATTTCAGGCCCGCCTTCTCCAGCGCCTTTTCTGTCGCGCTTACCGGTCCAATTCCCATTATCTCAGGTTCTACTCCCGTTGTGGCGACAGAAAGGATTTTGGCAAGAATTGGAACGCCCAATTCTTTCGCTTTTTCTTCTTCCATAAGAATCACCCCGGAGGCGGCGTCGTTCATTCCCGAGGCGTTTCCCGCAGTTACGGTTCCTTCCTCTTTAAAGGTTGCCTTTAATTTAGCAAGGCTTTCCTTCGTTACGTCTCTTTTGGGATATTCGTCAGTATCATATACGGCCGCGCCCTTGCGGCCGGGCACCGACACCGGAATGATTTCATCGTTAAACTTTCCCGAATCCTGGGCGGCGGCGGCCCTTTTTTGAGATAACAAAGCATACTCATCCTGATCTTCTCTGGTTATATTATACTTCTCCGCGACGTTTTCAGCTGTTATGCCCATACCCGGGCCTATGCCAAGGTTCGTGAGGGAATCCCACATAGAGTCCCTGAGCTCCATATGTCCGAACTTCTGACCATATCTGGCGTTAAAAACCATATGAGGAGCCGTGCTCATACTGTCAGCCCCGCCTGCCATGATGCAGTCGGCTTCCCCCGCTTTTATCTGATAAAACCCCATTTGAATTGAGGACATCGACGATGTGCAGTTTCTATGTATCGTAATCCCCGGCACGCTTGTTGGAAGTCCCGCTTTTACCAGGGCTACTCTCGCCAGATTATTTTCTTTGTATGTTCTCTGATAATTGCAGCCCCAAATAACATCGTCAATGATTGCCGGATCGATTCCCGACTGTTCTACCAGCGATTGCATGACCGGAATTGACAGATCCAATGAAGTGATACTCTTAAATTGTCCGCCTATTGTTCCGATCGGGGTTCTGCAGGCTGATACGATAACTACATTTCTCATTATTTTACCTCCGTGTGATTTAATATTTGTCTATTTCATAGACTGTTTTGACGTCATAAATATCATCTACCTGCCTCTGAATACAGGCTTTCTTTTTTCGATGAACGCGGCCATTCCTTCTTTCTGGTCTTCCGTAGTGAAAAGCCTGGCCCAGTTCTCTGCTTCTATCGCGGTCCCGCTTTTTGTATCCTTTTCACCAAGCCCGGCTTTTATGGTTTTCTTTGCGGTTTTCAGCGCTATGGGAGCCCCCTTGCATATTTTATCCGCCCATTCCATCGCGTCGTCCAGGAGGCTGTTCGGTTCGCTCACCTTGTTAACCAATCCTATGGAAGCCGCCTCGTCGGCACTTACAATCCTTCCGAATAAAATCAGCTCTAATGCTTTCGCCTGGCCTATAAGTCTCGGCGCCCGCACAGTGCCTCCCGCTCCCGGCATGATTCCCAGCCCGGTTTCCGGAAAACCTAATTTTGCGTTTTTGGCGGCCAACCTCAGGTCGCATGCCAGCGCCAATTCCAGTCCGCCGCCTAAGGCATAACCGGCTATCGCTGCTATTGTAGGAATCTCAAGGTCCTCGATTTTATTAAATGTCATGGAAAAAGCGAATTTTTTAGCCGCCTCTTCGTCACAGTTGATCATATTTTTAATGTCGGCGCCGGCCGCAAAGTTTTTTTCACTGTGGAGTATCAGGACTTTAATATCTTTGTCGCCTCTGATATTTTCAATCGCTTCGTCTATCTCATCCACAATCTCCCTGTTCAGCGCGTTAAACGCCTCTGGCCTGTCGATTCCAAGGATAGCCGTTCCATCGTTTATTTTTAAGGTTACATGTGACATGGCAAGCCCCTTTATTTTATTTTTTATACTCGTAGAAACCTCTTCCGGACTTTCTTCCATAGTCGCCTTTCGCATACCTCTCTGTGAGACACGCGGCGGGTCTGTCTCCTAAATCCTGAGTCATTTTGAACTTTTCCATGTATACGTTGTATTCCAGATCTATTCCCGTCATATCCAGAAGCTCCAAGGGGCCCATGGGATGGCCAAGTCCGCCTTTTACAGCTTTGTCAATGTCTTCGGGCGAGGCTATTCCCAGATCTACCAGATAGCAGGCTTCCTTTGTGAGAGCGCTGAAAATCCTGTTCACGATAAATCCGTAAATTTCTTTTTCGACGAGTACGGGCTGCTTACCGATTGCTTTTGTAAACTCGTATACCGCCTCCACCGTGTCCGCGGATGTGTGCGGGCCCCTGACAACTTCAACTATTTTCATTACGAGAGCCGGATTAAAGAAATGCATATTGCACACTTTATGCGGGTTTTTTACGACGTCGCAGAATCTGGAGCTTGCGATATATGAGCTGTTGCTTGCGAAGATTGTATGATCAGGGGTCAGCTTATCCGCCTCTGCAAGCACTTTTCTTTTTATGTCCAGGATATCCGCCACAGTTTCGACGACTATGCCGGCATCCTTGCACGCCTCCTCCAGATTGGTAGTAAAGGTCAGTCTGCTCCTCGCTTCACTTGCGGCTTCTTCTGTGATTTTTTCTTTCGCGACTGATTTTTTAAACCAATTCTCAGAATAGGCAACTGCACTATCAACAGTTTCCTGACGCCTTGAGTAACAAGCCGTTTCAAATCCATGCATCGCAATCTGCATAGCGATCTGATTGCCCATCAGTCCCGCGCCCAACACAGCAACTTTTTTAATTTCCATAATGTAAGCTCCTTCTCTTTTTGATATGTTAAACTTTATTTAACCCGGTCCATATCCTGATCCAGCCCCATAGCGTAAATGGCCGCTCCCAGGGCGCCCATTGTCTGAGGGCTCTCCAGCCTTGCTATTTTATAGCCGATTTCAGCTTCTATCGCTTTAACGACGTTGTTGTTAAGAGCAACGCCTCCCGACATTACCACAGTGGGGCTCACTCCTATCCTGTTGGCAAGACCTGCTACTCTTTGAGCGATAGACTTGTGGGCGCCCAGGGCCACATCTTCTATTTTCTTGCCTGCGGCCAATTGTGAAATCATTTCCGATTCTGCAAAAACAGTGCAGGTGCTGCTTATTACTACGCCGTCCTTTCCTCTTTCCGCCATATCCGACAGTCCGCAAATTGTAGTGTCCAGGACTCTTGCCATTACTTCCAGAAATCTTCCCGTTCCCGCCGCGCACTTTTCATTCATAACGAAGTTTTTTACATTGCCCTCGTCGTCTACTCTTATAACCTTTGCGTCCTGACCGCCGATATCGATTATGGTCCTGGCCTCCGGCAGGATCCTTGTCACGCCCTTCGCGTGACAGCTTATTTCGGTAATCTGTCTGTCGGCTGCCTTGAAGGTCATCCTTCCATACCCCGTAACTACCGTTTTTTTGATTTGTTCCAGGCTTGCCCCGGACTTTGTCAATACCTCGTCTATGACGAGATGGGGACCTCTGCTGCCGGTGCCGATGTTTACTACGGCTTCTCCGGCTATACTTCCTTTATCATCCAGAACAACCGCTTTTGATGACGAAGATCCTATGTCTAATCCCAGATACATATCTTGCTCCCGCTTTCCCGTTAAAGTATTTCCGCGAAGGTTTGAATCCGCGTTCTCAATTGTTCCACCGAATCCATCTGCTGCTCTATCTCCAGATACAGCATCGGTATCCCGGCGTCCTCCAGTTCCTTCTTTAAAATCGGAAAGTCAAATTCTTCAGGGTCGCAGAATTTAAGCTGGCAGAATACAATACCCTCCGCCCTGTATTTACTCGTTAAATCCATTAACATCCGCCCCCTGTTCTTTCCGGCGTCGTAGAGGAAAGAGCATCCGTCCTGCAGGGCGACTCTTTCAACCATTCTTTCTACAGCCGATCCCTCCCCGGGAGCTGCAACCCTGAATTGCCTCGATTCCTGAGCAAGATCATCGGCCGCTATGGCCAGGCCGTTTTCTGTAAATAACCCCAGGAATTCATCGGGCTCCGCAAGCAGCCCGGTTATTACGACCCGTTTACCCGTATAGCTTTCAGCGGGGAGCTTCGCAACCTCTGATAAAAGAGTCCTCAGCTTATTCGTATAATCTTTTTTATCCATAAAGTACGCCGCCTTGATGATCTGATGCCTTGTTACAGCGTCAAACAACGCGGGATGATCTGCCGCCGCGTCCACGAATTGGCGCATTGTCTTCCTGTACTCTTCGTAGATTTGTAAACTATCCTCAAGCGCCTTATCGCTTATGCTTACATTCAGAATTTTTTCCAGTTCCGCTTTTACTCTTAAAAATTCCTCTTTCAGAAAAGCTTTGCCTGCGTCGGTTTTTCTGTTTTGCGGATATACGATGGGAATGATATTAAGATGGGGAACCGCGGCCTTCCAGTTTTCCAACGTGCATTTTAAAGTGTCGCAATAAGTTGTAATGATAACTGCCGAGAGCGCGTCATACTCCCCTTTAAGCGCCTGCTCCGTATTGGCTTTCATAATGGAACAGCAAAAGGTCTGAAAATATTTATCGCAGAGGTTGCCGACGGCCGGACCTCCCCACATACCGACGGGAATGGCTCCGGCGGCATAAACAAGCTCTTCGGGGGCGTAAATCGGGAAACACCCGACAGCTTTTTTTCCGGTCTCTTTCATGCTTTTATGTATCGCCGCTCCCGGCTGTTTTGCCGTTTCTTTAAATTCCCGGATAATAGCGTTCAGCTTTTCCATTATTTTGCGCCTCCTTTCTTTTTTCTCTCTTCCATCATTTCAACCAATGCCTGAATCCTTATCTCATACTGCGCGAGAGAAAAGGCTCTTGGGTCCGTCTGATCGCCGTCAAAGATTACCGAGGGTATTCCCGTTGCCCTTTCCACTCTTCTCTGAACCTCAAACTGCCTGAAATCCATGAGCTTGCAGCTTCTGTTGGAATGATATATTATGCCGTCCAAATCGAAGTCCCTTACGATTTTGTTGATATTGTCCACGCCGAAATCAAGGTTTCTGTTTACATAGTTAGAGCTGTACGCCTTCGCCATTCCATCCAGATCATTATTTTCATAGACGATGTACCAGGAGTCGGGGTAGGTGGAAGTAACCATATTGATCCCATAATTTTTCAGTACTTTATAGGTGCTGCTCAGATGAGGCCAGCATGCTATTCCGTCCCACATAACCCTGTATTTTTCCTCAGCGTCTTTCCAGGGCCCTATTCCTTTTTCCGCCTTTTCTTTGAGCTCATCGTGCCACAGCTTAAACAGGTTGCGGCCTTCCTCAGTACCGCGGGCACAGACTATGGTAGCCATGTAATTGAACAGATCGAATCCATTCAGGGGAGAAGGCTTGGCCCTTGCCTGCAGCGAAGCCTTCTTCCACCAAATGGAGGTCTCCGTTGAAATTTTCATAACTTCGGAAAACTTATCGTAGTCAAATTTTTCTCCCGTTATTTCTTCCAACTGACCAATTGCATGGAGGAGTTGCCCTTTTATGTATTTCGTGTTTTGCTTACTGACTTCATATTCGTGATTAAAGGGCATATCGAAGATAATCATTGGAATATTCAGTTCTTTTGCTATATTTTCATACCACTTGATTACGGTATTGCAGATATTGTTGCAGCAGAAAATCAAATCCGGCTTAGGCATATTCCCGGCGTCACTCTTCAAAATCTCCATATAGGCCAGATTAACACGGGCGTAGGAGCAAATGTCTACGGAATAGCCTTTGCCTTCAGAGTAATTGATAAATTCCTGAGCGCATTTTCTTGCGCCGATTGCCGCCGCGTGGTTTTCAGGATACATGGTATATATCCCGGCGGTTGTCAACAGCTCCTGCGGCGATATCGAGGTCGCCCAGGCGATCAGCTTCCCCTCTTCTTTGGCCGTGAAGGCCTCCTCATAATGCCTGTCGAGTAATTCATTTAATACTTGTTTAGAGGTTTTTGGATTCTCCAATTTTAACAGTCTCCTTTATACGGGTTCGAGGACTATATCTGCAGTCTATACAAACGACAATCACACTATAGAGCAAACGCCATGCCAACATCCTGACATTCTATCCCCTCCGTTAACAAAAGAGTCTTAAAATTCTAATAACTATTTGATAAATAGCAGTTTCCGGTGATTTGTTTTTTTGCTCCTCTTTGCTGTACATAGTTTTTTTCGGCCCAATATAATCGAAAACGATGCATATATGCATCGTTTTCGATTTGTTTTTCTGACTATTTTGCGTAATTGCATCACTCATTGTCAAGGTTATATTTTTTCAGTTTTCTTACTATGGTGGATTGATCAACTTTTAAAGCTTCCGCCATTTTACGGCTGGAGCCATACTGGTCTTTTGTTTTTTTAAGCACCGCCCTCTCGTAATCCTCCAGAAGCTCCTGAAGGGTCAGACTCTTTCCGCCATCGTCCTCATTTATGTTTACCGCGCCTTCCCTCCAGGGCAGGTCATTGAGCTGCAGATATTCATTGTTGCTGACAATCACCATATTTTCTATGGCGTTTTTTAACTGTCTTATATTACCCTTCCAATCGTTATCCTTAAGCTCCTCTAAAACTTCATATGTAAGCCTTTTGTTCTGGCCGTACTGATTATTGTATTGATTTAAAAACCTGAGGGCCAGCGGAACGATTTCTTCTTTTCTTTCCCGCAGAGGGGGAATATCGATAGTGATTACATTAATCCTGTAGAAGAGGTCCTCTCTAAATTCCCCGTTGCTTACCATTTCTTTTAAATTCTTATTCGTCGCGGCGATAACTCTGATATCCAGGGGGATTGTTTCAGTAGACCCTACTCTGCTTATGCTTCTGCTCTCTAAGACTCTTAACAGCTTAACCTGCAAATTCAAGCTCATTTCCCCGATTTCATCCAATAAAAGGGTTCCCCCGTCGGCCGCCTCAATCAGACCGCGTTTACCACCCTTGACCGCTCCTGTAAAAGCGCCTTCCGTGTATCCGAACAGTTCGGATTCCAACAGGTTTTCAGGGATAGAACCACAGTTTACCGCTATGAAAGGTTTATTCTTTCGCAGCGAGCTCTCATTGTGCAGGTATCTTGCCAGCACATCCTTTCCTACGCCCGATTCACCCAGAATAAGCACCGTTGTATTAAAATCGCTGATTTTTTTAGCGAGGGAGTATATCCCGTGCATTTTGGGATCCGCAATCACTACTTCGCAATTTCCGCCGGAGGTTGAATTCTCAGATTGGAGCTGCTCGAAATATATTTTCTCCATTTTTCGAGTATTGACTAATTCCTCTCTAAGCTCATATATCTCCGAGATATCTCTGGTATTGACGACTACCCTTTTTATATTCTTGTTCTCATCGAATATAGGCGTGCCTGTAACAATAATATTTTTGCCGTGCCTTGTAGTATGATGAAGGGATACCGGCTGCCGCTGTTCAATAGCCAGAAGCGCCACTGAATTTTTCATCCATACGGGATTGATCAACTCCCGCACATTATGTCCAAGCAGCTCTTCTTTCTGGATATCTGTATTTCTTACATAAGACTGGTTTACGAGCAGAACATTTCCTTCCCCATCCGTAACAAGAATTCCATCAAAAGAACCCTCGATTATTTCCTGTAATTCCGTCATGAGCTGTCTGACACTCAGTAATTCGTCAAATTCAACCATTTGGTTCATTTTAGTCATAGCGCACCAACCTTTTTATTAAGAGGCTCCTGATGTCCGGCGGGTTGAAATTATAAACCGATGACCGGTTTTGTGAATATATATTATCAGCTAACACTATACAAATCAACTTAGAAGAAAAGTATTCTTATCTCAAAGCAACTCCTGTTTTTTCCAATAATATTAAATATTCAAACAAGCCTTCCCCCGACAGCTACAGGCCAATCCATAGTTAATACAGCTTTTCAAAATTGCCGCCGTCATGTCGAAGAACCGGCTTAAATACCCTTTTATAACTGAATAATTCGTTGAAACCTTGGCAAAATAACGAGGAGATAAGGGCAGAAAATTTCATATCACAGCTAAGAATCGAAAAGGAGAGAGAAAATGGACCGCATGAAGAATAATTCAGAAGACCTCTGGAAAGACGTAAAGGACGCCGCGGAAAACGTCTGGGACGATATGAAGGACGCGGCGGAGGATGTAGAGGATAAGGCCAAGAAGCTCAAAAAGAAGGCAGAGCGTAAAATCGACAGGGCCGTAGACAAGACCGAGCACATGATGAGCAAAGCCGGCGACAAGATTGAAGACAAGGCGGAGGATCTGTTGGAAAAAATGGACGAAAGCCTTCGAATGGTCGACGACAATTCCGGAAGAAATCGCCGGCACTGAGAAATTACCCTTCCGGAAAATCCATACATTGCCGACAGAAGCAAAGCAGGAGGAGATGCTCGTCATCCCTCCTGCCCATTTTTTCATCTGACAAATTCTGTTTCAGTCATTCCCCATATAGATTCGGATCACCGCCGACATTCAGTAGGGCCAGATCGGCGGATTCTCCCCCAACAGCCAGGTGTACCGGGGATCGTTGACCCGTGTAGTCCAGGGATTATCCCGAAGGTGACGGATCATCCAGCAGTACCACATGGCGTAGCCCGGAGCCGCCACTTGAGGATGGGTGGGTCCTCCGGGAATATAAAAGGCGCTGTTGTCAGTAATTTTAAAGACCTCCTCGCCCAGGAAGGCCGCTCCGAACCCGCTCTCTCTGTCAAAGCGATAGTAATACACCTCCGGCTGGTCATGGCCGTGGGGGATGTAGCTGGACCATTTCCCCGGGAAATTGATGACCTCGCCCATTACCATGTTGGAATAAGGCGCGTTGTTGTAATCGAAGACCGTGCGGACAGAGCGCCTGGCAGTATCTCCCCAGACGTCCTTTCCGAAGATATCCGTCACCACATCCTCCTGTGTATAAAAAACAGGGGGGAAACTCTTGTCATTAGCGGTTTTCTGTATCAGAATCTCGGCGCCGGTAAGGGAGTGAACCTTCACAGTGGTCTCCTTTGAAACGTGGAGCGCCACCGGATTTTCATCAAAGAGAGAGTTTCTCACCACTTCCCTGCTCTCCCCGTTCCATTCGTATCGTATGGTACCGGAAAGCAAGAGCAGAGCCACCTCTTTTTCCTCTTCAAAAAGTTCTATGGAACTTCCCGCAGCCATCTTTTCCACGCCGATGTCCATCATCATATCCGGTCGGAGAGTTCTCATATTCGCAATCTCGTTATAACCCTCTTTGAGGGCGCCCAATTGTCTTATCATGGCTTCCTCACTAATACTTGATCATGAACTTGCGAAGGATCTTCACCAGGTCGTCATAACCTGCCGCGAACTGCTCCAAAGTTTTATTGACGGGCCCATAGGTATCAAACTCCGTCACGTCCATACCATCGTAACCTTTTACGAAATCGGGAATCTTACGCAACTCCGCGATATAAGCCGGATCAACTTCATCATCTATCCTCGATACAACCTCTACATCAGACTCGTTAAACATCTTTTGATATTTATAGGGAATGGTCATGATCATGTCGCCGCCTATGAACTCCGTCCAGTGGAGGCGATGGCGATATGCCGCCGACAGCATTTTGATCCTGTAGCCCTTCTCCTGGTAGACGCGGTAAGCCTTCTTCACATTTGCCACACCCGCGTAATTCAGGGCGGCGGGATCGATAGCCAGGTTGTCTCTCTCTACCACGTATTTCAGCCAATCATCTATACGGCCCACCATTATTGTGCAGACCGGATTGATTTGAGAGTTATCCAGCCCTTCCGCTTCTCGTCTCTTGAGCCCTCTCTCCACGGCCTCCGCCACGGCAAGGGCCTGACTGGCGCAGAAGGACACGGTGGCGTTGATACTGACCCCCTGGTAAGTAGCTTCTTCGAAACCCTTTATCCCAGCTGAGGTGGCAGGCATCTTCACCTGCATGTTCTTCGCCAGGCCGGCAAAGTAGACGGTCTGCTCGATGAGCTTTTCGGCGTTGTTAAAATACTTCGTATTCGTCTGGATGGAAATACGCCCGGTTCCCGCGACGGGATCGAAAACGGGCTCCAGCAGTTTGGCGCCATCCATAGCAAGCTTCTCAATAATGATCCAGGCCAGTTCATCCTCCGAAGCGGTGGGATTATCCTTCACAAGCTGAACGATATAATCCATGTAGCTGCTCAGCTCGGAATCCAGTACGCCCTTTACTATGACCGGGTTTGTAGTGGCTCCCGTAGCCCCTCTTTCGATAGCATATGTCAATTCCTTAATCGAACAGGAATCGTTCCAGTATCGGGTTTTGAATTTTTGAGTCATTTCAAGCAATTTATCCATGACAAGTCCTCCTTCTATTTGTTTCTGACACTTCTCTGTCTATCAAATTCACTACAGAGCCTATTTCTTTCTCGCGTTCTTTCTCATATCGAAGATAACCGCAACGATGATTATGGCGCCTTCGACTATCTGCTGCCAGTAGGGTTCAATACCCATCAGCGTCATGCCGTTCCTCAAAACCCCCAGCACCAGAGCGCCCACCACAGCCCCCCAGATGGTTCCTATACCGCCGTAGTGGCTGGTTCCGCCGATAGTTGTGGCCGCGATGGCTGTAAGCTCATAACCGGTAGCCGCACCGGGATGTACGCTTCCTACCCGACCGGCGAAGACGATGGCCGCCACTGCTGCGCAGATCCCCATGAAAGCATAAATGAACACGAGGTTTTTCTTAACGTTAACACCGGAAATCTCCGCGGCTTTGACGTTGCCGCCTATTGCATAGATGTTCTTGCCGAAGCTGGTGTGCCCCAGCAATATCCAGGTGATCGCAATCATTATGGCGTACACTATGACGGGGACGGGAACGATTCCTAACTTACCTCCAAAAAATCTCAGCCCGTCCGTAAATTGGCTTACGGGTTTGCCCCCGGTATACAGCAGAGTAGCCCCTCTTGCTATGGTCATCATACCCAGAGTCGCAATGAAAGCAGGAATACCGGTATAGGCGATCAATCCGCCGTTGACAGCTCCTACCAGAGCTCCCACTGCCAACGCGGCCAGGACGGGAATAAGCACCGGCAGATCCGTCATTCCCGAATAAAAAATAGTGGTTGCCGTGCCTACCTGACCCAGGCTGGCCGCAACGACTCCGGAAAGAGCCAGCGTAGAGCCTATGGAAAGGTCGATGCCCTTTGACGTTATAACCAGCGTCATACCCAGGGCCATGATCCCGAAGATACAACTCTGAGTCAGTACGTTGAAGATATTATCGGGGGAAAGGAACTTCGGTTCTATGATTGAGATTACCACGATCAGGAGCAGAAGTACCAGAACGATAGCATATTTCTGGAAAAATGCCTTCCACTTTTGTTTTTGTATCTCTGCGGCCTCGTTATTGTTATTGTTGCTTTCCGCGTTTCGGGCCAATTTCTTTGATTCCGGGCTCATTTACTCATCCTCCCTTTATTTACGCCGGCAGATTGACCTGTTGGCCTGTGGCATAGGTCATTATCTCTTCCTGGGTAAGATCTTTTGTGTTATCTATAATTGCCGTTACTTTTCCTTCGTGCATTACCATTATCCTGTCGCTCATTCCTATGACCTCCGGCAGCTCCGAAGAGACCATTACGATGGATTTCCCCTGATTGGCGAGGTTGGTGATAAGCCTGTAAATTTCAGCTTTGGCGCCCACGTCGATTCCTCTGGTGGGCTCGTCTAAAAACAGTATTTCAGGTTCTGTCAGCAGCCAGCGGGCAACCAGTACCTTTTGTTGATTTCCCCCCGAAAGATTCTCCACCTTCTGGGAAATGGAGGGGGTCTTAATCTTGATTGCATCCACAAAATTGTTGACGTCTCCAATGGCCCGCTTGTGATTGAGAAGCTTGATTCTGGTCACGTACTTTATGACGTTGGCCATAATGACATTCTGAAAGACGGTAAGCATGGGGAAAATTCCAGTGAGCCTGCGGTCTTCCGTAAGCAGCGCCATTTTATTCGCTTTCGCGTCTCTGGGATTTTTTATATTTACCTCTTTCCCGTCGATTATAATCTGTCCGCCAGTCTTTCCGCGAATTCCGAATATGGTTTCTATGACCTCTGTCCGGCCGGCCCCTATGAGACCCGCGATCCCGAAAATCTCGCCCCTTCTCACCTGAAAGGAAATGTCATTAAAAATCTTGCCGTAGCTCAGATTTTTTATTTCCAGATTTACCTCCCCGATTTCGCAGGGGATTTTGGGATACATCTCATCCACGCTTCTGCCCACCATCATCCTGATCAGTTCGTTCAAGGGCAGATCCTTTGTTACGGATGTGCCGATGAATTCCCCGTCGCGATAAACCGTCACCCGGTCTGTTATTGTATATATCTCGTCCAATTTATGAGAAATGTAAATCAAAGATTTACCATCTGCTTTCAACTTTCGCATTAACTTAAAAAGCTGGTCTATTTCCCTGTTGGTCAATGCAGAGGTAGGCTCATCCATTATAATTAATCTGGCGTTATAAGAAAGGGCCTTTGCAATCTCTATCATCTGCATCTGGGCTACTGTCAGCTCAGCCACCTTGGTTTTGGGGTCAACGTTGAAATCGATCTCTTTCAGCACTTCCCCTGTCATCTCATACATCTTCTTGTGGTCCACCAGGCCCAGTTTTGTTTTCGGTTCCCTGCCTAACCAGATGTTTTCCATAATAGAACGGTGCTCTACCGGGCTCAGTTCCTGATGTATCATGGATATCCCCATGCGAAGAGCATCCGCTGTATTGTAGTTTTCTATCTTTCTTCCCTCAAAGTAGATTTCACCTGAGGTGGGCGGCTGGATGCCGATCAAGCACTTCATGAGAGTGGACTTACCGGCTCCGTTTTCTCCGACTAAAGCGTGGATTTCACCGTACTCCACGTCAAATTGCACCCCTTTAAGAGCCTTTACGCCGGGAAATGTCTTCACAATGTCCTTCATCTCAAGAATATTTTTACTTTCAGTCATCGCCGTTCCTTCCAATCCTATTTATTTCCGTTGATGCACTTGCGGGAGAGGACAAAGTCCTCTCCCACAAATTATAAAGCTTAAATAATACAGGGTTAGTTTACTGGAAATCGGCTACATTCTCCGGCGTTACCAAAACGAAGTCGATCCACTTGACCGGAGCAGGAGAACCACCGGTGGCAACCGCGTGGGCGATTTCCACAGCGCCTGCGCCCTGGCCGTTGGCATCCTGAAGAACGGTGGCGTCAAGAGTGCCCGCTGCTACCATTTCCACTGCATCGGGAATCGCGTCGACGCCCATTACGATAACGTCGTCTCTTCCTGCCGCCTGCAGAGCCTGGACAGCGCCGATAGCCATTCCATCATTGTTTGCGAGAACCGCATTCAGACGATCGCCGTAAGCGGTGATCCAGTTCTCTGTGATGTTCATGCCTTTGTCATACTGCCAGTCTCCGGCTTCCTTTGCAAGAACCTCAATACCCGGATAGTCGGCCAGCACGGTCTCGTTTCCTTCGGTTCTCTTCACAGCGCCTTCATTGCTGAGAATACCCATAAGGATGCCTACGCCGCCTTCCTCGCCCATGAGTTCCACAAGGTATTTACCCTGGAGCTCGCCTGCGACGATTTCCTGAGATCCTATATAGTATACCCCTTCCGGAGGATCATCGGTCCCGAAAGGATTCCTGTTGACATAGATCAGGGGAATGCCCGCCTCTGTCACAGCATCGGTGATAGGCTGCATCGCGCTGGTGTCCACGGGAACTACCATGATCACATCGTAGCCCTGTACGATCATTGTGTTGACCTGATCCTGCTGCCTGACCACGTCTTCCTGAGCGTCCTGAACGTCAATAACATAGCCCAGTTCCGCTGCTTTTGCCTGTGCCGCGTCTACAACATAGGTCTGGAACGTGTCGTTCAGATTTGTCTGCGCAAATCCGATTCTGATGGCGTCGCCTCCATCAGGAACATCTGGGTCGTCACCATTCCCACCGCATGCAGCAAGTGTTCCAAGAGCAAGCATCAACACTAACATCACTGCAAGTATTTTCTTCATTTCTTCTCCTCCTCAAAAAGATTCGCTGATAACGCTTATATATATTAACAGGTGACAACTAAGGCTGCCTGCTAATATCTTCTAATCATGCGGGTTGGCCGGACATGTCCACGCTGGTGTTACTCAATAATATGTACCAACACCCCACTGTTAACACCTTTTGAGCAAATAATTTCCCCGGACATCCCACCTCGGAGTTATATGTATGAAAACGTTTGCTAAAGCAATGGTATCATTTCACGAATATTTTGTCAATATTTAATGTACCCGTCAGAGGGGAGGCGCCGGGATCAAAATCCGTAAAAGCCGCTGGCTGCAATGGACTTGCTTTTTTCTCCAGTCTCATAATAAACAGAATTTTATGAAGATGTCCCTTAACAACCGCTTTCTCTTTTCAAATCGCCTATTGACATACTGTGAACAACGCAATATAATCCAGGCAGAAAAACGTTTTACTGGCAGGCTTTATCCGGCAGCAACCTGAGCAAATGCCAGTAGAAATTCAGTGAAATCTCACGCCGGAAACATTCAGCCGCTATCCCCCAAGTCAATCTGAAACAAAAGGAGGAACTTAAATGTTTGAAAAAAAAGAATGGTTGCTGACGGAAGATCCCGCCGTCATATTTGAAGCTGACACCGCGGTAGGCAAGCTGAAAAAAGAGCTCTGGGATATGTCCGACGCGGAGATCGATAAAATCCTCGAAGAGTATGAAATCCCCTCTCCCTCCGAGCTGGGAAAAGCCGGAACCTACATCCAGAACACGGCCAGAGCCACCCAGATCGAAAAGAGAAGGAAGAACGACATCGTCTTCGTTCCCATCGGCTGCACGGAAAACCACGGTCTTCACGCCAACACCGGACTGGACACCTTCATGGTTACCCAGATCATCGAAGGCGTGCGCCGGTATACCGCCAAGCAGGGACGGGAAGTCAACCTGGCTTTCACCCCGTTAAACTACGGCGGTCATCCCTACCATCACATCGGAATGCCCGGCACCGTCATCATGCCTGAGGAAGTGGTCAAGGAAACCCTGATCTATACTATGTTAGGACTCTGGAACGACGGCTACCGCAAAATCATCTTCATCAACAACCACGGCCACCTCTGGATGCTGGAATCCGCCATCCATGAATTCTGCAAAAGATACCAGCTTCCCGGCATCTTCAGGGTCATTGAATGGCACAGAGCCGTCCGTGAGTTTTTCTATCCCACGAACAGACCCAACAGTCTGGAGACAAACTTCGTCCACGCCGACGAAGCGGAAACCGCCGTCGCCCTTCTGATGTTCAAGGAGATGATCGACATGGGCGCGGTTCAGGACGCTTTCGGAAAGTCCCTTCTCCCCGACGGGCACATGGACAAGTCTGTGGATCCCTTCCGCAGACCCTGCAGATGGTCTGAAGGCGAAGGACACGCTGCTATTGAACGGGCGGCCACCCCGGAAGGCGTCGTAGGCGCGCCCTCTCAGGCTACCGCTGAAAAGGCAAAGAGACCTATCGCGGCAATCCTGAAATACCTGACGCTGCTCCACGACGAAATACTGGACACCTACCCCGCCGGCACAGTTCCCCCGGTAGAAATGATCACTCTCCGTACGGAAGAAGAAATGGCTCCCTTCCTGAAAGAGCCTTTCAGCGAAGGCTGGAAATCCGTCGACGAGCTGCCCAGAATCGGTATCTTCGAGAGGCTGTAACGCCGTGCATCCACGACGTCGGCACTACTAAATTAAGGAGAATTCGAAATGAAATCAAAAACAGCTTTTCTTCATAAACCCCACGATCTCAGGGTAGAAGAGGTTGAACTTGCCCCTCTGAAGCCCAACCAGGTTTTGATACAGGTGGGAGCCTGCGGCATCTGCGGCTCCGATGTGGAATGCTACGAGGGACTGTCCGCAGAGGGCCGTTACGACATCGCGCCCTATACTCCCGGCCACGAATGGGGCGGGAAAATAGTGGAGGTGGGCAAGGACGTATCCTCCCTGAAGCCCGGCATGAAGGTTACGGGAGACTGCGTCATGGCCTGCGGTCATTGCTACAACTGCAAGGAAGGCTTGATGCCCTCGGCCTGCCTCAATATGAGAGAGATCGGCTTCCGACCCGATTCCCCCGGCGGCATGGGCGAGTACATGATCGTCGAAGAGCAGTATGTGCACCAGATCCCCGACGACTGGTCCTACGCCATGGGAGCCTGGGTTGAGACCTTCTCCATCGGCTATTTCGGCGTGTGGGGCAACGGGACATATATCGACGCTTCCGACACCGCCGTGGTTTTGGGCTGCGGGCCCGTGGGCATTTCCGCCACCATGGTATGCGCCACCTCCGGAGCGAAGGTAATCGTGGTAGATCCCATCAAATCGAGACGTGATCTGGCGTTGAAATACGGAGCCGCCCACGTAGTGGATCCCGCGGAAGGCAACCTGAAAGAGCAGATCGATAAACTGACGGAAGGCCGCGGCCCCTCGGTGGTAGTCGAAGCCTCCGGCAACGACCAGGCCATACAGTCCATATTTGAAATCGCGGGCCACAGCTGCCGCGTTCATCTGATCGGCCACTCCATCGGCAGAAAAGTTCCGGTGGAACTGGGCTGGACCATCTGGAAAACCCTGTCCATCGACGGTTCCGGCGGAACGAAAAACTTCGGCCAGCGGACTATCCGCTTTATGAGCGCCATAAAGGACAAGTATGATTTCGACGCTCTTAACACCCACTACTTCTCCTTTGACAAGCTCCACGAAGCGATGAACACGGCCATACACGAAAAGGATTCGGCGTTTAAGGTCATGCTGACCTTTGATATCGATTAAAAACCCCGGGGAGGTGTCAGGGTTTCTCATGGATAACAGCGAAAAGAAACTTCTAAGCCGCGCTCTGGGCGTCCGGGAGGAAGGGATATACCTATATCCCCTCTCCCGGGTCGATATTCAGGGAATCACCCTGCAAATGGCGCGGATCGAAAAGGAAAAACAGCTGCTGGTCACCGGCGACCGATGGAAGGACGCCGGGTTTCACGGCCAGCCCTTGGAGGACTCCGGGCTTTTATGTCCTCTGACTCACGAAAACCGCCTGGTTTTGAACCGGCTCCTGCCCTTTACGAAACCCGCGGCCTTCGGCAGGGAAATTCCCACCTTCGGGACGGGCGACCGTTTAGGCATCGCCACTCCCGGCCACATCCTCGCCTTCTCCCGCAGCAAAGCCCGGCCGATTCTGGCCCAGCAAAGCATGAGGGAGCTCTCCCTTACGGGACGCAGCTACCGGCAGGTGCTGGACGACGTGTGTTTTTCCGTATTTCAGGAAGGATACCGCCATGGCTTCGGCGCCGACGGGGATCATTTAAAGCTCAGGGAAGATATAAAGGCCGCCCTGGAGGACGGCTACACCATGATCACCCTTGACTGCTCCGACCAGATAGGAAAGGGTATCGACGGGCTGAGTCCCGGAGAGGCGGAACAGCGCTACATGGCTCTGCCGGACGCCTATCGGCAAGGGATTGAATCCCGTTATTTACGCGCTCCCGTCCGGGCGGCCGAGACAGTTTACACATTCAGCCGGCGGGATCTCATCCGCTGCGTCCTGATTTACGGTAAAGCCATCGATTACGCCGAAGAGGTATACCGCCAACTGATAACCGCCGCGGGGCGGCCTGTGGACTTTGAACTCTCCGTCGACGAAACGGAATCCGTCACTACCGCTTTGGATCATCTCTTCGTCGCGTCGGAGCTCCTGGAAAAAGGCGTTGAAATCACCAGCCTGGCTCCCCGGTTCACAGGGGAGTTCCAAAAGGGTATCGACTACATCGGAAATATAGAGGAATTGAACGAACAGGCGGGACGGCACGCGGAAATCGCAAAGTCCTTCGGCTACAAGCTGTCCGTCCACTCCGGAAGCGATAAGTTTTCCGTCTTCCCCCTGATCGGCCGGGCGGCGGGAGACAGGCTTCACGTCAAGACCTCCGGAACCAACTGGCTGGAAGCGGTGCGCATAATAACGCAAAAGGACCCATCCCTTTACCGGCGTATGCACAGCGCGGCTCTGGCTCGCTTTGAGGACGCCCGGAAATTCTATCATGTATCCGCGGATCTCTCCTCAATCAGACCTCTGGAAGAGATTCCCGACGAGGAGCTCCCGCTCCTGCTGGACGAGGATAACTCAAGACAGCTCATGCACATCACCTACGGCTATATTTTGGCGGACCCCCGATTGAAAACCGATCTATACGACGCTTTGCGGGCAAACGAAGAGGCGTATAAAAACCGGCTCGCGGAGCACATCGGAAAGCATCTGGATTCTCTCGGGCTCGAGGAGGCCGGAAAATGAATTTAGAAAATCAGATTTTAAAAAACATCCGCTTCGCGGCAACCCTGGCGGAGGACGTCAGTCCCTCTTCTCCCGTCGTCATGGGGGGGGACCCGGCCTTATGGACGGAGCGGGCCGCCTCTCTGGGCTATCATGCCCTGGAGCTGCACTGGGCCGATCCTTCCCGGATCCCCCTTTTGGAAATTGCGGAGGCCTGCCGGAGGAACGGCATGAGCATCGCCGCCTTTGCCACCGGAAAAGCCTATGTCATGGAAGGATTGAGCCTCATAGCGGCGGAAGCGGAGCCGCGGCGGAAGGCGATTCGCCGCCTTATGGATTTTGTCGACGCGGCGGCTCCCCACAATGCCACGGTAATAATAGGCTGCGTCCGCGGCAATATTGAAGACCCCCGCCGCAGGCCGGAAGCTCTGGACCTGCTGGCGGAATCCACGAGGGAAATAGCCTTGTACGCGGAGGACAAGGGCGTCGGACTGGTTTTCGAGGCCATCAACCGTTATGAGAACAACTACCTCAACACCGCGGAGGAAACCGCCGCCTTTATACGAGACTACCGGCTCCCCAACACAAAGCTCCTCCTGGACACCTTTCACATGAATATAGAAGAGGTTAATCTCGGGGAAGCGATTCTGAACAGCAAAGACTTGCTGGGCTATGTACACATAGCCGACAGCAACCGCCTCTACGCCGGCGCCGGCCACACCGCCCTCGCAGAAATCGCGGAGGCGCTAATCGAAACAGGCTATACCGGCATAATCAGCGCGGAGTGCCTGCCCCTCCCCGACTCCCATCAGGCCCTGAAAGGCTGGATGGACGGCGTAAAGCGGGCATTTATTAAAAAAACAGCGGAGGAAGAGCAATGGAAAAAGTAAGGTTAGGCATCGTAGGCCTGGGACGGCTGGGAAGAAACCACGCCGCCAATATCAACTACAACATCATCAACGCGGAGCTGACGGCAGTCTGCAGCGCCATTCCGGAGGAAGTGGATTCCGTTGTGAAGGAGATGGGACCGGAGTACGGAACCACGGATTACATGAAGATGTTTTCCGACTCCAGCCTGGACGGAATCGTCATCGCCTCCAATTCAGCCTTTCACGCGAAGATGGTCATCGACGCCGCCAACGCGGGGGTGAAAAACATCTACTGCGAGAAGCCTTTAGGCATGACTTTGGAGGAAATCGACCAGATTAAAGAAGCCTGTGACACTAACGGCGTGGAGATTTTCCAGATCGGGTACAACAGGCGGTTTGACGCCTCCCTGCGGGAAATGAAGAAAAAAATAGACGAGGGCTTCATCGGAAAGCCCATACTGATAAAGCTGGCCAACAGGGATCCCATCTGGCAGACGGAAAACCTGATCCGCTTCAGCCCCACCAGCGGCGGACTGGTCTTCGACATGCTGACTCACGACTACGACGCCGCCAGGTGGCTTATCGAATCCGACGCGGAATCCGTCTACGGCATGGGCGGAGCTTACGGATATGAAGGTCTTGAGAAAGTGGGCGACATCGACAACTGCATCATCTCAGTCCGGTTCCAAAACGGCGTCATGGGATTCCTTGAAACCTCGAGGAATTCCGCCCACGGCTACCACATCGAATACGAGGTCCTGGGCACCGAGGGAATGCTGAAAATGGGCATATCCCCCAGCAAGGACCGGGTTATCTCCTTTAACCGGAACGGCATGCAGGCGGAATACGTAAAAGACTTCTTCAGCTTCTGGGAGCCCACCTTCGCCGCCGAGCTGCAGCACTTCACCGACTGCATACAGAAGGGCGAAAAACCCGTCGTCGACCTCATGGACGGATATAAGGCCGTCCAATGGGCCTTCGCCGCAAAGGAAGCCGTCGACAAGCAGACTACCGTTTTCATGAAATAGCATTCAAAGTCAAAAGGATTCAAAGCTAAAAGGAGGAGAGTTCTACCGCAGCCGAAACAAGCTGTGTAAAACGCCCCTCCTTTTTTATTTAGTATGGATCATTCCAAAAGTCTGACCTACCAGTTATGCAGTTCCCAGCTGTCGTCGCCTTTCGGGCTGGTGGATTTTCTCACGATTAATTTCGTGTCCAGCGAGCGAACTTCAGGGGGCCTTTCCGGATTTTCTACCCTGGCCGCCAAAAGCTCCATGGCCTGCCTGCCCATCTCGTATTTGGGGATGTCGATGCTGGACAGGGCCGGGGAAGTCAGGGTTGAAGGGAAGTTGTTGTCCATTCCGATGACCGCCACGTCTTCGGGAATCCGCAGCCCTCTGTCCATGAAAGCCCGCATGGCGCCTATGGCCATCTGGTCGTTGGCGGCAAATACCGCGGTGAAGGGGAGCTTCTTTTCCAAAAGCCGCTCCGCGCAGCGATATCCGCCGGAAGGGCTGTAATCCCCCTCCTCGATCAGCCGCGTATCCGGGTGGACGCCCGCTTCCAGTAAAGTGTTCTGAAATCCGATCCGGCGGTACTTCCCCGTCTGAAGCCGTTCCGGCCCGGCGATATGGGCGATCTGTTTATGCCCCAGTTCCAGAAGGTGCGCTACCGCCCGGGCGGCGGCCTTTTCATTGTCTATGGCCACCGCGTCAAGTCCCGGATCAAGGGCGTTTTCAAGGGTGACCACGGGGATCTTCTTCCGGCCGTTCCGGATGTGTC
>WPCH01171803.1_pt1 | contig 77732 bp, 80 predicted proteins | sample 5399881 | NCBI WGS metagenome assembly WPCH01 (sample SAMN12869468, study PRJNA574797) | sludge metagenome | isolation source: wastewater treatment of pH5 | place: China:Beijing | collected 2019-05-20 | reverse complement strand
ATTGTCAGAAACAGAGTTCTCTGTAGACTCGGAGGCAGTACTTGCCCCTGAAGATTTAGATAACTGGGCCTGGTATTGCTTCATATACTCGTCAAAGGGAATATAGTCACCAAAATTAAACTCAATGACGGGAAGGTTCACGTCCCTGATATCAGCATCAGAACGTGAAGTACCGTAAGGTATCAGATCATCCGGCATAAGAGTTACGTGGTAATATTCTTCACCAAGTTTAAAACGCAGGTAGGGTATGAAGCTGTCGCTGGAGTCATTGTAAAAATACAATTGCGGGTCTTGACCGGACAAGCTCAAAAGCGCTAAGAACAAATCTTCATTTTCAGAATAATAACCTGACATTGCTGAACCGTCGATCATCCTCTCAGCCTCTTCAAAGCCACTAGGGATATCGGCTTCTTCCAGAGCTATTTCCGAAATAGACAAGCTGCGACCTTTATGGTCTTCCGCTTTAAATGCCTTTGTCGGCTCGCTCTTTGTTTCTTCAGTTTGGGTGGTATCGGTTGTTGTGGGTTCTATTGTTGCTACAGTTGTTAAAGGCGACTGTTTGGGGACAGTAGAAACAGTGGTCGGAGCTATTGTTGCTGCTGGAGAATTTACTACTCGAACAGAAGCAAAACTTCCAACAGCCAAGTTAAAATCCTTCATTAGGGACGCGGAAGAACCTCTTGTTACTGTAAAGTTTGTGCTCCCGCTGGCCTTTGCTTTGAAAGTTAAACTAGCAATATTCCCGGCTGTAAATGAGTTACCCGGAGCTATTGCCATCTCTACCGTACCGGAATTTGATGAAATGCCTTGACCGACAATTATTGATCCCCCTGTATAGTCAAATACACCGGCATCATAAGTTAAAGTGCAATCAAAGCTACCCATCTCCAAAGCTGGACTTACGCCTACATATACTGTTACTGAATTACCGGCAGCAACTTCCAAGGCTGATACTGAAACAGTGATTGTTCCATCAGCGGCAGAGACTATCTGAGGAAAATATACGATCGATATCAGCAGTATAATTGTAAAAAACAATGTAAGTCTTCTTTTCATGTTTTTGCCCTTCTCATCTAAGCTTACTCATTCTGATCAATAATTCTCAGTTCGAGTATATGTCGGTATATACCCATCATGTCATGTGAATTTACCAGACTATCTTTGTTAACATCCATTGCCTGTTTCACAAGATCAGATGGTTGAGTTAAACCAAGTATGTATCTATAAACAGCCATCGTATCATGCGAATTTACAAGCCCATCACCACTGGCATCACCATAAATCAGGAGGTAATAATCTAAGGTAGACTCCGTCTCTTCTTTATAGAAAAGTGAGAGTTTGGCACCTGTACCGACAACACCGGAAGTCACTGTCTTGCCATCCACAAAAACTACCAGCTTATAACCTTCAGGCAGCTGCAAATTCTCATTCAAATACGTTACAGTATTTTGACCTTTCTGTGGATCGGCATTAGTTACATAAGAACTATCCACCTTGAGCGTGTTGCTGGTCATGTTTGCCTCCGGCTTATCCGCAGGATCTCCGGGCTCGCCCGAGCGATTAACGGTCAGATAGTAATCTCTAACATCCCCGCGCTCTGACACTGCCTGTACTTTGATTGTGTTCTCACCATGTTCAAGATTGTAAACTCCTCTGCCCTTAATACTGCACGAAGAAAGGTATGCACTGGCATTTACGGTGAAGCTCTCTACACCTTGAGCTACCGTAACGGAATAAGTGTTTACTTCCGGATCAAAGGCAGGTTTTAAAATCCCCGAAGAGACCGTGATACTTTGCAACCAATTGTTGCGACTGCGATTATCTGTCGGGAAAGGAACTTTCTCAGCAGGCATCTCTGCAATTACCGGAATGATAAATTCGTGATTTTTGTTCAACTGACCGAGTCTCTGATATGCATCATAGACATTCCCGCCCTCGACAGCCGGAGCGATAACATTGCCCATATATTGGTGCCACCAGGGTCCATAAGTGTGATTATAATCTATGTTCCACTTCTGATAATAAGGGGTATTTTGTCCGGCATTAATATAGCCCTCACTGATCCAGCGGGCCCCTCCCACAATAGCCAAATAAGGATTCGTCCAAGGTAAAAGATACAGGTTCTTTTCTGTAGATGTTAGACTGCCGTTTACACCTGCTGACCCGTATTTTGCATATTGCAGGCCGTTAGAAATCGGTGATGCACCGGCATATGCACCGATATTGTAAAAATTATAAATACCGGGATAGCTTGACACTGTGCCGCTAACTGAATCTGAACCTCCCGCCCCGACTTCCTGGATTATTCTCTTTGCCAGGAATACCGGATTTGCATTGCTCCATTCTGCCGCCTTAACAAGAATATCGGGATATTTCATGTTAGAAGACACTCCGTTCTGGTCAACAACAGGAACTGTCTGACCATCAACCATAAATGTACCGATGAGACTTTGTGCAATTTCTGCCCGGGTATGAATCTGAGGATTATAAGATAGGTTTTCGAATTGAAAGATATCTCTTTCGCTGAGAAAGTTCCGCGGATCAAGATAGTAGGCAATAATTTCTGTACTGGCATAGTAAAAGCCTGCATCAGAGGCATACCAACTGTTTGTTTTGTAGTTATAGGCACCTTTGTCAAAAGATCGTTGGGCAACGGAGTATGAATTAGGAACGGAATTTTTCCTCTCCAGACTGCTTTCATACGCCATAACCGTACTCCATTTCATAGGTGTACCATTGGCATTTACCGGGTGTGATGCAGTGAATTTCCAATTCGGGTATTTTGCATGCAGAACCCTTAACGCGGGACGGTAAGATTCAGGAAAACCTTGCTGGTCCAGATACGCTTCAAAGTCATTATATGCAGCAGCTTCCTTGTTACCGGAAAGGCCATCTGCCAAGAAGAAGGCGCCGAAGGACAGGAGAACCAGAAGCAGACAAAGTAGCAGGACAGAAATACGAGCTGAGAGAGAAGCTTCAGAACCTTTAAGATCACGAAATTCAGGCGTAGTATCAGCTTTGCGATATCTCAAAGTCCGCCTCCTCTCCTATGCAGGCTTGATCCGATTGTCAAGCTAAAATCATCGAATCAATTACTTCATACATGCATAAATATTGGCATTTTGACACGAAATATTAGTGATACTAATTTTAGCATAATACGTTATAACCATTGCTATACAACGGTTTTGAAGGCTTATTGTCAACTCGATTTAAGCTCTATGTCATATACAAGTAATATAAAAAATCAAAATGCGCTTAATTCATCCAACGAAGCGGAATATGCTTGGAGTGCATGGTCAGCAAACCAACGCACTTCGGGCAAGTCCAGACTCATCAAGCGCTGCTCAATATCCTCATAAGCACTGACAAATTCTTTGTTTCCGACTTTAAACTCATCCAGACATTTAATACAGGCGGAAAAGCGGTCCGCTGCTTTAATGAGTTTTAAGGCTTCGAGGGTTATTTCATCATCAGCGGGAATAAGATACTTTTCGTAAAGAGGCTGTAACTCTTCCGGTAACATACGTAAAAGATTCTTGGATGCCTCTTCTTCAATCGCCTTATATGTCTCGCGCATAGGGTCATTATGATACTTGATCGGTGAAGGCATGTCGCCTGTCATAATCTCCGCAGCGTCATGATAAAGAGCCAGTGTTGCTACATAATCAGGGTCAGGACAGATTCTGCCCTCTGAAAACTTATTCTTACGCAAAATCGCCAAAGCATGGGCGATGATCGCTACTTCGTGCGAGTGTTCCTGCACATTCTCGGTTTCTGTATTGCGCATTAGTCCCCAGCGCTGAATGTACTTGAGTCGGTGCATCATAGCAAAGAAAGCTGTAGTCATGGCTGCTCTCTCCTTACAATTGATAAATCGCCGAGAAAACCCGGCGCGCGTATGAATCTGTCATTCCGGCGATATAATCCACGATCTTGCGCACAGGCGAAGCAGTAAATTCCGGATGTTGGCTATAAAACTCGAAGAATTTCTGACTATTTTCATCATACCTGTTCTGGGGCATAGTTCGTGACAACTTGAGGAAATGCTCAAAGAGCCCTTCAATAATATTACGTGATTCTCGTTCAAAGCGGCGGACTTTAGTCGCATTATAAATACGGCTTGCGTTAATTTCTGTAAGTTCCTTGAGTGCAATTCCAATTTCCGAAGACAGACAAATTGCATCCTGGCCCCAGCTGTTTCTTATCACATCCTGTACCAGTGTATTTACAATAGCGCTGTTATTCTCACCCAAAGTAGCACGCAGGTCTTCCGGCAACTCGGCAAAAGACATTAAGTTTGACCGCTCCGCATCTTCTATGTCACGACCGACATAAGCTATACGATCACAAAGTCTGACTACACAGGCTTCCAGAGTTGCAGGCATGACCAGACCTGCTTTTGTCTCCAAAAGGTCTTCTTCCGTCTTACTGCGATCAGGACGTAAAACATACTCAGAGTACATTTCACCGCAATGAGATACGATACCGTCACGAACCTCAAAGCTCAGGTTAAGGCCGTGCTTTCCGTTATCATCAGTCAGCAAATCAACCACACGAAGACTATGTAGCTCATGTTGAAAGCTGAACTCAGCTCCATGCTGCTGAATTAATTCATTGAGGACGGTCTCACCGGAATGGCCAAAAGGCGCATGGCCGAGATCGTGGCCCATAGCTATTGCTCGGATCAGATGTGTGTTTAGGCTAAGAGCACTTCCGATCACTTCCGCCAAATAGCTGACATAAAGCACATGCTCCATACGGGTACAAACATGGTCGTTTTGCGGATTGAAAAATACTTGTGTTTTATGACGCAGGCGTCGAAATGGCAATGAATAAAGGATGCGCCCGGTATCACGTTCAAAAATTGTACGGACTTTACATTCCTTTTCCTGATTCACACGTCCACGGCTCTGAGATGAAAGCTGAGCAAAAGGAGAGAGAGTCTGCTCTTCACCTCGTTCTTTAATCTGCCGCGGTGTTATTGCGCTTTTTTCGTTATCAAAAAATGACTTCTGTTTCTCGCTCATCTCTTAATTCCTTTTGTGAATACAGTTTTTGTAAAAAACTGTAGGTAAGCATTACTCTTTAGTCAGGAAAGACTGGCTTGCCATGAATCTTTTTGTTTCTCCGTCAAAATCTATAGTTAATATTGCATCACCGCTAACCAAATTGATTTTTATGATTTCGCCTACACCGCGGTTTGCATGTCTTACTTTATCGCCTATCGAAAGATCATTCGGATCCAATCCACCGGTCTTCCCTGAACTTTGCCCAATGCGCTCACTGAATGCTGAAGCAAAAGTGGAAGCGAATAAATTGCGGTCAGTCCGCATTCCGGCGGCTGAGCTATAGTCATGCTGTTGTACGGCAGTACCTCGCCTTTGCATGAGATCTTCCGGGATGGATTCAAGGAAACGGGATGGTATATTGTACTGGGTTGATCCGAACAATAGACGGTTAGTCGCAGTTGTTATCAGCAGCTCCTGCTTTGCCCTGGTGACTGCGACATAGGCTAGCCTGCGTTCTTCCTCTAACCCGTCGGGACTTTCGAAACAACGTGAACTGGGGAAAATGCCTTCTTCCGCTCCCACCAGATATACAACATCGAACTCAAGGCCTTTTGCACTATGAATAGTCATCAGGCTGACCAGAGGTTCTTCACCTTCAGTGTCCTGATCCGTGTATAAAGCTGTACGTTCAAGAAAGCTCTGCAGAATCGTTAATGGTGTAAGCTCTTTTTCTTCTTCCTCATAGAAAGGATCGTCAAAGGCTCCCTCTTCATCCTCGCGCAGAAGGTTAGCTTCAAATTCCAGAGCATCAGATAACAGTTCCTGCAGGTTTTCCAAACGTGACGGAGCTTCAGCATTACCACGTCCCGCTTCTTCCTCTAAAGCTGCTACCATGCCTGAGCTATGTTCAACTAAACGTATGAAGTCAGCCAGATTCATATCGCTGTCAGCTTGTTCCAGTTTCGATCTCAGCCCTTCAATCAGCTTGGCAAAACCTGACACGCGCCCTGCGGCCCGTGCTAAGTCTTCGTAAACGCCGGCATTGCGTGCAATTTCCAGCATGCTGACGTTATTTTCGCCGGCCAGAGCATTAATGCGCTCTACAGTAACCTCGCCAATGCCTCGACGGGGCACTTGCACCGCGCGGCGGAAGGCGACATCGTCGTCCGGGGTCATTATCAATCTCAGGTAGGCAGTCACGTCTTTAATCTCGCGTCTGTCATAGAAACGAGTACCACCATAGATATGATAGTTAATATTACTGTCACGCAAAGCAGATTCAATATTTCTTGAAAGAGCATTCATCCTGTAAAGCACGGCAAAAGACAGATCGTCCGGCTTATCTTCTGCTTGCAGCCTTCTGGCGATGTCGCGGGCAACAAAGCGAGCTTCATCAAAATGGTCCTCTGCACGATAAAGCATGATCGGCTCACCGCCATCGATGGCAGTCCAGAGGCGTTTGTGCTTGCGCGCAGTATTTTCCTGAATAATATTATTTGCTGCCGCCAAAATGACGGAAGTTGAGCGATAGTTTTGCTCCAGGCGTATAACCGTAGCATCGGGAAAATCCTGCTCAAAATCCAGGATATTTTGTACATCGGCACCCCGGAAAGAGTAGATGGACTGGTCATCATCGCCGACAACACAGAGGTTTTTGTATTTGTCCGAAAGTCTCAGAACCAGGTCATACTGCACCCTGTTTGTGTCCTGATATTCATCCACCAGAATATATCGGAATTGATGTTGATACTGGGCCAGAATATGTGGCTGCTCTGCAAATAACCTCAGCGTCTGCAGAAGAATATCATCAAAATCCATTGCATTACGCTCAAACAGAGCTTTTTGATATTTCTCGTAGATTTTAGCCAGGTCTTCAGCCATATAGGAAGAACGACTTTTTCTGATATCTGACGGCTTCATGCCTTTATTTTTGAAATTACCTATTCGGTTCAGGGCCTCACGAGGTGTTAGCGTCCGTTTAGATATATTCAGCTCTTCCAGCACATCCCGCATAACCCGCTCCTGATCACTGGTATCGAAAATAGCGAACTGCGAACGATAGCCAAGCATTTCGGCATGTCGACGTAAGATACGCAGCATCATAGAATGAAAGGTTCCGATCCAGGCTCCGCGTGCAGAAAGCCCGATCAAATCGGAGATGCGTTCTTTCATCTCGTTAGCTGCCTTATTGGTAAAAGTAATTGCCAATATTTGAGCCGGATGCACATCCATATGCTTTACCAGCCAGGCAACACGACTGGTTATCACACGTGTTTTACCTGAACCTGCTCCGGCCAGAACCAGAAGAGGACCTTCGGTTGTAAGAACAGCGCGCCGCTGTTCCGGATTGAGATTAGCCAGTAGAGTCTCATCACTGCTGTTGACTTCACCGGCATCAGCGGGCGCTGTATTATGATTTATAAAAGGATCAATTTGATTTGATTGCACTTAATACTCCGGTTCAATAAGACCGTAATTGCCATCGTTACGTTTGTAAATCAGGGCAACCTTATTATTCTCTTCACTAAGGAAAAGCAGGAAAGAGTGTCCCAGCATTTCCATTTGAATAATGGCCTCGTCCGGTGTCATAGGATCAATCTGGAAGCTCTTGCGACGGATAATATCCATCTCCATCTGAGGCTCCTCTTCGGGAACGGAGAATTCCTCATTGGCAAAAAAGTCTCTCATGTAAGCATATTCTTTCTTCTGCTTCTTCATTCGAGATTTCTGTTTGCGTATCTGGCGCTCCAGCTTGTTAATAGTCTGTTCAACGGCAGAAATTGAATCGGGGGCATCTGCTTCCGCGCGATAATAGTGTCTGCGGATCTTGATGGTCATCTCTGCACGCACCTGATCACCCTCCGGTTGAATCATTACATCTGCGCGCGCTTCATCGCCGAAGTAGCGAGCGAATTTCTCCAGCTTTCTTTCGATCTTCTCTTTTTGCTGGTCACTGACACGAATATCTTTGCCTAAAATCTCTATATGCATTTGCACTGCTCCTTTCGCTTTCCAAGTGAATGGATGCTTTTTCGATGTCTATATTATAGCAGTTTATAACGGTCCGAAAAGGTATCATCTTACTATATTCAGCATAAACAAAAAAGAAAATGAATTTCTATTTTTGACAGTCAAAATGTGTCAATACGATTCTTTCTTTAGTGTTAATATCTATTCTTATAGAAGAAAAGTCTAAGGAGGCTCTAATGAAGAAGGAAAAGCAATCATCTTTGTTTCCCGATTTCAGCGTCAGAGCATTGGTTTTGGCGATATTCGGTTCGATTCTCATGACTGCGTCATCAATGTATGTTGCATTGCGCATGAGCGCCCTGCCCTGGCCGACAATATTTGTTGCAGTACTGTCACTTACCTTAATGCGACTTTTCAAAAGCAAGAGCCTGAAAGAGGTTAACGTCGCTTCTACCGGTATGTCCGCCGGAGCAATGGTAGCCGGGGGTCTTGCCTTTACCATTCCGGGTTTGTTTATGAGCGGTGTCTGGACAATTCCTGAAGAAGGAAGTGACAGCTCCCTTCTGGGACGTTATGGGTGGGTAATCTTCCTGGTCGCTGTTATCGGAGTAATCTTGGGCACTTTACTCTGTGCTCTATACAGGAAACGTGCCATTGAACAACTGAAACTTCCCTATCCCATCGGGCAGGCTTCTGCTGAAACCTTGAAAGCCGGCCACGAAGGCGGCAGCAAAGCCAGGGTTCTCTTTACCGCTCTTATTGTAGCTGCTCTCTTCGTTTTGTTACGGGATCGTTTTCAACTCTTCCCCGGCATAGTAACTTTTTCGCTGGCAGGAGTAAGCATAGCCTTTCAGCTTTCACCCATGGCTATCGGTATCGGCTCCTTGATCGGCTTCAAATCGACTGCCTTATGGTTAGCCGGTGCAGCCATTGGAGCAATCGTTATCAATCGTATAGGGGTCAGCCTGCAATGGTTTGCTTCAGCTGCTGAAGCTGCATCCTTTATTCAGATTGCCTCTATCGGCCTTATGGTCGGATCTGGCCTGGCTACTCTGCTGGTCTCTTTGATTGGGAGCTGGCGCAGTAGAAAGTCTCAAGAAAACACAAAAGAAAACGTCACTGAGGAAGAAACTGATATCAGTCAAATCCGCAAAAAAGTGCGCTTGCCACTGGGACTGTTTGCTGTTGCAGCCGCCTTTGTCTTGTCAATTTTGCTGGGACTGGCTGTGCCTGTTTCCTTGTTGCTCTTAGTTGGAGTCTTTTTAGCCAGTGCTATGTCAACCATTATTACAGGCGAAACCGGGCTCAATCCGATGGAGATCTTCGGCATCCTTGTGCTACTGGCAATACGCCTGTTAGTACCGCTGACAGCTGAACATGCTTTCCTGATTGCAGCCATCGTAGCTGTCGCCTGCGGTTACGCAGGTGACATGATGAACGACTTCAAAACCGGCTCTATCCTTGGGACAGCCCCTTCATCACAATTGCTTATCGAATTCATCGGTGGTTTTTTCGGTGCCATTACAGCAACCTTGGCTTTTGTTGCTTTAGCTTCAAGCTATGGCGGCTTCGGTCCCGAATTCGGATTGCCGGCAGCTCAGGCCCAAAGTGTTACTGCCATGATCGCAGGTATTGGCAATCCGCTGGTCTTTATTCTCGCAGCAGTTGTCGGGATTATACTGGTTTTACTGAAAATTCCGGCGACGATCATAGGAATCGGCTTACTGCTAACAGGTGCAGGCCTGGCAATTCCGATTTTTGCAGGTGGTGTACTGGAGCTGATTATCCGCAAGAAAAAGAGCGACAAGGAAGGTCCGCTGCAATTGGTCTCGGCTGGCCTGCTTGGCGGTGAGGGTATTACCGGGACGATACTGGCCATAGTAGCCATGTTTGCCAGATAAAGAAACAGACATTTCAGCTGATTAAAAAGCCGCCTGTCCTGTTCCGGATAAGCGGCTTTTTCATATAAAGATATACTTATTCAGCTACCTTTGAATACTTAGTCCGGTATATGAAACGCATAAGTCTTGCCTCCCAGCCTGCTATGGGCTTTTGCTTACTGATCCCGGCCACATGAGCTGCGCGAGCGTTTTTTTCTAAAACCGCACGCACATTACAGGCATCCGCTTCATCCCGTCCGTAACAGCGCGCCCGGCCCTCTACCGGATCGAAAACAACACTGTTACGCTTGCGCCTGTCTTTAACCGTCGGACCACAAATTTGTGCAAAGTCATCCAGATATGTTGAAAGCCCGCTTTTCAAGAAATCTTGAATTAAAGGATCACGTGAATAAACACATACTTCTTCTTTGCTCTTTGAATCCATGCTGTGTTTTGCAGGCTCTTCATCTGCGAAATTGAGATGAATATCACTTCGCCAGCTGGACTCTTTGCCTGTCAGTTCTGTAAATATCTCCCGGGAAAATTTCTCCAACAACTCTGCCCGGGCAATTGCTTCTTCCATAGTTGAAGCCAGAATAAAAGCACCGTGTCTCTCCATTAAGATAACTTTGCCATAGCTCTTTTCCATAGTTGCCTTCATGTTTTTGTGCAAGCTGGACGAACCCGGTAAATTATAAGGAGATAGTTCTAAGCTATCCGAACCGAAGCCGGCAGCATATTCTTCAGTGAGAGGAAAGGAACGGCCGTAAAGAGATATTGCGGAGGCAAAGATCTGATGCGTGTGAATGATTACATTCACGTCAGGATAAAGCTGATAGCTGAGTGCATGCATGGGCATCTCCGAGGATGGCTTGCCCGGACTGACAACTTCTGCTTTACTACCGCTCAGATCGATCTTAACCAAATCATCGGGGCTCATCTTATCATAGGCTTTGCCACTTGGAGTTATGAGAATGCTTTTACTGTCTACCCGCCTGCTGAAATTTCCCCAGGTACGGACAACCAAGCCTTTTGCAGTCAGAACATGAGCTAGTTCAATAATTTCTTCTCCCAGCTTCAAATCCTTCTGTTTAAGCTTTTCCAAACTCATATACCGGCACCTCTGTTATTTTTCTTCTAGATTGACAACATTTGCAAAGATACGGTCAAAACGTATGAGAGCTTCATCTATCATATCATCATCGTATGCAGCACTGGTATAAAGTCGGCTGCCGGCAAGAGTGACAATTCCTTCAGCCATATATGCCGAACCCATATGTTCCATCTCGTTCTTACGCACTGCAGTCTGATCCAGAACAGCAGGGATCGTCCAAGGTTTCTTCCAATTAACTGTGAAATGCATGGTGCCGACTGTTTCCAGATGACATATGGAACCCTGATTGAAGGCAACAAAGGGCAGCTTATGCTTTTCTATTAGTTGCTCCAAACCTGCATTCAGCCGATCACCGTTGGCATTGGCCTTCTCGCACGCAGAAGTCTCTACTATCTGCTCAATAGTGTAATAACCGGCAAGTGCTGTTAAGGGGTTGGCAGCTAAAGTACCGCCGACCAGAGCCTTCTTGACTTTATCTCCTGTCTGAATGCCGGCAGCAAGATACTTCATGTATTCCTGCTTGCCGCCCAGACCACCAGCACTGGGATATCCGCCGCCGATGACTTTGCCGAATACGGTCAGGTCAGGTTCTACACCCATAATTCCCTGAGCACCATGTGGCGACAGACGGAAGGCAGTTACAACTTCATCAAAAATCAGCATGCATCCATATTTACGGCAAAGCCTTTCGATACCTTGTACGAATTCTGTAGATATAGGTCTGGTACCACTCTCAGGGCCGACCGGCTCCAGCATGACCGCTGCAGTTCCACCGCGCAATTGATTGCGGCGCAACTTTCTTTCTAAGGCGTCAAGGTCACCCGGGAAAAATTCGTCAGTATATTTAAACATTTTAACCGGCACGCCATGAGCTTGAGTGAATTTGCTTCCAGGAACGCGGATCCCGTAAGCTAACTGGTCTGACCAGCCATGATAGGCACCGCCCATCTTAAGCACCCGTTTTTTCTTTGTGGCCAGCCGTGCAACCCGTATAGCAGCCATACAAGCTTCTGTGCCTGAATTAAACATACGCAGCCAGTCGACTGAGGGCATAAGCTCACTGACCAGTTTGGCCAGCTTGTATTCATACTCATGAAAGAGACCGGTGGAAGGTCCACATGTGTTCAGCAAGTCGATAACTTTCTCACGGACTTCGGGAGGATTTGAGCTAAGAACAACAGGGCCGCCGGCTTGTAAGAAGTCAAAATACCTGTTTCCATCTATGTCCGTTAAGTATGCTCCGTTGGCTCCTGTGAAAACTAAGGGAAAGGGGTGGTTAAAAGCCAGATTATGTTGTACTCCACCCGGAATATACTTGCGCGCCTCATCAATCATAGCTTTGCTCTTGCTGCACTTCTCTATGTAGTACTCTTTTTCATATTTAGATAAGGCCTCAGGTGAAATCGAATATATGGGTTTCTTGATCAAATCATCTAATTGCCCTGTAATTTGATCAACTCTTGTTTGACTCAGATCTATCATTTTTAAAGTCTCCCAGCACTAATATTCTCATACTAATCTACAAAGTGAGTGAGTGCTCACTTCTCTCAAATTAGCTTAATTCATATAAATAGTCAAGTAAATCACATTATAGTTTGCATTTTTAGTGATAGATGCTAGAATCAATACATGACTAGGTGAATCTTCACTCACTTATTTTATTGAAGAGGTTGCAACAAATGAAGTATTCAAGCCCACGCTTTGATCGTCTCGATGAGGACAAAAGATATAGAGTAATCCGAGCGACCATTGATGAATTTGCCAGCTGCGGTTACGAAGCGGCAAATATAAATAAAATCGCCAAAAAAGCACACATATCAGTAGGATCACTCTACAAGTATTTTGAGAGTAAAGAAGATCTCTTTTTGTATGTCATTCAGCTGAGCTCAGATTTAATTGAAGAAGAGTTGAGGGCTATTAATGAAATTCCCTTTATGAGTGTAGAAAGTAAAATCGAGAAAGTTCTGCGTATAATTCTGCGCACCAATCGCGAACAAAACAGTCTGATACGCCTCTATCTTGAACTGATCTCCAGCAGCAACAATGATATGACAGAGCAATTGAGCTTCAATCTTGAAACCTTTTCTTCACAATGCTACAGAGAAATTCTTACGAACGGTCAGACAACAGGTGAAGTCAGAGCAGAACTTGATCCGGCAATGGCGGCTTTTCATCTGGATAATATCTTTTTGGCCCTGCAATACTCTTATGCCGGCGGGTATTTACACGAACGTTATCGCATCTATGTAAGGGATGGTATTGATTTAATCGAAAACGATGAGTTTGTCATCACAGAAACAATGAAATTTCTGCGGGGAGCTTTACTGAACCCTAAAGACTGATACGAGGAAATAACTATGTTTATTTTAACCTTCGACATTGGAACAACAGGTGTCAAAACTTGCCTCTTCAATTTATCCGGAAATAAACGGGATAGCCAAAGCGACCGTTCTTTGCAGCTGATCGATACAGCCTTTGGCGATTACGGTTTAGAAATCCTGCCAAATGGCGGGGCTGAGCAGGACCCGGATGAATGGTGGTCAGCCATTGTGGATACAAGCAGATCGATCGCTGCAAATCATCCGGAAGCCGCCCGCGAGCTTGCAGGCATCAGTTTCTGTTCACAGATGCAGAGTGTCGTCCTCCTTGATAAAGCGGGACGCCATCTGCGACCTTCGATGAGCTATATGGACCAGCGCGCCGGAGATATGAAAGAAAAATATGGCGGGCCCGGCCCCAAAATTGCAGATGTCGGCATTCCCTTTTTGCTTAAAAGTCTGCTGCAAACCGGTGTGGTATCAGCCAGTGACAAAGATCCGGTCTGGAAATACCTTTGGGTAAAAGAAAATGAACCTGACGTTTTTAAAAATATCTACAAGTGGCTGGATGTCAAGGAAGCCATTATTGCACGTATGACAGGTAGATTTGTACGCAGCCATGACAGCGCCTTTACCATGCTCTTGCTGGATAAAGATGACAATAATCCAGCTTATTCCCTCCCCTTGATACGTAGTCTCGGCATAGAAGAATCTCATCTGCCTGAGATTGTTGATTCAACTGAAAATGTGGGTGGTTTGCTGGAGGAAATTGCTTCGGAAATGGGCTTGAGAGCGGGAACCCCGGTTTTTGCAGGCGGTGGCGATTCTTCCCTTTCCTCTATCGGTGCCGGTTGTGTGGCGCCGGGGGATACACATATCTACATGGGTACCAGTGGCTGGGCCTCTGCTGTAACTGATAGAAGGATTACCGATACTCAAGCCATGGTAGCATCAGTCGTTGGCGTACAGCCCGGACTATACAATTATTTTGCCGAGTTGGAAACAGCAGGCAAGTGTCTTGAGTGGGTGCGCGATCATCTGGCTCTGGATGAAATCAACATCTATCTGTCAAAAACCTCAGTTTCTGATGGCCCCGGATGCGAATATGCCTCCCTCTATGATTATCTGTCAGAGATGATCAGCAAAAGTCCCAGTGGTTCCGGCGGAGTCATTTTCACTCCCTGGCTCCATGGCAACCGCTGTCCTTTCGAAGACTCAAATGCCCGTGGAATGTTCTTTAATATCGGCCTGGAAACCGGAAAAACAGAGCTGATTCGGGCTGTTGTAGAAGGTGTTTGCTATCATATGCGCTGGTTCGTGGAGCTGATTGAAAAGAGAATTGAGGTCAAATCTCCTATCCGCTTTATCGGTGGAGGTGCCCTATCCTCAGTAACTGCAGGAATTTTGGCAGATATTTTGCAGCTTCCGGTTGAAACCACAGAAGACCCGCAAAACTTCGGCGCGGTCGGTGCTGCCCTCTTGGTAGCTGCCGGACTAGGTGAGCTTGAAGATTTAAGTGAAGCTCGAAACATTGTCAGGGTAAGCAGTACCTCCAACCCGAACCCCGACACGAAAGCAATCCACGATCGCAACTTTGAAGTGTTCAAAACGATGTATAAGGCAAACAGAGCAGCCTTTCAGATATTAAACGCCACAACGGAAGAATAAGGAGAATAAATGACTAATCAGGTACCCCTTAAGTCAAAAGAATCATTGATTCAAGCAGTAAAATTCACCCTGCTCTCACTCTCAGCCGGCTTGATAGAAGCGAGTTCTTTCATCCTATTAGAGCGCCTGACAAGTCTTCCCTATGACTTTAAGCACATAATCTCTATTATCTTATCAGTGCTTTGGAACTTCACACTAAATCGTCGTTACACCTTCAAGTCCGCCAACAACGTCCCTATTGCCATGATCAAGGTGGCACTTTTCTATGTAGTTTTCATACCTGTAACAGCCTGGCTGGGACAACTGGCTTCAAACCACAATATTAATGACTACCTGATAAAAATCCCGACTATGCTCTTGAATTTCGTTGGAGAATTTCTCTGGTGGAAGTTTGTTGTTTTCCGCGGTACCGAAAACACAAACAAACTGGCTCAGGAAAAAGCCGGCAAAACGGATCAGGTTTCTGATGAATAAACAGCTATCTTAGCCGGTACAAATTGAGTTTATCAAGCCGCTCATCCCAACCCTGATGAGCGGCTTATCACACTGTTTATAAGTAACTCAAGTTTTCCAGCCAGGAAATATCATCAATAAAGAAGTTGAAGAGAGCAACACCGAAAATCAGTACTAAAATAATGATCAACACGGTTGAAATCAGTAACAGAAGCAGTGATGCCCTGGCGTAGTTCTTCTTATTCCTGTTGACTGAACCCCCAAAGGCCCAAACCAGCAGAAGTACAAAACCGACTACCGGAATCATCAACAGTAAAAGCATGCCGATGTATTGGCCCACTGATAAAGGTGGATCCATGGCAGGCTGAGGATAATACTGCTGCTGGGGAGGAACGTAGTTATATTGCTGACTATAGTCAGCACGTGGTTGGTCAGCCGTTATTACTTCCTGTGCAGTATAGGGAGCAGCCTCTTTCCCGCAACTTGTACAAAATCTACTGCCACTTGCAAGTTCAGCACCGCAATTTTCACATCTCATCATAAGCCTCCTTCTGTTTGACACTATTTCTCAAGCCAATATATGTGATATTTTTATTTTCTTTAGTGACCTTGAGTCCTCTACATTTCAAGTATACGATAACTGATCCTAAAGAACAGAAATGGATGATACAAAAAAGGCATAGCCGCTGTTTCCGGCTATGCCCCATTCAAGTAAAATAGTTTTTTCTTATTTATGCACGATCTTGTTCAATCATGTACATCAGAAGATCAATGATCAACATGGAGTATCCCCACTCGTTGTCATACCAACTGACAATCTTGAAGAAACGTTTTTCATCGGGCAGATTGTTACTTAAAGTAGCCTCTGAGTCATAGATAGAGCCATGCGCATCATGGATAACATCGGTAGAGACAATCGGATCATCAGCATATGCCAATGTGTTCTTGAGATAGGTTTCAGATGCCTTTTTCATCAAGCTATCAATTTCTTCAATCGAGGTATCACGCTTGGCCAGGAAGGTGAGGTCTATTACGGACCCTGTAGCAACAGGAACACGGAAGGCCATGCCGGTCAGTATGCCCTTAACATCAGGCAAGACTTCGCCGACTGCTTTTGCGGCACCGGTTGAAGCAGGAATAACATTGACTGCAGCTGCGCGTCCATTACGGTAGTCTTTAGCGGAAGGCCCGTCAACCAATTTCTGTGTAGCTGTATAAGCATGGATGGTAGTCATGAGACCCTTCTCAACTCCGATACCCTCTTTCAAGAGTACGTGCACTATAGGTGCCAGACAGTTGGTGGTACAAGAGGCATTAGAAACGATATGATCTTCTGCAGGATCATAGTCTTTTTCATTAACGCCCATAACAAATGTCTTGACTCCGCCTTTGGCCGGAGCTGTGATTACAACCTTTTTGGCGCCGGCTTCTATATGGCCCTGAGCTTTTTCACGCTGTGTGAAAAGACCTGTTGCCTCAATGACGTATTCTACACCGAGTTCTTCCCAGGGAAGCTCAGCGGGGGTTCTCGCAGCCAGGATACAACGGGTCTTATGCTTCCCGTCAACCACGATGACATCATTTGCTTCCAGTGAAGGGTCAGATTTTTCAGTTGTCAGATCTCCAAAATAACGTCCTTGCGTAGAATCATATTTCATCTGATAAACAAAGTAATCTGCATCTGTGGACATGTCGGTAACTGCAACAACATCTACCTTATCACCAAGGATACCTGCCTCGATCATACCGCGGTAAACCATACGTCCGATACGTCCAAATCCATTAATTGCGACTTTAATTGCCATAATTTAAGTCCTTTCTATTTCTCAAAACTTTTTTATTAATAAATGTTCTGCCAAAAAAATATTATAGCGCCTAAGTGACTGAACAACAAATATTTTAGCATAGTTATAAAATGCTAAGCGGGCAGATGACACGAAAGCCCATAGAGAAGGGGGTTGCTGAATTAAACAACCCCCTCAATCTGTTTGCAAAATGTGATTAACTTATTAATCCAGGCATGTCAAGATCTGATCCTTGGCAGCGCGGGTCTCGTCGGGTCTGGCTATAGGTGTGCTGTGTGGCGCGCCTTTAACCAGTTCCGGCTCAGTTTCACATTCTTTTGCGATATCGATCAAGGCCTGAGCCAAAGCATCCACATCGCGCCAGGTTTCCGTCTCGGTAGGTTCAATCATCATTGCTTCATGAACAATCAACGGGAAATAGACGGTCGGCGGATGGAAGCCATAGTCAATCAGCCTCTTGGCGATATCATTGGTGTCAATGCCATATTTCTCTTTCTGCCAGGCACTGGTGATAACAAACTCATGCATGCAGGGTTCGTCATAAGGCAGTTCATAATACTCTTTGACCCGCTCCATTATATAACGGGCATTGGCGACAGCACCCTCAGAAACTTCCTTGAGCCCATCCACACCGTTTCGCAGCATATAAGCGTAAGTACGGACAAGAACTCCGAAAGAACCGATGAAGGAACGCAACATACCCATGCTGCCGGGCATATCGTAATCAAGGGTGTAGCCATCATCTTCCTTAACAACTACAGGTCTGGGCAAATATTTCTTAAGGAAATCTTTACATCCAACAGGACCGGCACCGGGGCCGCCACCACCGTGAGGTGTAGACAAGCTCTTGTGAACATTCAAGTGGACACAGTCAAAGCCCATATCTCCCGGACGTGCCTGCATCATGATGGGGTTAAGATTTGCACCGTCGTAATAGCAGAGACCGCCACAATCGTGAACCATCTGTGTAATCTGGTCGATGTTGCAGTCAAAAAGACCGAGTGTGTTCGGATTTGTCAGCATGAGACCGGCCACATCATCTCCCAGCACTGCAGCCAGAGCATCAAGATCAACCAATCCATGTTCATTTGACTTCACTTCTCTGACTTTGTAGCCTGCCATAGCAGCCGTTGCAGGGTTAGTACCATGTGCCGCGTCAGGAACAATGATGGTGTCGCGTTTGCTGTCACCTCTGTCCTCGTGGTAAGCCTTGATCAGAAGAATGCCCGCCAACTCTCCGTGTGCTCCGGCAGCCGGCTGGAAGGTGTAAGCATCCATGCCTGTCAGGTCGTTAAGCTGAAGTTCCAGTTCATAGAGTAATTCCAAACTTCCCTGAACTGTTTCGCATGCCTGATAAGGATGAAGGTTGGCGAAGCCGGGCAAGGATGCCATGTCTTCGTTAACCTTGGGATTATATTTCATTGTGCAGGAACCCAAGGGATAAGTGCCGACTTCAACACTGAAGTTTTTGTTCGACATATTTGTGTAATGGCGAATGGCTGTAATTTCATCCACATTAGGTATATTCGGCAATTCAGCTCTATAGTTTTCACCATAATAAGCTGCAAGATCCGGCATCTCAACATCGAGAGGACGGATGTAACTGCTTTTGAATGATTTTGATCCTTTTGTGAAAATCAAAGGGGTATCTTTTAGCATAGTCATATTATTCCTCCTCTCTTATTGTGCCTTGGCGAGACGTTCTACTGTCTCGACAAATTTGTCCATCGCCTGCTTTGACTTCTTTTCAGTAACTGCGAGGAGCCAACGATTGTCATCAACTACAAGGCCGCCAAATATCTTTTCTGCGAGAAGATCCCGGTTCAGCTTATTAAGATCAAGACCGTCTTTGGCTGTCAGTGAGAACTCACGGAAAACAGGCGAATCATATGTATTTTCAAACAGTCCGGTAGCCAGCAATTTTTCCTGCAGATAAAGAGCTTTAGCTGCAGATTGCTCAGCTACATCTCTGATACCTGAAGCACCCATGAGGGCCAGCCAGATAGTAGCCGATGTCGCCATCAGCGCCTGTGCTGTACAGATATTCGAAGTAGCGCGCTCGCGGCGGATATGTTGCTCACGTGCCTGTATTGTCAAAACGTAGCTGGTTTTGCCATCACGATCAACAGTTTCACCGGCAATACGTCCGGGCATTTTACGCAGCAACTTCTGAGTAACTGCCATATAACCAACACCCGGCCCGCCAAAAGACATGGGGATACCCAAAGCCTGTGCTTCACCGGTAACAATGTCCACACCAAGATCTCCGGGGCGCTGCAGTAAAGCAAGACTGATTAAATCGCAGGAAGCTGCCACCAGGGCACCGGTTGCGTGGGCCTTTTCAACGACAAGAGAGAGGTCCTCAACAACTCCGTAGAAGTTGGGGCTCTGTACCATGACAGCGGCATAACCCTTCTCAGTCGGAAAATCTACTGTTTTGCCGGTTTCGTCCAAAGCACCGACTTCAACTTCGACACCTGCTGCATGACAATAGGTTTCAATTGTCTCGATATATTCGGGATGCATGCCTGCAGATACAAAGACTTTGTAGAGTCGTTTTTCACGGCATGCCATCAAAGCTGCTTCAGCTGCTGCCGAAGCACCGTCGTACATTGAAGCGTTAGAAATATCCATACCGCTGAGGCGGGAAATGTAGCTTTGCCACTCAAAAATAGCCTGTAAGGTGCCTTGAGAGATCTCTGCCTGATAAGGTGTGTAGGCAGTAAGATACTCGGTTCTGCTGATCAAATGTTTTACAGCGGCTGGCTGATAATGGTCATAAAAACCTGCTCCGAGATAAGAATCATAGTCATCTGTACGTTTATTCAAATCCGCAAGAGCTGATAGACGCTCGACTACTTCCAGCTCAGAAAAGCCTTCTTTTTGCAAACCGCTGAAATCCGTGTTCTTTAATCTTTGTGACTCCTGGATCGAGTCGAAAAGGTGGTCTAAGTCAACACCGACCGAAGCGAGCATTTCGCGACGTTCTTCCCGATCCATGGGAAGATAAGCGGTCATGCAATTTCCTCCTCACAGAATTTTTCGTAAGCTGCAGCATCCATCAGACCGTCCAGCTGTGAAGGATCGGACATCTCAATTTTTACAAACCAGGTGCCGAAAGCATCCTCATTGATTTGTTCAGGGGCGTCCTCAATTGACTCGTTGGACTCAATGATTTTGCCGGCGACAGGAGAATAAAGGTCTGAAGCCATCTTTACAGACTCGACGCTGCCAATCAGGTCATCAATTTCTACATCTATATCGACGGGCTCTGCCTCAGCATAAACCAAGTCACCCAACTGGTCCTGGGCGAAATCTGTGATACCGATTGAGGCAACATTGCCTTCAACCTTTACCCATTCATGGGTCTTTGCATAACGAAGATCTTCTTTTACTGTGGTCATATTTTCTTTTACCTTTCTTTTTCTGAATCTATTAACCGCCTATAGGCGGTATGACTTACTATTTTTTAACAAAGGGTGCTTTAACAAGCTTAAAGGGTTCAAATTTCTTTCTAACTTTGACTTCGACGCTATCAACATCATCAGGGAAATCTAAATTCACCAGCGCAAAAGCAATGCCTTTGCCCAGCGTCGGAGAGAAACTTCCGGATGAAATTACACCAACCTCTTCATCATTAAAATAAACAGGATATCCGTCGCGCGGGATAGCGCGTCCTTCGCTGACAAGAGCTATTCTCTTGCGGGTGGACCTTGCTTTCATCTCTTCTCCGCCCTGGAAGTCACGGCTGAAGTCAATAAAGAAGCCCATGTCTCCTTCGAGTGGTGTGATGTCCGCAGCCATTTCATGCCCGTAAAGAGGCATTCCTGCTTCAAGACGCAGAGAGTCACGTGCTCCCAAGCCTGCCGGGCCGACTCCATAATCATAAAGCAGATCCCAGACCTCACCGGTCAATTCAGCCGGCAGATAGATTTCATAACCATTCTCACCTGTATAACCGGTGCGCGAAATAATCATTTTGCGCTCAAAGCCGTCTTTGTTTACCTGAATCTGGCGATAGCGCTTCAGACCCTGCAGCTGTTCTTTTTGCTCTGCATCAAGACCCAGCTTCTCTGCCAGATCGAGCATTACTTTAAGGCTATCAGGTCCCTGCACAGCAATTTGACCATAATGAGCAGAATCATCAACAATCTTAATATCATCTTTTCTATCAGGATACTTTTCACGGTAAGTAACCAAGCTATCATTGATATGCACAACGTCTTTGTCCTTGTTTGCAGCATTCACGACCAGCATGTAGCAGTCATTGTCCATCTCGTAAACCAAGAGATCGTCTACCGTGCCGCCATCTTCATAACAAAGAATCGCATATGTAATCTGATCTTTTTGCTTGCCGGTGATATCACGGCTGAGAAGCCAGTTCAGAAACTCCCCATTACCTTCTCCGCAAACTAAAACCTCCCCCATGTGAGAAACATCGAACATGCCGACTTTTTCTCTTACAGCTGTAACCTCTTCTGTAATACCCTCATACTGCACAGGCATATCCCATCCTGCATAGTCAACCATGCGGGCATTCAAGGCTAAATGTTTTTGATTCAGTGGTGTTTTTTTCATCACAATACCTCCTTTTCAGGCTTTGTTAAGTCTAACAGATCCTACTATTTTCTTCCATAACAATATGGCATATTCCCCGCTTTTGTTAAGCGTTTTCACCATTCTCGATTTTAAGGGCGTGGGCTAATTCTTCTTCATAAACTGAACGATCAAAACTGTATTTGGCCCTTTCACCGCCAATCCTCGGCAAACGGGATTTTAGCGCGCTTAGATGGGCCTCTCCGATCTTTTTTGTTGGTATACGTTGCGGGACTTGTACGAATTTGACATGCATACCAATGAAAGTGTCTCCGATATCCAGACCTGCTATCGCAGTTAGCCCGGATACCATAACCGGATCATCGGCCAGGGCATATGCCGCAGTAGCGGCCGAGCCTCCGGCATTTGCAACCGGTACAACACTAACTTCTTCCAAAGCATATTTTTCAGCAACAGAGCGCTCAACGACAAGTGAACGATTGAGGTGTTCGCAGGCTTGTACAGCCAGCTCAATTCCCAACGGATCAAGTACTTCCCTGCTCGCCTTAATTACTGTATGTCCCACACTCAAGCTGGAGCTTTTGCCGATACATTCTCCCAATATCTCACTGCTGCTGCAGCCAAGAACAAGCAAATCTCCCGATTTAACTCCGGCCTCAGCGATCAACTCCTGCCAGGCCATTTTTACTTCTTCCACAATTTCATTTAAAAACTTTGTAGTCATGGCAATACCCTTCTTTCTCAATAGCCGTTTGGCGGATACGGCAGGGTCAGTTTGAAATGGTAGATATCCTTGCCTTCGCGCCGGTAGCGACTTATGGTACAACGAAGCCGGCCATGTTTCTCACAATTTAAGAACCAGGACCAGCGTTTCTTCTTCTTGGTGCTGATAACAGGTTCATCACTGGTCAGAACCCGTTGACAGGCCGGACATGTGATCTCTTGCTTGCTGATAACTGCCTCTGCATTTCCTCCTGCCGCTACTGCTATCTGCCAGGTTTTTTCACGCTGTAAAAACGGATCATAAAGGAAAGGCCGTAGAACTTTTTCATGCTCTTCTGTTCCTGTCTTCAACAATAGTGCATTAAGAATACGTCCTGCGTAACATGCATCGTTAAGGGCATCATGAAAACTCAAATCAGTTTCAATATTTAAAAACTCAAGAGCATATTCAATTGACCTTTGTTGGGAGGTCTGTCCTCCCTCAGCCATATGAGCAAAAACCACCTGCAGGTTTATAGCCTTATTAAAAGAGGACGAGTCCAGATTATGGAAATCCATATTTTGTTTAAGTACCTGAGGGTCAGACAAACCCCAGGAGGCAAGGATCACATCAGTACCGCAAAAGTCGATGAACTTTGATACAACCAAAGGAAAAGGGTCCCCCTGGCCCAGACTTTCCTGGCTGCGCTGGGTGACCCTTGCAATATATTTATTTAGTTTTTTGTAAACTTGTGGCTTGACATTGGCAGTGAATCTTGCACCTGACTTCGCTTCAGCTGACAACTTTACAGCACCTATTTCAATAATTTCAAAGGGCAGATCCGGATGATTTTCACTAACTCCCGCCTTTCCGGGTGCAGCACTGTTCCACTCCAGATCAAAAACTACGAAATTCACTATTTGCTCCCGAAGATATTACGGATCTTCTCCATAAATCCTTTGCGTTTCTCGTAATGCGTATCCGTCATGCTTTCCTCAAATTTGCTAAGCATCTCTTTTTGTTCAGCATCCAGATTGCGCGGGACTTCCAAAACAACACGGAATCTATGATCGCCGCGGCCATGACGGTTCAGATAAGGAATTCCTTTGCCGCGGATGGTAAAGACATCATTGGGTTGGGTTCCCTCTTTCAATTTATACGAAACTGCACCGTCAATTGTCGGCACTTCAATTTCAGAGCCCAGGGCTGCCTCAGCGTAGGTGATCGGCACTTCACAGAAAGTCATATTGCCTTCGCGTGTAAAAACAGGGTGTGGACGTATATATACCTGAATATAGAGATCACCATAGGGTCCGCCGTTGCGCCCCGGTTCTCCTTCACCCCGCAGTGTCAGCATCTCTCCTTCATTGATACCCGCCGGTACAGTCACGAGAAGCGTTTTGTCTTTCATCGTAGTACCGACACCTTTGCAAGTTTCACAAGGGTTTTCAATTATTTGACCACTGCCTTGACAACGTTGACAAGTGCGGCTGGTCAGCATATGTCCGAAGATAGTTTGCTGCTGAACCTGTTCCTGACCACTGCCATTACAGTTGGGACAGATTGAAGGTTCAGAGCCGTCAGCAGTACGCTTACCCTCGCATGTCGGACAGACATCATCTTTGCGGATTTTGATCTTACGTTCAACACCAAAGGCAGCTTCCATGAAATCAAGGTTCATGCGGTAACGCAGGTTGGCACCACGGGTTGGCCCTGAAGGACGACGAGACTGAGTAAAACCTGACCCGAAGCCACCAAAGCCGAAACCGCCAAAGATACTGTTAAACAAATCTTCAAGATCAACGCCAAAACCGGCACCGCCGCCTTCAAAACCGCTGGTATCAACACCGGAATGGCCGTATTGGTCATAACGCTGACGTTTTTCCGCATCCGATAAAATCTCATAAGCTTCGTTAGCTTCCTGGAATTTCTCACTGGCCTTAGGGTCATCCTTATTTACATCAGGATGATACTTCTTGGCCAGCTTCCAGAAGGCCTTCTTGATTTCAGCAGAATCAGCATCTTTGTCGACGCCTAATACTTCGTAATAGTCTCTTTTTGCTGCCACTCTTTACTCCTATATTGTCTCTGCATGGCAAAGACAAGTTAAACGCTCGAAGAGCGATCAGCTTTCCCTGGTCGCTCCCGGCATTATCATATTATATATCTTGCAGTTTTATGCAAATTAACCTTCGTCACTACCGATATCTTTGAAATCAGCATCGTAAGTGCCTGGTTCGTTATCAGCTGCAGGACCGTCAGGCTGAGGTGGCTGTTGTTGCGCCGCCTGCTGGCTCATCTTTTCCGCAACTTTATATAGTACTTGATCCAAGGCGTCACTGTCGGCTTTCATGGCTTCATAATCATCACTGGCGTGACTTGCCTTCAACTTCTCCAAAGCTGCATTTACCGCTTCGCGATCTTCACCTTCATAGAGTTTTGATGTTTCTTCGTCCTCCAAAAGACGTTCAGTTGCACGAATCTTTGACTCTGCTTCGTTTTTCACATTAACCTTTTCGGCGCGTTCCTTATCAGCTTCAGCAAATTCTTCAGCTTCCTTTATAGCCCGTTCAATGTCCGAATCGCTCATATTGCTCGAAGCAGTAATCGTAATATTTTGCTTACGCTTGGTTGTAAGGTCGATAGCTGCAACATTTACAATACCGTTGGCATCAATATCAAAGCTTACTTCAATCTGAGGTGTGCCGGCACGTGCCGGAGGAATACCGTCGAGGAAGAATCTGCCTAAAGTTCTGTTATCAGAAGCCATGGGGCGTTCACCCTGCAGTATATGGACTTCGACCTGTGTCTGGTTGTCGGCTGCAGTACTGAATACCTGTTTTTTGCTGGTCGGGATGGTGGTATTGCGCTCGATCATGCGGGTCATTACACCACCCAGGGTCTCCAATCCCAATGACAAAGGTGTGACGTCCAAGAGGACCATTTCATCGACATCACCGGAAAGGATACCGCCCTGGATAGCTGCACCTAAAGCAACACACTCATCCGGATTAATCCCCTTGAAGGGTTCTTTATTAAAGAATCCTTTGACTGCTTCCTGAACAGCAGGTATGCGGGTTGAACCACCAACCAACAAGATTTTATCAATCTGGGCAGGCTCTAAACCGGCATCTTTCATTGCTGTGCGGACGGGCGTCATTGTTGCATCAACCAGATCTTTGGTCATATCTTCAAATTTAGCCCTGGTCAAATCTATGTCCAAATGTTTAGGTCCATCCTGGCCTGAAGAAATATAAGGCAGGCTGATATTGCTGGTCAACACACTGGAAAGCTCAATCTTGGCTTTTTCAGCAGCATCACGTAAACGCTGTACAGCAAACTTGTCTTTCGACAAATCGACGCCTTCATTATTTTTCATTTCTTGAATCATCCAATCAACGATGCGGTTGTCAAAATCATCTCCACCAAGTTTAGTGTTACCTGAAGTGGATTTTACATCAAATACACCGTCTCCCAGTTCCAAGATTGAAACGTCAAAGGTTCCGCCACCCAGATCATAAATCAGTATGGTCTGGTTATCTTCTTTTTCAAGCCCATAGGCCAATGAAGCTGCGGTAGGCTCGTTAATAATACGGTCTACCTGGAGTCCGGCAATACGACCGGCATCTTTGGTTGCCTGGCGCTGTGAGTCGGAGAAATATGCAGGCACCGTAACTACTGCCTGAGTCACAGTCTCACCCAGATAAGCCTCAGCATCAGCCTTCAGTTTCTGCAGTATCATAGCTGATACTTCGGGTGGCGTATAAGCTTTGCCATCGATAACATGCTTATTATTAGAACCCATTTCACGCTTGATTGATGTAATCGTGCGGTCAGGATTCCTTTGCGCCTGGTTCTTAGCCACTTGACCAACAAGGCGTTCACCTTCTTTAGTAAAAGCAACGACAGACGGTGTCGTACGTTGTCCTTCCGCGTTAGGAATAATAACCGGCTCGCCGCCTTCCATTACGGATACAACCGAATTGGTTGTGCCTAAGTCTATTCCGATAATTTTTGCCATATAAATGTCCTCTTTCTTCTCTTTTATTTAATTTTTGCGAACCGCTCAATCAGTTTGCTACCTTTACCATACTGTGGCGTATGACGCGGTCCCCGTGTTTATATCCTTTTTGAAATACTTCTACGATTTCGTTTTCACCGGCATCCTCATCTACGACACTCATTACGGCCTGATGCAAGGTCGGGTCAAACTCTTCTCCCAATGCTTTTATTTCTTCCACACCCACTTTTTTAAGTGCGGTAATCAACTGTTTGTGTATCAGACTGATACCGGTAGAATCGGACTCTTTCAAGTCACTGCCGGCTACGCCTTCCATGTTGAGGGCGCTTTCAAAACTATCAAGCACAGGCAGTAGTTCACAAACAACTGCACAGCTGGCATCCTGTAACAGAAACTCAAGCTCATTTTTCGTGCGACGGCGATAGTTATCGTATTCAGCCGCAACACGCAAATAACGGTCTTCCCAGTCTGTTGTCTTATCTTCTTCAGACTCAGACAGGTCAGCAGCCATTGTTTCATTCAGTTTCGGACTGTCAGCTGCTTTGTTTTTTGCTTCAGCAGTCTTTTGTTCCAAATTCTCCGTCTCTTCTTCTGAATTGAAATCAGATTTTTCCTTCTTCTTCTTAGCCTTGCTCATTCACTACTCCTTTTTCCCACTACAGTAATATTAACGCTCTCGTTCCAGTTCTTCAGAGGTCTCTGACAGAATTCTATTTATGAACTGTATTTGAGAAATTATTTCTCCATAACGCATGCGCTTGGGGCCGATCACCGCCAGCTGACCGGAAATCTTGTCAGAAAAGCGATACACCGTCGATATAAATGACATGTCTTCCAGTCCCTGTAGAGCTATTTCCTGACCAATGCGCAGCATATAGGCATCTTTCTTCTGACCGCCGGTTTCAGTTAATTGTTCATCAATAGATAATGCTGTATCCGACTCGTCGGGCTGCCTCTCTTCCGTTTGCCGGCTTTCTTCTTCTCTTTGAATATCACTCATGTAACCGGCAACGATTTTCGGCTTATTGATGGCGTGAAAAAAGCGCTGTGCCTTGTCTATATCCTGAAATTCCGGTTGTCCCAGCAAACGATGCAAACCATCTATATAAACGTCAAGATTATCCATTTGCTTAATACTGGTATATGTTTCGTAAGCAACCTGCTTCAGTAAAGTTTCCGGTATATCCGTATCTTCCGCAGCCGCAGTCACCATTACGAGTGTAATGTCGTAAAGTGCTTTGCCTTTTACTGCATGTTCTACAGCGTTGCCGATTCGATTCAGCTGGTCTGCATCCAGAAGCTCGGACACGCGAATCAGTCGGTCGTGAACAATCCCTGCCTGTATTACAACTACCACCAGGGCTGAACCGGGTTCAATCATTAATATCTTTAGCTGTTGAATGCTTGCAGAGCTATAATCCGGAGACAATGCTATAGAAACAAAGGCTGTCTGTTCCGAGAGAAAATCTGCAGCCCTGATGATTAGATCTGAAGCCTCATCTATCCTTTGATCTAAATAATCACGAAATTCTGCCTGTTTCTTCAAGGGAACCAGGGGCAAATAAGAAAGATTGTTGACGTAGGCACGATAACCCTTATCTGAAGGAACTCTGCCGGCTGAAGTATGAGGTTTCTCCAAATAACCCTCTTCCTCCAGCCAGGACATAACGTTACGCACAGTAGCGGAGGAAAGGTTAAGGTTATATTTATCTACCAGATACTTGGAACCGACAGGCTCACAAATCTCTACATAACTATTAACAATAGCCTGCAGGATCATTCTTGCACGATCATCCATGAATCTTTCCTCCTTTTCATAAATTTAGCACTCTATGCCTTAGAGTGCTAAACATAATTTAACACTCACCTTACTGAGTGTCAACGCTTTAAATAAAACAAAAATGGCGCATTATGAATCAAATTTGAAGTCTTCTTCGCATTAATGCCGGATCACACAAATTCACGAAAAACTATATTGCAAAAGTTCTCTCCCTCAGGCGTCAATCGCAGAGTTTCTCCATCAAAATCAAGCAAGGCTTTTTCCCTTAACTCTTCGATCTGCGATGCGAACAGCAGGCGATAATCTCTGCCATGGCGCTGCTGAAACTCCTTGGCATTCACGCCCAAGAGTAGTCGTAGGCCCAGCAACATACTTTCTCGCATTGCTTCTTCCTCAGAAATAATCTCCGTTATATTCGTCTTGGAGTAGGGACCATCCCCTTCAACTGACTTTTTCCACTGCAAAAGAGATGCCGGGTTGCTTCGACGGATACCGGCCAAATAGCTGCTGGCGGCAGGACCTGCAGCCAGATATGGCTGAGCTCGCCAGTAGACTGTATTATGACGTGACTGGAAAGAGTCTAAAGCGAAGTTGCTGATTTCATAGTGCTCAAAGCCTCTGTTTATTAGTACTTCTCGGATACGATGAAACATTTTCCTCTCAGTGAGGTCATCCGGAAAGCGCTCACAATCCGCCACCAGCATCTTTTCAAAGCGGGAGTTTCTAGGCACATCCAGTGCATAAGTGGATATATGGGTCAGGGGTAGAGTATTGATAAATGCCAGAGTATCTTCTATATCCGACATCCCGGAGTCGGGCAAGCCGGTGATTAAGTCCAAAGAGATATTGCGAAATCCGACTTTGTAGGCTAATGTAACCGCCTGACGGGCATCCTCCCTGCTGTGTCTTCGCCCCATTACATGCAGTAAATGATTCGAAGCGCTCTGCAAACCGATACTTAAGCGATTAAAGCCGATCGACAGCCAGTCAGCAGCAATCCGTTCAGACGTGATTTGTTCAGGATTTGCTTCCAGTGTAATTTCGGCATCCTGAGCTATACCAAAAAGATCCCGACATAGTTCGAGTTCCTCAGAGAGGAACTCGAATGCCAGCAAAGACGGTGTACCACCGCCATAATAGATTGTCTTCAATGGAAGTATACTGACGCCATTGACCTTGGCCTCGTCTTTTAGACGCTGCAATTCCATTTTAATAGTTTCATGCCATAGACGGAAGAGTTCGCTGTCAGCTGTGCTTATGCTGTAAAAATCGCAATAATAGCACTTGCTCTGACAAAAAGGCACATGTATGTAGAGAGAGCTTACTGTTCCTGACAGCGAATTCGGTGTTACCTGCTGTGGCATTGTATTCTTAATTAATGATGACACTCTGCATCGTGTCTGCTAATTGTTCTCTTTACTATCAGAAGTGTCGACATCAGCAAGCATTTCTTTTACGGAAACAGCCAGACCGGCTAAACCCTGAATCTCTGAAGGGATTATAATCTTGGTAGCACGTCCGTCAGCAACCTTGATGAATGTTTCCAGGCTTTTCAGTGCGATCAAAGAATCATCTGCCTGCACATCTTTAATCATCTGGAGTCCTTTGGCTGTAGCTGCCTGTAAATTCAGAATAGCCTGAGCTTCACCGTCAGATTCGCGGATTGCAGTTTCTTTCCTGGCATCAGCACGCAGGATAGCTGCCTCTTTGTCACCTTCCGCCACGCGGATAGCTGCTTCTTTCTGTCCTTCGGCTATCAAAATGCTCTCGCGCTTCTCACGTTCAGCCTTCATCTGCCGTTCCATAGCAGTCAGAATATCCTGAGGTGGAAGAATATTTTTTAATTCGACACGATTCACTTTAATTCCCCATGGGTCGGTAGCTTCGTCCAATGTAATGCGCATACGCGTATTGATAACATCACGGGAAGTAAGAGTTTCGTCCAGCTCCAAGTCACCGATAATATTACGTAATGTGGTAGCTGTTAGATTTTCTATAGCCATAATCGGATTCTCAATACCGTAGCTATACAGCACAGGATCTACGATTTGGAAAAAGATGACTGTGTCAATTTGCATTGTGACGTTATCTTTTGTAATAACAGGTTGAGGTGGGAAATCTGCTACTCGTTCTTTTAGTGAAATCCGGCGGGCAATGCGGTCAACAAAAGGTAGCTTCATATGAATTCCCGATTGCCAGGTGGTCTTATAGGTGCCCAGGCGCTCGATTACATAAACATTGGCCTGTGGTACAACACGAACATTTTTGATCAGAATCAGGAAAATAAAAAGTATAACTGCCATCAGTGCAATCATTTCCCAGACACCTGCTACTCCGATTTGGAGGACTGTGTAGATTAAGCTCATAGTTAACTCCTTCATTTCTGTTGGGATACCTGCTTAGAATTATATCCTCATGTAAATTTTCAAATACTATATTATTTAGTGTATACGCTGGTTCTTTTTCTCGGCAATACCTTTATTACGAAGTTTCCGCTGTTTCTTCCACAACATCAGCCTCCGGGCCTTGCACATCTTCCCTGCCTAGAACTTCCCTCTGTTGCTGGCTTCTCCTCTGGTGGCGTTTTACAACTGCCTTTACTCCTCTGATTGTCAAGATGAGAACTTCAGCACCGGGTTCGATGACATCCTCCTCATCTTCAGAGCGGGCGCTCCAGATTTGATTATCTACACGAATCATGCCACGGCCGATTTCGGTATCAATGGTTTCAGTCACAACACCGACTTTGCCGATGATTCGGTCAGCATTGGTCGCTACCGTTTTGCCGCCATTTTTCATATATCTCGGCCTGATCACAAAAATAAATATAAACAGCCCGATTACAGATGTCGAAAAGAAAACTACCAGTTGCAGCGCAAGAGATGCCCCAAACAAACTCACAATTACAGTAATTATTGCTGCAATAATGAACCAGATCGAAACGAGATTGAGGGTACTGATTTCTATAACACTTGCCAAAACAGCAATCAGAAGCCAAAAAACCCAGTCGCTGATGCCGAGTATAGTCACGTTTAGTAAAAATGTTAGCATGTTTGTTCTCCTCGTTACTCTTTATGGGCGAGCATTTATTGATCAAAAATATAATCGATCGGTCCGCGTCTTGTCAGTTGAACCAGTATAAAAGCAGTATTATTGATCCGCTTTGTCAGTCGGTCTTCTTCTGTTTTCTTCTCAGATTCCTGAGTTCCTGTCCCGGTCGTTGTAGTAGCACCGCTATCATGATCTTCTATTGCGGGCAAATCAACAAAGCTTTCTTCTTCAACTGTGCGGAAGAATTCCTCCAAATAGTCCGTCTTGTCAAACAAGCTCCCTGAGATCATGCCGTTCGTAGGTGCAAAACGTGGGCTGGTGTTCTCCTTGCCCAGATCACTCTCAGCTACATTGTAGTCACCTGACTCCATGAAGACAACCGGTATGCCGGCCCGGTCAAAGGGTGTGTGATCAGACTCAATTACTGTCCATTCCCTGTAAAGACCCAATTGTTTCGCACTCACTCCGGTTGGAGTGTAGGGCATGTAATAATCCGTCTGATTGGTATAAACAGCGTAATTATTCTGAGTGTTAAGAACATAGTCAAAGAAAATATCTGTAACCTGATATAATTTTCGGCGCATTTCATAATTCTTCTCAGAACCGGGTCTAACGGAGTTTTGTCCGGCATGGGCATAAATCTTATCGCCGGCATAGATGGGGCCAATATTAATCATGGCGTCAAGTCGTCCCAGCTCATTGTCTGACAGAGATCTCAGAAAGGCCTGTGCTCCCTCCTGTTGATTTGTTCCTGCGCCAAAAAACACAAAGCGAATATCATAACCGGGTTTTTCCACCAACATTTGCCTTGCCGCCGTCAAAACTGCAGCTACTCCGGATGCATTATTATGTATGCCATCTGCTGTATTACGCAGTACGTTTCCATTTTCGTCAGCCTCAAGAGTGAAATCAGGTGTGTCGTAATGGGCACCGATTATTAAAAGCCTGTCATCAACTCTAGCCGGAGCCTTGTCTGATCGATCTTGTTCAAACTGAGGTGAATAGCTAAAACCTGACCCGCTCAAAGCAACAATGACATTCTGCGATTTTTGCGATTTACCGTTCTTAAAAAAAGTGAAACTTTGTATCTCCGGCGAATAGCCCATTAGTTCAAGCTGATCATATATATATTGGGCTGCTCCTGCTTCCTGGTCAGATCCGGGTATGCGCCGGGGATACTCCTGTGCCAATGTCTCAGCAAATACCCTCCCGGATTTTCCATAATCGGCAACTCGAGTTTTGGCTTCCGGCTCTTCGGAATCACAGGCAAGCAAGGGTAGCAACACAAGAATAACAGCGAAAATAACGCATGAAAAACGAATTATAGATCCGCTTTTATATGATGATGATAATTTATAGAATGACACCAGGTCTTATTACTCCTTCGAATCCAGGATTTCGCTCTAATTTTAGCATATAATCATTATTGCTTCTTAAATGAAAAGACCCTATCATTGTCTTATAAGCCGTGAAAGGATGCTGTAATGGCGGTGACATCTAGCTTTCATAAGCATAAGAAAATCTCATACTTAGCTAAGATCTGCCTGATCCTTCTGGTTTTTATCAGCATCTTCAGCATCTTGGCAGGCCTTCTGTTTTCGGGTACGCAAACAGTCGCAGCAGCAAATGGAGACGATGAAAGCATGGCAGCGACCTTTGCACCATCCTTCGATTTGCCTGCTGGTCTGGCCTTCAACACTCCCGATCGTCCCCTCCTTTATAGCCGCAATGCAGATGTTCCTCTAGAAATTTCTGCTGCTTCACGTTTAATGGCCCTGCTGATCAGTGCAGACAAAATCAGTCCGGATGAAATGATCGGCATTTCCGATCAGGTGGAAGCCCTTGCTTCACTCGAGTCCAGTTTAAACTTTGATTTGGAACGCGGCATGACTTTGCCTTTTCGTTACCTTGCTCTGAGAATGGTATTGCAAAACTCTGACGCTGCTGCACTGGCAATTGCTGAACACCTCTATGCCGGCGAAGAGGGATTTCTGAAGGCGATGCAGCAAAGAGCGTCTGAGCTTGGCATGACCAATACAGAATTTCACAGCTTATTGGTTTCACAGACGGAGCGCATTAATCCGGCACCTGCTTTTTTCACAAACTCTGAAACAGACTGGGGAAAGCTCGTCTTCGAAAAGGATGAACATCAGAAATATCAGCCGATGATTGATGGTCAGGCTGTGTCTGAAATTATCCCTGAGTATCGGGAAATGAAAATACTGACTGCAACTAGTAGTCTCAGTGATCTTGCACGCTTAGCTCAGGCCTTACACTCCAGCAGGTCAGCGATTGAATATCTACGCGTCACTGAACAGTTGGTTTCCGTGCGTGTAGATAATAGTGACAGGGTAATAGCGGTACGCTCCAACATTTTGCGCCTGTTTACACTTTCAGAAGGTAATGTCGATGCAGCTTATCATCTTCGCTCTGATCGCTTCTCACTAACCTTGAGTTACGGTGAGACAACAGACGAAATACCTGTTACAACTTTGCTGCTCTCAGCCAACCAAGGCTCAATGATAGATGAGACTTTGAAACTCTACGAAAGAATCAACCAGCATTATCAGCGGACAGCCTTAACGGAAGCAGGCGTGACCGTTCCCGGTCACAGCGAGAAAACCGAAAGCGGAGAGACTTTCGGTCTGCAGTATTTGGATACGATTTACTATGTTCATCCAAAAGATAATTTTTACTTGAAGGATGATGTTCTCTATGTCGGCAACGCCCCCTACATCTTGCCGATTCAAAAAGGCAGTATGACCGGACAGATTATCTTTGAGATGCTTGATGGCACCAGAATTCCTGTGCGTGTCGGACCTGACCGCGATATTATTTCCTCCAATACGATTCTGGCCAGATTGGTAAGTCAGCTTTATAACAACGAAAATCTTGGACAAATGATCCTCGGACTGGCTGCATTAATCTGCCTTATTCTTGCACTTCTCTTAATCAGAGAAATAATCAGACTAATTTACTGGCGCCGGATGAGACGACTGGAACGCGCAGGAAATCCAAAGAAATAATTACTTTCTTTTACGTATCCAGGGCTTAATTCTTTCATAAAAAAACAGTTCATAGTTTAAAAGTACTTGCCGGTAGATAATCAGCACAAGTTGAAATAAGGCGATAACTATCAACCAAATCAGCCATGTTTCCATACTTAATCGTTTCATGATAAAAGTATCCAGGCCGCTAATTTTAATTACTGCAAGTAGCAAAAGACTCATAACCATGTGTGTCAGTAGATATTGTAGAAGCTTAGGAAGTCCGCGGTGGTGTAAATGGAGTATCAGAAGCGATAATGGTGCTGCAAAAACAGCAAAGACTGTCGCATGGATCAGTCCGGGATAAGTCAGACTCAAAACACCAATACCCAAAGCCACTAAAACAGCGCCGGATATATTCATTTCAAAAAAAGCTGTTGCAACCACCAGTGAGGTCAGGAGGAGCAAAAAAAGGCGCCCTGTTGGCAGGGCACCCGAGAGAATGACGAAGATCCAACCCAGTGCTATTAATATTCCACTTATTGCAATTGTATATGCAGATCTTGAAGGTTTTTTATCGGGTTGCATGGTTCTTTACCAAAATAAGATCCCATAGTTATTTAACAACAAAGACATAGGTCTCCACCCATCTGTTCGCAGCAGGCATCTGCACAGCAAAGACAGGCCATCTGTGAACAACATCCATCACCTGCCGAACGATAATAGGGCGACTGGTTTTGCTGTTGCTGCTGTTGACCATAAGGGCTGCCATATGAACCATAGTTACCGTAAGGACTTTGATAGGGTGGCCTTTGGTAGGGTCCTTGTTGCTGGCCTCCTTTGGTTAACTGGTCGTAGGCGTTGTTGACTTCTTTCATTTTTTCTTCAGCCAGTTCCTTCATCGTCGGGTCTTGATATTTATCCGGATGATATTTCTTTGTTTGCTCAAGATAAGCATCACGGATTTCTTTTTCCGTGGCCCCGCGTCTAACGCCTAAAACATCATATGGGTCTTTTGCCATTTTGTAATATTCTCCCAATCCAGATTTGAATAGTTTATATTCGGGGCAGCTCAATTCCTGCCAAAACGCGTTCTCGTGTCCGTACCAAACCAATAGTGGCGATATTGCCTATAATTGAGCCATCACGCAGGTAAGGTAAAAGAGCAAGTAAACGGTCAACTTCTTCTTCACATCCTCTGAGGGTCTCCTCGGCAAAAATCCGGCTGTCAGGCTCGGAGAATTTGAGTAACGGATTCCACTGCTTATTATGAAGATCGTCTCCGCGGTCGTCAAATGCATCTATCAGATAAACCCATTTACCCAAAGCAAAGCCAACATCAGGCATTACTCTGATTAGTAGTTCGCGATCCGGATGATCCAGAATTTTGCCCCCTTCGGAAAAAACTTCTGCCAGAAGCCGTCCGAAAACATCAGCTGCAGCGGTGTCGTAGTCGCCTTTTTCCAATTCACTGAGCTCATGCAGGCAAGCTTCAATTTTCGCAGATAACTCCGGATAAAGAAGTCCGGTTTTTTTGCCCGATCTTCTAAACAAAAGGCTCTGAAGACGCCCTTTAACAGGCTTTTCATCCCGTACATTATCAAGCGCGGAAAAGTAAGCCAGGATAATGCTGGCATCGGCTGCAAAATCAAGTGCCGGATGGTTTTTGCTGATCGCTTTTTTTGTAATGGGATTTAAAACGCAGCCTTCCGTTACGATCTCACTGTCTTCCCGGGACAGAGAAAGCAGAAGTGTTGCCAAAAAAGTCATGTCGTAAGTGACGATACTGCGTTGCAGATTGCCGTATCGTTTCTTGATGGTTTTACATAAGCCACAGTAAATGGAACGATACCGTGAAAAATCACGCATCAACAATAATTCTTTTTCCGGTCGAACATAACCAAACATAAATGATCCTGCTAAGACTTAAGCATGTATTAGTCAGCTTATTCATTGCATGGTATCATGAACAAGCTCAAATAACTAACACTGAAATAGACAAGGAAGTGAACTTATATGACAAAAAAAGAAGAGAACTGGGCCTTTTTTGCTTCCGAGGATCGCATCACACCTGCGGACGATGTCAAGACCGATAACGAACTGTCACATTTCATCATCGATGCAATCGATGAGGACATGGCAGAAGGCGGCCGTACTGCCGGTATGACCTTGCATACCCGTTTCCCGCCTGAACCAAATGGCTTGCTTCATATCGGACATGCTAAAGCTTTGGTGATTAACTTTGGACTGGCAGAACAGTACAGCGGTTTATGTAACCTCCGCATGGATGACACCAATCCGGCTAAAGAGGATGAAGCTTACGTCAGAGCCATCAAAAATGATATCCATTGGCTGGGTTATGACTGGGAAGACCGTTTTTTCCATGCTTCAGACTACTTTGAGCAAATGTATCTCTATGCTGAAGAGCTGATCGAGAAGGATTTGGCCTTTGTCTGCGAACAAACCGCTGAAGAAATGCGCAAGGCGCGAGGCACACTGACCGAACCGGGTCAGGAAAGTCCCTGGCGGCATCGCCCCAAGGAAGAGAGTTTAGAGCTTTTCCGCCGCATGCGGGCCGGAGAGTTCCCTGACGGTGCGATGACCTTGCGTGCGAAAATTGATATGAGCTCAGGTAACATGAATATGCGTGATCCTGTTGTGTACCGTATCAGTCATATGGAACATCACCGCACAGGCAATGAGTGGTGCATCTATCCGATGTATGACTTCGCCCACCCGCTCAGCGATGCTCTTGAAAACATTACGCACTCTCTCTGTTCTCTTGAATTTGAGGACCATCGCCCGCTTTATGATTGGTTTATCAACAACACTTCAGTTCCCTCTAAACCGCGGCAGATTGAGTTTGCCCGCTTAAACCTGACCAACACAGTCATGAGCAAGCGCAAGCTGCGTCATTTAATTGAAAATGACGTGGTTGACGACTGGGATGATCCCAGACTGCCCACGCTTATAGGTCTGCGCCGACGTGGATATACACCACGTTCTATCAGGGATTTTTGCGAGCGCATAGGTGTTTCAAAGGTTGACAGCACTGTGGACATGGCCTTCCTCGAACATTGTCTGCGCGAAGACTTGAACGAAAGAGCTCCGCGTGCCATGGCAGTTTTAGATCCGATTCCCCTGACAATCACCAATTATCCTGAAGGGAAATCAGAAACCCTGCTAATGGATAATCTGCCTAGGAACCCCGATGCCGGACAACACGAGATCAGCTTCTCCCGCCGGCTCTGGATCGAACGCGACGACTTCATGGAGGATCCTCCGAAAAAATACTTCCGTCTTTTCCCCGGCAACCACGTAAGACTGGCCAATGCCTACATTGTTGAATGCACCGGTTTTAGAAAAGACGAGAATGGAAAGGTCATAGAAGTTCTGGCCGAATATAACCCGGACACCAAAGGCGGCACAGCACCCGAAGGCCAGAAGGTTCGTGGAACTATCCACTGGCTGGATCAGGCTACTGCAATAGATGCTGAGATTCGTCTTTACAATAATCTCTTCACAGTGGAAGAACCGGAAAAAGAATCAGATAATTATATAGAACTGGTCAATCCGGATTCGCTGGAAGTTCAGCAGGCCAAGGTTGAACCATCACTCGCACAGGAGGCCTCTCCCATCGGTTATCAGTTCATGCGCAACGGTTACTTTATTCATGATTCACATGACTCAACACCGGACAATCTGGTGTTCAACCGTTCGGTCGCCTTGAAGGATTCCTACAAGCCACCGCAATAAAACACATAGATGCCTGAGAAGGTAAAACCGGCATGACGGGCCCGTCATGCCGGTTTTTTGTATGAATTAATTGGATTGCTTCCTTAGCCGGAAAGCTGATAACAAGGATTAAAAACGTTTGATCTTACGAGAAGTATTCTTCGGAAATTCAGTGTCGCGCAGAACAACAGCACGCACATGCTTGTAAGGAATCAGTTTGCTGTTGACTTCGTCTTTGATCCACTTAAATATCATCTCTTTTAGCTTGTCATCTGTAAGAGCTAAACCTGCAAATTCCGGATCTGCGGCCAAGGCTTCTTCATTGAGGAAAATATGAGCAGTGACAATCTCTTCACCCTCTTCATTCTTGACCCCATAGATGACCGACTCCTGAACCAGATCACTCTGGTTGATCAGATACTCAATTTCCTCCGGAAAGATGTTCTTTCCATTTTTAGTCACGATCAAGTTAGATTTGCGGCCGGTAATAATTACAAACTGATCTTCTGTCAGATAACCGAGATCACCTGTATGATAATAACCTGCTTCATCAATGGCCTCGACATTGAGCTCAGGGGCTTGATAATAACCTATCATTACATTTTCACCCTTACCGACAATCTCGCCAATACCATCCTCGTCGGGGTTGATGATCTTTATGTCAACACCGGGAAGCGGTAGTCCGGCTGATTTGTTGTTGTAATAAACATCGCGGTTCAGAGCCAGAATCGGTGCGCATTCTGTCAAACCATATCCTTGTATTGTATGGAAGCCGAGTTCCTGCATGGAAGAAATCAAATCCGGGCTGATAGCGGCTCCACCGGCGATAATCAGATTGAGTTTACCACCAAAACCTTCATGGATCTGTTTGAAAAGTTTTTTCCGCACATCAATCTTCAACTTAAGCAGAAAATTAGAAATTTTCTTGCCGGTCTCCAGTTTTTTGGCAGTTTTGGGATCCGAATTTACTTTTTTGTAGATACCGCGATGAAATGCTTCTACCATCAGAGGAACAACTAAAATTATCGTAGTGCCTGATTCTTTCATATTCTTAACAATGTGACGCAGGCCATCACTAACGGCAACTGCGCTGCCGCGATATAACTGGCAGAGGTAGCCACAGGTGCACTCATATGTGTGATGCAAAGGCAGCACCGACAGGAAGGTGTCATGTTCGTCAATGTACACCATGCTGCACATGCCCATAAGGTTGGTGCAGATATTGGCATGACTGAGCATTACTGCTTTTGATTTGGCTGAGGTACCTGAAGTAAAGAGCAATATACTCATTGCCTCGCGATCAATCGGCAACTCATCGTAGGTACGGTCACCTGCTTCGCGCAACTCTTGTCCATCAGACAGAATATCCCAGAAGTAAGATGTTTCAGTATCGTCATCGGCCGGCAGATCAAATTGAACAAAACGCTCAACATCTGTCATTTCCGCTCTTACTTCCTCAACTAAATCTTTCTTGAAGTTTGAATACAGAAGTGTATCCGCCTTGGAGCGCTGTACAAGACTTAATAACTCAGTTGCCGGCTGTTCCTTGTCTAGCGGGACTACTACTGCCAAACCATTAACCACTGCCAGATACGACACATACCATTCGTAGCGGGTTTCAGCATAAATAGCAACACGGGAGCCTGGTTTGACGCCCAGCTTCATCAGTCCGGTGGCAAAAGCACGCACATCAGCCGCGAACTGCTTAAATGTGATGTGCCCGTAAGAACGTGACGGGTCCGCTTTCAGATTTTTCGCCTCCTCTGAACGGGCTTCTATCTGGCGCAAAGCAATGGGATCTTTAACCATATAAGCTGTTTCTTCTGCGTAGAGTTCTTCACTCTGCTGTATCATGTCACGCAGATCTTTAATTTCCCTAACCGGGTACAGAGGGCTTTTGTATAGCTCCAGATTGTCTTCAATCTTCATAGTTATATTTTTCCTCTCAACACTTAATTTAGTCATAATTAAAACTACTTAAAATATTATAAGTATTTTACTATCTGCTGTCGATGTTTGCAATATAGTCCCCGAAAAGCAGCGATTCAGCATATAAAGATGCTTAGCAACGAATTATGCAAAATCATGACTTCTAAGTGCTTGACAAGCTATTGTGTTCTGTCCTAAACTGTAGTTCGCTTGCTCAGAAAATTTGCTGGCAACAAAAAGCCGTGGGGGCGTAGCTCACCTGGGAGAGCGCTTGAATGGCATTCAAGAGGTAAGGGGTTCGATCCCCCTCGTCTCCACCAAAAGCCCTGATCAACTCATTTGAGTGGCAGGGCTTTTTTGTCTCAAGGATTTTACAAGGGAACTTTATGGATCTGCAGGAATTAAAACTAGCAGCACAGAACAGTCAGGATACAAGGGAACGGAAAACCCAGGGAATCAGGGCTGCTGTGCTTGGAATCAGCCTCAACATTTTTTTGGCTGTAAGCAAAATTCTGGCCGGCTATTTATCAGGCAGCGTCGCTATCAGCGCAGATGGATGGAACAATGTATCTGACGCCTTTTCTTCTTTTGTGACTATGTTTTCCTTTGTTTATTCCAGTAAACCTGCCGATAAGGAGCATCCCTTTGGACACGCCAGGGCGGAATATATAGCTTCTTCTATCATTGCTCTTGGTATGTTGGTCGTCGGTTTGTCTTTGGGACGTCAATCTATTCAGCGAATTATTACACCCCATGATTTGGATTTTGGCATCTTATCCTTTCTAGCTCTCGGAATCTCAATCACTGTCAAAGGTTTCTTGTATTTTTATTACAGTGCGCGAGCTAAGCGCCTGGGGTCACCGGCCATGCGTGCCAGCGCTAAAGACAGTATGGCAGATGTTGTATCTACGCTGGCGGTACTGCTTTCAACAATACTTTTCGCTGTATGGGGTATCAACATTGATGGACTTACCGGGTTGATTGTCAGCGTGTTCATCTTGTGGTCTGCAATAGATATTATGCGCAATATGGTTAACAGGCTCATGGGCTGTCCCCCCTCAAATGAACTTGAACAACACATTATTGATGAAATTTTGGGATCAGACCCCAGGATACTGGGCTTGCACGATCTTTTGCTGCACGATTACGGGCCGGGTAATATGCATGCATCCGCCCACGTCGAAGTTGACAGCAAATTGAGTTTTGTTTCAGCACATCTTTTACTTGACCGCATTGAGAGAAAGTTTTTTGAAGACTATGGTCTGGAGATCGTCCTGCATGCCGATCCCACTACTGTAAAAGATCCGCTTAGCGATCAGTTGCATGAACTCCTTCATAAGACCGCTAATGATATTGATCCAAATCTGAATGTGCATGATTTGCAGCAATTTGAAACTGCGGATGAATGTATTCTCGCTTTTGATGTTTCTCTGCCTGACAATGTTACACAAAGTGATAACGAAATTCGCGACAAGTTCCGCAGATCACTTGAGATAACTCACCCTGAACTTACGCTCTATATTGCTGTCGAGCGCGCCTATCAGACCAGCAGTCAGGAACAAATCCCCGATGATATTGATCTGTTGATTAAGGAAGAGTAATCGGCGATCACTTGCTATTTTCCGTAGCCTTTCTGCTAAGGCCTAGTCACTTAGATTGAATGTCTCTGCTAATTGAATCCGACCTACTCTTTTGATAAGCTTGCAGAGGGGTGTTTTCTATATTTTTTCTTAAAAAGTGAGGTATTTGTGTGAAACGACTAATGTCCGGGAACGAGGCAGTGGCCCGAGGCCTTTATGAGGCCGGAGTGAAAATTGCCAGTGCTTACCCGGGGACTCCAAGTACGGAAATTATTGAAAATCTCAAGCAATATGACGGAGTTTATTCCGAATGGGCGCCTAACGAAAAAGTCGCTACTGAAGTTGCCTATGGTGCTTCCATTGCCGGAGTGCGTTCCGTTGCCATAATGAAGCATGTTGGAATAAACGTTGCAGCCGACCCTATGTTCAATGCCGTTTATGATGGAGTTGAAGGCGGTTTTATAATTATTTCTGCAGATGATCCCAGCATGCATTCGTCGCAAAACGAACAGGATAACCGTCATTACGCTCGTGCTGCCAAAATGCCGATGTTTGAGCCCTCTGACAGTCAGGAATGTCTCGATATGATTCGGGAGGCTTATGAGGTCTCTGAGCGCTTCGATACACCTGTGCTTTTCCGCATGACCACCAGGGTCTGCCATTCCAAGAGTCTGGTTGAGTTCGGCGAAGCTTTGACAATAGACCCGATTCCCTATAAGAAGAATCCTGCTAAATATATCAGCTCTCCAGGCAATGCCATGGTTCACAGACCCCTGTTGGAAGAAAGACTGCTGGCTATGGCTGAATACAGTGATAGTACTGAATTTAATAAGACTGAGATCAACGACAGGAGATTCGGCGTCATTGCCTCCGGCATTTCTGTCCAGATTGCCCGCGAGGTCTTCCCTGCCGATTATTCTTTCCTAAGTCTGGGTTTCACCTACCCTCTGCCGGAAAAATTGATCCGCAACTTTGCTGAACAGGTAGAAGAAATCTATGTGCTGGAAGAACTTGATCCTTTCCTCGAAGAACAGATTAAAGCCCTGGGTATAAAGGTCAAAGGCAAAGATGTTTTCCCCAACATGTTCGAACTGAATCCTGCGATCGTGCGAGAAAGCCTCTCCGGTGAAAAACAGAAATGTCTTGAACTGGATGTAGAGATGGTGGCCAGACCACCCTCACTTTGTCCGGGTTGCCCGCATCGTGGTTTCTTCTACTCGATACGTAAGCAGAAGAAGGCTGTTATTGCCGGCGATATCGGTTGCTACACACTGGGAGGCTCAGCTCCACTCAGCGCTATCGATACGGTTATTTGCATGGGAGCCGGTTTCTCTGCTGCCATGGGCATGGCCAAAGCCTTCGAAGTCAGCGGTGAAGATAAAGTCGTCTTCGGCGTAGTTGGTGATTCCACCTTTTTTCACAGTGGGATAACAGGCGCAATTGAGATTCTCTATAATAAGGGTCGTGTCATTCCTGTGGTTCTGGACAACAGTACAACCAGCATGACAGGCCAGCAGGATAACCCGGGAACCGGCCTGACTCTTTCCGGAGAAATAGCTGAAAGCATCTCGATCGAAGCGCTATTCAATGCGATCGGCTTTAAAAAAGTGATCAAGGTGGATCCTCAGGATCTTACTGCCATGGAAGCTGCCATTGATGAAGCATTGGCTGCAGAGGAACCCTGTGCCATGATCGTCAAACGTCCCTGTGTACTCATAAAGAATATTGAACATGACTTCAAACTTTGTGTAGTAGACCGCGATCTTTGCACCAGTTGCAGACGCTGTTTCGGGGTTGGCTGCTCAGCTATTTATTATGTTGACGGCAAAGCCTACATTGATCCCGCCCTCTGTACCGGCTGCACTGTTTGTATGCAAGTCTGTAATTTCGATGCCATCAGTGTGGTTGACTGATACATTTGAAGACCGAGAGAAGAGAAAGAAGGATATTGGATGAGTGAAGCAGTCAAAAGTATTGTATTAATAGGTGTCGGTGGACAGGGAACAATATTAGTCAGTAACGTCCTTACTTCTGCATTGGTCGCAGCAGGCTACGATGTAAAAATGAGTGAAATCCACGGTATGGCCCAACGTGGCGGCAGTGTTTCCACACAAATCCGTTATGGAGAAAAAGTTTACTCTCCTCTGATCGGTGTCGGCGAGGCAGATATGCTGCTGGCTTTTGAGCGAATGGAAGCAGTACGCGGAGCCGTTTTTTTGAAAAAAGATGCTTTGATAATTGTTAATGACTACGCTATCGTACCGCCTCCGGTTGCCTCAGGCAAGGCAGTCTATCCCGACAACTGCATAGATGCACTTAGAAAAGAGTTCAGGCTAATTGCCTTCAACGCGGCGCAAGTTGCCGAAGAGCTAGGAAATACACGTGTTATGAATGTCGTTTTACTGGGGGCTATGGCTGAAGTCTTGCAGCTGGATAATCTGGATTGGGATACCGCTCTCAAGGAGAATGTCCCCGAGCGTTTTATTGAGATAAATCAAGAGGCCTTTAAACGCGGACGCGAACTGGCCCGCAGCGAGGAGGAAGCTTATGCTCCCTGATCTGCCTTTTATTTTAAATCAAGAAGCTCTCAATAATGGTCAGCAGCGCTCTGTCATACGGGAACTGTTTGACTATGGTCAAAGGAAGGCCAGGGAGATCGGAGCAGAAAATATCTTTGACTTCAGTATCGGCAATCCCAGCATTCCTCCGCCGGCGGAAGTTCAGCAAGCATTTCTCAAACTTCTGCAGGAAAGAGACCCGAAGGCCTTGCACGGTTATACCAACAGTGCCGGCGATATAGGAGTCCGCCAAACAATTGCTGCTTCGCTCAACATGCGTTATGGCAGTAAGTATACAGGCGAGAATATTTTCATGACCTGTGGTGCCGCCGCTGCTCTTTCAGGTTCGTTTCGTGCCTTGTCCGAAGAAGGGCGAAGCAACGAATTTATCTTACTGGCCCCATATTTCCCTGAGTATAAGCCTTACATTGAAGGCCAGCAGGGCAAACTTGTGGTCGTTCCGGCCTGTCCTCCGGATTTCGGTATTGATCTGGAAGAAATTGAAAAGAATATTAATCCTGATACCCGGGCTATTGTTATTAATTCACCAAATAATCCCAGCGGCAAGCTATATAGTAAAGAGGAACTCACAGAGCTGGCAAGGCTGCTGAGGCGCAAATCTCATGAGTACAATCGACCCATCTTTATTGTTTCGGATGAACCTTATCGTGAGTTGGTTTACGACGGCAAGGTAGCTCCTCATATTCCTGCGATCTATGAATACACAATTATGACCTACTCTTACAGCAAATCCCTCTCTATTCCCGGAGACCGCATCGGTTATGCTCTGGTTGCTCCCAACTTCAAGGGACATGAACTTCTTTTCGCAGCTATTGGTGGTGCTTTACGAGGCATGGGTTACGTATGCGCACCCAGTCTCCTGCAACATATGATCGGACTTACGGTTGATATTAAAACTGATACCGAGACCTATGACATGAATAGGCAGCTTCTTTACAGGGGCTTGCGTGAGATCGGCTATGAGGTCTTGCTGCCGGAAGGAGCCTTTTACCTCTTCATGAAAGTTCCGGGCGGCGATGCTCCGGCTTTCTCTGATTTTCTGCGCGACACATATAACGTCCTTGCCGTTCCCTCAGACAGTTTTGGTTGCGAGGGCTACATGCGTGTTTCTTATTGTGTGGCCAAACAGACAATTGAAGAAGGATTAAAAAGATTTGAATTAGCTTTTAACGAATGGCAAAACAAATAGGACTCTTAAACTCCCTGTTCCAGCTTCCTGTTCATTTTTTTCCAGTATCGTCTGAAATACGGCTTGCCTTTGTAATCATACTCGAGTGGATTTTCACGCACTTCATCCACGACCTTATTACGCAGTTCGGTTTCTGCCTCCAGGGCACCGGCCTGGATTCCAGCCAGCATTTCGTCAGAAGTGTTTGTAGCCAATGCCTTAACTTCATTGAGTAAAGCTTCCTCAATCTGATCTCGCTCTGACCGATACTCTTTCCAATCAATTAACTGCTTTAGAACCGACCGGTAAATCATCTCTTGTTGTTCCCAATAAGCGATGGCTTCTTTAGTCTCATTTTCCGAAAAACTTAAATAATCGGGCTCGATCATCCACCAGGGCTTGAACAAGCTCAGACAAGGAGCAGAGCTGCCCGTAATCCAATAAGTATCGCGTGTTACTCCATCGTCAGTTTCTCTTCTTTCCGGGAAAGCAAGCTCTGCTATAAAACTGCCCGTAGTCTGATCACCGATTAAGCCGCCGGCATGCATACAAACACTGGAAACCGAAGCTGTTTGATAAGGCCTCTCTTCAAACTTGGCAGTATGACTGCGCAATATATCCATCATGCTCTCAACAGTAATCCTGCCTTTGTTCTCTTCAAGTCTCGTGCGTGAGCAGTGTTCCCTTTTTGCTGCACCGCTAAAACCGGTAATCAGGCGATTTGTGTAGCAGCGCGCGAAGTCAAAATCTTCTTCACTACGGCACCAGCCCTTATCCAACGCATGATGAAGAAGATCCGGGTGTGCGCGGTCGTAATCACTGCCGATAGTGAGCCGGTTGGAGATAGCATAGACATCCTGAACCCTTTTGGCTGCCCAAAACCGGCCTGCAGTTTCCAGCACCCAGGCAGACGAGCGGTCAGCGATCAGGTATGAGTTGTCATAGCGAAAGTTTTTGTCGTAACCACAGTTGCCCCCCTGACCATGACTGGCAAGCAAGCCGATTATACAGTTAAGAGCTTCCTCTGAATTCCGACTGCGCTCCAGAGCCAAACGCAGCAGATCCATGCCGATCAAGGCGTTTTTTCCGGCTTTCTCCTTAGTAAAGACTGCCTCATTACCAATTACTACACCGTATTCATTGCAGCCCATCTCAGCACCCCAGATCCAATGCGGGCGCTGAATAAGCACTTCATAAGTTTCAGTAACTTGTGGAATCGTGATGTAAGTACACTTGACCATACTGCCGTGGGCAAAGCTCTTCCTGGGGATTCTCTCCAGCAGAAGGCGCTCATTAGGAGCGCGGTCACTATTTTTGGCAAAGATAGTTCTGCCGCTTTGTGTCACGTTTCCAAGGGCAATCATTGTGTCACACATAAATTCAGCTCCTAAACCGGATTATTCCGGCGCAGGTAATTGTCCTTCAGGGTCCAGAGTTTTTCTGACAAGTCAACATAGTAAGTTTGAGGCTTCTCAAAACGTTTCACTGTGTCCCAAAGTTTTTCCTGCTCGCTCAGACAGTATTCACGAACTTCCTTTACTGTCTTTCTTTCATATACCGACTTGCCACGTACAAATACAGGCTTTAGCAGGGGTTCAGCGCGAAAACAGGGTAAAGTCTTTCGCTTCCAGGTATGATATGGGTCAAAAATTGTCAGCGGTTGGCTGTCGTCTATGACCTCATAGGCAAGTGTAATCAGATCAGCTTCCGCTTTTCCCGTGTAGCGGTCATAAAGACGGTAGACTTGCTTGTCGCCCGGGTTTGTGACTTTTTCCGGATTATCGGAAAACTTCATTTTTGGCAGCATCTCCCCATCTTCCTCAACCGCAGCCAACTTGTACACACCACCGAAAACCGGGTCTGAACGTGAAGTGATCAGACGCTCACCGACACCGAAGCTATCGATCCTCGCGCCCTGATGCAAAAGCTCTCGAATCAAATACTCGTCCACAGAATTGCTGACCGTAATGCCGCAATCATTGAGGCCCGCCTCGTCCAGCATTTTTCGGGCATTAATACTCAGATAGGTCAAGTCACCTGAATCGATTCTGACTGACTTGAGGCGCTTACCTTCAGGCTCTAAAATATCCTTGGACACACGAATAGCGTTGGGTATACCACTGCGCAAGGTGTTGTAGGTATCGACCAATAAATGGGTATCGTCGGGAAAGGCGGCTGCATAGGCTGCAAAGGCATCATACTCGGTCGGAAAAGCCTGAACCCAGCTGTGTGCCATAGTTCCCATAACCGGGATATCAAAATACTCTCCCGCAATAGTGCAGGATGTTCCGTTTACACCACCGATGTAAGCAGCTCTTGCCCCAAGGACTGCAGCGTCAATACCCTGAGCGCGGCGGGCTCCGAATTCCATCACAACCCTATCTCCGGCCGCCCGTACAATACGTGATGCCTTGGTTGCTATCAGGCTTTGATGGTTCATAATAAGCAAGATCATCGTCTCTACCAGCTGAGCATGCATGATAGGGCCTTTAACTTTTAAAATCGGCTCGCCGGGAAAAATCGGCAAGCCTTCATTCACAGCCCAAACATCACATTTGAACTCAAACTTATGTAAATAATCAACGAAATCCTGATCAAAAACATTGAGGCTTTGCAGGTACTCGATATCATCATCATCAAATTCCAGTGCCAACAAATGATCAACCAGCTGCTCCAAACCGGCCATAATGGCAAAGCCGCCATTCTCCGGCACAGTTCGGAAGAACATATCAAAAACAGCCTCTTTTTCCTTCATGCCGGACTTAAGATAACCGTTTGCCATGGTGAACTCATAGAAATCTGTCAACATCGTCATATTTTGACGATTAGTCCATTTCAAATCCATCAACCCCTTCTTTCCCAGCTGTTACTGTGGTATTAAGTTATTCTCATTTCGACTTTACTATCATCGAAGTTCATTTGCAAATAAAACTTCAGCTACATGTAGATTTGAATCAGCTCTTATCCTGCCAGTTGCCATAGGGCCAGAGATCCGAACCGAATAATTCTTCTTTATAAAAAACCCGCTCCAAAGTCAATCCGTTGGGCGGCAGTGTCGGGCCCATTAGTCTCCGGTCGGCTAACAGCAAGAGTCTCGGAATATCTTTAGCTGCCAGCTTACCCAGTCCGACATACAAGAGTGTTCCCGCTAAAATTCTAACCATATGATAAAGAAAACCATCGCCAATTACATGTAAATAAAGGAAGGGATCAGCTTCCTCCAGAATAAGAGAATATAGACCGCGGCAAGGTCTTTTTGTGGGGCTGCCCTGATCCATCAGGGCCGAGAAATCATGATTGCCAAGGAAAGCTGAGGCTGCCTCGCGCATAGACTCAATATTAAGCTCCTGTGGCACATGATGCGATTGAAAACGCTCAATTACCGGGCGTGACCTGCCGAGATAAAAAGAATAAGTGTATTCCTTGCCTAAAGCATCGAAACGCGGGTTAAAAGCTGCCGGCATAATCCTTGCCTTCCTCACAGCGACACCTGTTGATAGCTTCGTATTCCAGGCCTGGGGAAGGCGTATCACAGGAATGCCGATCTCAGTATAAAATGAGGATATGTGGCGGCGGGCAGAAACACCGGCATCAGTTCTGCTGCATCCATTAAGAATAATTCGTTCACCAGTCAGATCAAACCAGGAATCTTCCAGCTCAGCCTGTACAGTGTGCGCATTCTCCTGACGCTGCCAGCCATGAAAATCAACTCCCAGGTATTCGCAGGATATCGCGATATGCACTTTTTTCTTTCCATCATGTGTCATAAAGATAACCAGTTAAACTCCGGCAAACGCGGTTGTATTACAAAGACAACAACAAGCAATACAGCAAGGAGCAGGAGAAGTGAATACTCACGCCAGGTCAAAGGCTGGCCGGCTTTACGCGTTCTGCCTGCCTCTCCCCTGTAACAACGCGCTTCCATTGCAGTAGCCAAATCTTCAGCGCGACGAAAGCTCGAAATGAAAAGCGGTACCAGAATACTGACCATACCGCGTAATTTCTCAAAAATATTGCCTGTATCATAGGAAGCTCCACGCGAAGACTGTGCCTTCATCAGCTTATCGGCTTCTTCCAGTAGTGTCGGAACAAAACGTAAGGCTATCGACATCATCATGGCAAATTCGTGCACCGGAAAACGCAAGTATCTAAGAGGCGACAGAAGCCGTTCCAAACCATTAGCAAGTTCAGTCGGTGGTGTAGTAAGTGTCAGAAATAAAGACGTATTTATAACCAGCAAAGTTATACGTATGGCAGTTAAAGCACCGGTCACAATGCCTTCCAGGCTGATGTTTATAATCCAAAAAGAAACTATGGCTTCACCTTGTCCACTGAGGGCATGAACAACAAAAGCAAAGATGATTATAAAAATAATGGGTCTGATACTCCTCATAACAAGACCGAAGGGCAATGTTGACAGTTTAATCAGGATTAAAGTCAAAATGCTCATTAATAATAGAACCAGAGGATGCTGGGACATTAAGGCAAGCACCATCAAAACAATGGCGGCCACCAGCTTGACACTGCTATTCAGATTATGCAAGAGAGAATCAGCAGCGAAAGTCCTGCCGAGCATTGAAATGCTAGCCATTTGTCCCTCCTTCTGCCATTTCTAAATAAGCTCTTAGAATCTCGCTCAAAGCTTCACCGGCGGTAAACGCACTTGCTCTCACCTTAAGCCCGCTCTTACTAACTAAATTAAGGAATTCTACAGTCGTGGGTAGTCCAAGACCGGCTTCAGCCAGGAGTCCATCAGCTGAAAATATCTTCTCCGGTGTATCTATAGCCACTACCCTGCCTTCATTCATGATCATCAGACGGTCAGCCGTACGCGCCACTGAATCCATATCATGAGAGATCAGGATTACAGTCTTCCCTGCTTCAGCCAGCTCAGTCAAATCATGTAATATTGCCTTCCTGCCTTCAGGGTCAAGCCCTGCGCCGGGTTCATCCATTATTAGTATTTCGGGGTTAAGGGCTAGTACGCCGGCAATTGCTACCCGTCTTTGTTCACCGCCGGAAAGCTCAAAAGGCGAACGATCCATGAGATGGGATACACCGGTTATTGCAGCTGCTCTTTCCACATTTTCTGCCAGCTCTTCGAGAGAAAACTTCATTGCTTTAGGACCAAAAGCTAAATCCAAGGCGACAGTCTCTTCAAAAAGCTGATCTTCGGGGTATTGGAAAAGCAAGCCGACCATACGTCTGATCAGGCGAACATGTTTTTTATCCGACAGGTCCAGGGAAAGTACCCTGACTTTTCCTTTTTCTTCAGGACGGATCAATCCGTTCAGATGTTGCGCAAAAGTGGATTTACCTGACCCGGTAGCACCGACAATCCCGAGAATTTCTCCCTGCTTTACTTCAACGCTCAACTTATGTAAGGCTGTAACCTTCTGAAGAGGATTATCATCATAAGTATAGGATAACTCATTGACTTCAATGACTGACTGATCGCCTACCAAATGCCGGCGCCGTCCTGCTTCATTCATTGCTTCCAGACGAAGCAGTTCATCTTGCAGTATCTCTTTTGGGAATTTACTTGTCAGGGCCTGCTGCAAGACTTGACTGACATGCTCTGCCGCCTCATTTACATCAATAATGGCAGCAACACCATCATTACAAAAGATTCTGTCAATTTTCTGAGTAATTTCAATAAATGGAGGAACATCCAGCTTCAGCTCCCGCAATTCATCAGAGCGGCTGAAAATCTCTTCAGGAACTCCACTCCTGACAATGCTCCCTTCTGACAGCAATAGTACATAGTCCGCTTCTAAAGCCTCCTCCATATAGTGGGTAATCTGAACGATAGAAAGGCCTTCTTCATCGCGTAATTTGATAATCAACCGCATCAGTTCTTCACGTGAGACGGGATCAAGCATTGAACTTGCTTCATCTAAAATGATACAAGATGGTTGCATTGCAAGAACGCCGGCAATGGCAAGTTTTTGTTTTTGACCGCCGGACAGTTCGTGTGGCGCTCGATTACGCAGTTCAATCAATCCGGTCAGGGCCAAAGCTTCATTAACACGGTGTTCTATTTCATCCGAATCCAAACCCAAATTAGAGGGTCCGAAAGCGATGTCCAGAGCCACAGTCGATTCAACTATCTGGTTGTCAGGGTTTTGGAAAACCATGCCGCACTGCCGACGGATCTCATAGACAGAATCTTCATCCGTGGTATCCATTCCGGCAACACTTACAGCACCTATATCCGGCAGAAGCAAACCATTCATCAATCTGGCCAAAGTCGATTTGCCTGAACCGTTGGCTCCCAGAATGGCCAAATGCTGCCCGCGCGGCAGAGAAAATGATACGTTATTGACCGTCGGAAGACGATCAGCATCCGTATCATAATAAAAAGAAACGCGATCAAACTCTAAGATCGGGTCCATGAACTAATGCTTTCTAGAAAAGAGGCCGCGTTTATCACGCAGCCCCCAATTAATTTATACAAGTTCCAGTATGACCATTGGAGCGGCATCTCCGCGCCTGGGTCCGAGTTTCGTAATTCGTGTGTAACCGCCTTGTTTTCCGGCATAGCGCGGTGCCACATTACTGAAAAGGTAATTAACTGTCTTGATTCGTTCACCATCACTGTTATAGGTATCTTCCAGCATTGTCAGCAATTGCCTGCGTGCTGCCAGACGTGATGGTAAATCTACCTCAACCTCTTTTGTTGATTTTTCACGCTCAACAACGTCATAGACGCGATCATTTTTAGAAGTAGCTGTCATCAAGATTTTACGTCCCTTGCCATCCAGTTTTGCAGAAGATACTGTAACCTTCTTTGTTGTAAAGTTCGTATATTCCTTGACAGCCAAGGTAATAGCTTTTTCGGCCAATTTCCGGACTTCTTTGGCCTTGGCTTCTGTTGTCTTAACTTGGCCGTTTACTATTAATGATGTTACCTGTCCACGCAAGAGTGCCTTACGCTGGCTTGAGGTGCGACCAAGTTTTCTATATCCAGGCATATTAATACCCTCCTGTTTGTCTTAATATTAGTTATGTCTTATCTTAGCTCAAGGCCAATACTAGCCAGTTTTTCATCCACTTCTTCCATGGATTTCTTACCCAGATTGCGGACCTTCATCATGTCCTCTCTGCTTCGGGCCATCATATCAGCTACTGTATTCATATTTGCACGCTTCAGGCAATTGTAGGTGCGCACCGAGAAGTTGAGATCCTCAATCGGAATCATGTAATCTTCTTCAATGCTTTCGTCAACCGTTGCTTCCTCTTCTCTATCCTCCGTTACTATTACAGCATCGGATATCGAGGAGAAAAGATTCAGATGTTCAATCAGAATCTTTGAAGCTTGCGACAAAGCGTCATTGGCTTTAATTGATCCGTCAGTCCAAAGTTCCAGTGTCAACTTGTCATAGTCAGTCACCTGGCCGACACGAGTGTCCGTGACTGTGTACTTGACTTTTGTGACAGGAGTGTAAATGGAGTCAACCGGTATTACGCCAATCGGTGAATTATCAATCTTGTTGTCTTCAGCACTTCTGTATCCCAGGCCGTTATTGAAGGTTAGTTCCATGAACAGGCGTCCTTCACCGTTCAAATTGGCAATAACCAGCTCCGGGTTCACTATCTCGACCTCATCGTCACGGATAATGTCGCCGGCGGTCACAGGACCTGAGTAGCCTTCTTCGGTACTTATATAAACTGTCTTAGGACCTTCTACACGCATTCTGGCGCGAATCTCTTTCACATTGAGAATAATCTCAGTGACATCTTCGACTACGCCCGGAACTGTAGAAAACTCCTGATAGACATTTTCAATGCGAATCGCAGTAACTGCTGAACCCGGCAATGAAGATAGAAGCACACGTCTCAAGGCATTTCCCAGGGTTGTGCCATAGCCGCGTTCCAGCGGTTCTACAACAAAGAGGCCATAGGAACCATCTTCCGAATGCTTTTTATATTCAACATTTGTATTTTTTGCTTCGATCATGGAAAAGCCTCCCTTAATCAGTAAATTATCTGGAGTAGAGCTCAACAATCAAGGTTTCTTCTACATCCACATCTATTTCATGACGCTCAGGGATACGCATTACGCTTCCCTTAAGATTATCGGGGTCAGCACTGAGCCAGTCCGGCACGATAACATTAGGCAGTTCCTGAAACGGCTGAAGTGAGCGAGAATTTTCACGTACTGAAATTTCATCGCCTGGTGATACAGTCATTGAAGGGATGCTGGCGCGTCTTCCATTCATATCGAAATGACCATGGTTCACAAGCTGACGGGCATGGGCACGTGTGCTGGCGAAACCTAAACGGTAAACGACATTGTCCAGTCTCAGTTCAAGTAGTTTCATCAAGTTCTCACCGCTCTTACCCGGCATTTTCACTGCACGGGCAAAGGTACCGCGGAATTGCTTTTCCATAACTCCATAGACGAATTTCGCCTTTTGCTTAGCTTTCAGCTGTCTCCCATACTCACTCTCTTTACGGCGTGATCTCTTGGGATTGCGCTTTGACTTTTTATTAATACCCAGTGTCTGGGGCGCAAGTTCAAGCGTACGACAACGCTTCATAATTGGTGATCTGTCTCTTGCCATAATGTCCCCTCCTAGCCTCTTCTTCTCTTGGGCGGTCTACAACCATTATGCGGAATCGGTGTAACGTCTTTAATCAGCGTCACATTCAAACCGCCGGTTGCCAGCGCCCTGATGGCTGACTCACGTCCGGATCCGGGACCACGCACGTATACATCAACATCCTGCATACCGTGTTCCACAGCTTTGCGGGCAGCAGCCTCACCGGCCAGTTGGGCGGCGAACGGTGTGCCTTTACGTGAGCCTTTCATGCCTTGCGCGCCTGCGCTAGACCAGGAAATGGCATTTCCCTGCAAATCGGTAATCGTCACAATAGTATTATTGAAGGACGAATGAATATGTGCAGCGCCATGTTGAACGTTCTTACGGTCACGGCGTCTGGTTCTTGCCGGTGCTCTTTTTGCTTTAGCCATTTATGTCGTCCTCCTTATCTCTTTTTAGCCATTCTGCGTCTGCTTCCCTTACGGGTACGTGCGTTGGTTTTGGTTCGTTGTCCGCGTACCGGCAAATTCATACGATGACGGCGGCCTCTGTAAGAGCCGATTTCCGTCAAGCGCTTAATATTCATTGCGGTGCTGCGGCGCAAATCGCCTTCAACCTCATAATCACTGTCGATAGTTTCTCTGATGCGGGTGATCTCACCGTCGGTCAAATCCTTCACTCTTGTGTTTGGATCTACTTCCGCTTTGGCGAGAATCTCATTCGATCTTGTCCTGCCGATTCCATAAATGGAAGTCAGGCCAATCTCTACGCGTTTTTCATTGGGTAAATCTACCCCGGCAATACGTGCCATCCGATACCTCCATGCTTTCGAATGTTTTATCGCTCAAACACGAATTTGGATTTCGACAGTTTTCTGTCGCAGCCGCATCCGTCGTCGTGTCGTCTCAAAATTTATTAATTCCGTCAATATAAACAGGAGCTAGCCCTGTCGTTGCTTATGTTTAGGATCTGAACAAATTACCATCACACGACCACGTCTCTTTACGATACGGCACTTTTCGCATATTGGTTTTACTGAAGGTCTTACTTTCATTGTTTTCTCCTTTCGCGCGCCGTCCAAACGGCACACCGAAAAATTTTATCACATTAGTGCGATAATAACAAGATTATCGCGCATCAAATAATCAATGTTTCTTATTTAGAACGCCATATGATACGCCCGCGGGTTAAGTCGTAAGGGGACAATTCCACCGTTACATTATCGCCGGTCAGAATTTTAATATAATTCTTTCTCAGCTTCCCGGAGATGTGCGCTATCACTTCATGTCCGTTCTCCAGCTCAACCCGGAAAACAGCATTGGGCATTGTCTCTGTAACTACGCCTTTAACTTCAATAGCTTCTTCTTTAGCCATCATCATCCTTTCTAAGTAGATTCAAATCGATAAATTATTTTTCATTCTCAGCTACTTGCTTAAGCAGTCGTCTAATATATATGTCCTTTTCCCGTTCACAGCTTTGGGCATTTAGGTCAGCTATCAACTGACTAGCCTCAATCAGGTCAGAAACATGAACAAGGTGTTTAATGTTCTTGGCCTTTGGCTTAGTGACAGGACGATAAACTCCATCACTTAAATGTACTTGGTCTGTATCCCGTCCAATTACGAGATACAGCCGCCCACGATCATGTCCATGTGTCGCTTTAACTGCGGCACCTACTTTGATTTTCCTTTGCTGCTGCGGGCAGCTTGCTTGTTTCATAGCCCTAGTTCATCGATCAGTAACTTACTGTAAGGACAATGGGACCTTGCTCGGTGATAGCGAAAGTATTCTCATAATGCGAAGCAGGTTTTCCGTCACGGGTGACAAACGTCCAGCCATCTTGCTCTAATTGAACTCTCGGCGATCCTAAGGTAATCATCGGTTCCAGCGCCAATGTCATTCCTTCTGCCAGGCGGACACCGCGTCCTTTTCTGCCAAAATTCGGAAGACTGGGATCTTCATGCAGGTCGTAACCCACTCCGTGTCCGGTAAGAACTTCTATCACACCATAGCCGAAAGGCTTGACATGTGCTTCAACCGCATGCGATATATCTCCGATGCGATTTCCGATTGTTGCCTGTTCAAAACCCTTCCAAAAAGAGTTTTCCGTCTCTTCCACCAGTTTGCGAATCTCCGGGTCCACCTCACCTACCAAATAGGTACGTGCTGCATCTCCATGCATATCATCCAGCATAGCGCCTACATCCACTGATACAATCATTCCATCTTCAAGTATTCGATCCTGAGATGGTATGCCGTGCACTACTTCGGAGTCAATCGAAATACATGTGGCTGCCGGAAAAGGCGAAAACTCTCCCGGGTAATCCAGAAATGAGGGAATTGCACCGTGTCTACTGATCTCTTCGTGTGCGACACGATTGATCTCGTAGGTAGACACACCGGACTGCATCAGCGGGGCAATCTTTTCAAAGACGGCCGCCACTACAGCACCGGCTCGACGCATCCGATCAATTTCTTCCGGAGACTTAAGCCTAATCATTAGTGTTTATTCCTCTGTCAGCATGTTGAGGAAGTCTTCTGTACGTTCCTCAGTCTGCGCACCGTAATTATCATAGCGATAAAGCAAACCCTTCTCCTCATAATATTCGAGCAAAGGAGCAGTCTGCTTATTATAGGCATCCAGGCGGACTCGGAAAACTTCTTCAGTATCATCTTTACGTTGAATCAGTTTACTGCCACATATATCACAGATACCGGCCACTCTGGGGGGCATCGTCTGAAGATTGTATGTAGCTCCGCAGTTCGGACACACGACACGATTTGTTATACGGCGAACAAGTTCGTCTTCCGGTACTTCTAAATAAATAACTTTAGACAGGCTGATCTCGTTCTTCTTTAAAATATCTTCCAAAGATTTTGCCTGAGCAAGATTTCGCGGGTAGCCATCCAGAATAAATCCGTTCGCTTCACCTAGTTTTTTATCAACAAGGGCCAGAATCAGTTCATCGGGAACTAACTCGCCGGCATCCATATAGGATTTAGCTTTCTGACCCAAATTCGAATTTTCTGCAACTTCCTGCCGCAAAAGATCTCCGGTTGAGAGGTGTGAAAGGGCAAGTCGCCGGGACACGATACCTGACCATGTCCCTTTGCCACTTCCCGGCGCACCAAGAAAAATATATCGATAAGCCATTTTAATCCAAAAATCCTTTGTAATGACGCATCAGTAATTGCGCTTCCAGTTGGTTGACGATATCCATCGAGACACCAACCATGATGATTACAGCTGTTCCACCAAACCAGATACCCTCAGCCTTTGTGATTAATCCGAATAAAGATGGCATAAGCACTATTATCATCAGGAACAAAGCTTCAAACCAATTAAGTCTGCGTGCTGTTTTGCCTATAAAATCAGAAGTCGGCCTGCCCGGACGGATACCTAAAATGTAGCCGCCATTTTTTTGCAAGTTGTTGGCAATATCAACCGGATTGAAACTGATTGTGGAGTAGAAGAATACAAAAGCCAAAATCAGTATGGCATAAATCAGGTAATACAGCGGATTCTGATTAAGAGTCAGAAACCATGTTGCAATTTTTCCGGATGAACCGGTCAAAGAGGCTATCGTCGGTCCCACCATAAGGAGAGACATGGCGAAGATAACCGGTAATACACCTGATTGGTTAACCTTAATCGGCAGATAAGTGCCCTGTCCGCCATATACTTTACGGCCGACGACACGCTTAGCGTATTGTATGGGAATTCTGCGTTCGGCGCTTTGTACGTAAACAACCAGAGTTATCATCCCCACAAAGAATGCTACTACGAGAACTACTCCTAAGAGCGCAAGGATTATACTACCGCCGATAATCCGCCAACCCTGGAAATAAGAGTAAAGCAGAGGTATGTATGAAGGCAGCCTGCTGACTATACCGGTAAAGATAATCAGTGAGATACCGTTTCCAATTCCTTTTGCATCAATCAGCTCACCAAGCCACATGACGAACATTGCACCGCCGGTAAAGCTCATCACAACTACAGCCAAAGACAGGAAACGCGGCATACCGGAACTGGCTGCCTCCTGTGTCAAGAGTGCGTATGATGTAGACATTACTAAAGCAATACCCAATGTCACCAGACGCGTGATCTTTTGGATCTTCTTCTGTCCTGCTTCGCCTTCTTTCTGCAAACGCTCCAGAGCAGGGATGGCAAATGTCAGTAGCTGCATAATAATTGATGAGTTGATATAGGGTGATATGCCAAGTGCAAGGATTGATACAGATTTAAAAGCACCACCTGAAATAATATCCAGAAATTGACCAAGCTGGCCAAAACGACTGAATAGCTCAGTAAAAGACGCAGTATCAATAGCCGGTACCGGCATAGCTGTTCCCAAACGGAAGACCAGGATCATCGCAAAAGTAAACAGAACTTTTTTGCGAATATCTTCTATGCGGAACGCATTTCGCAGGGTTTGAAACATCTCACCCATCAGATCACCTCACAAATTCCCCCGGCCTGTTCAATTTTCTCACGGGCCGAGCTTGTGAAAGCTTTTGCCTTCACGGTCAAGCTCTTGCTTAGCTCACCGTCACCGAGAATCTTGATTCCATCATTGACTTTCGGCAAGCTGATAATTCCGGCTTCCGCCAATGTTGCAGCATCTACTACCGTGTTGTTTTCCAGTGCTTCTAATGCACCGACATTCACCACGATATACTGCTTGGCAAAACGCTTATTATTAAAACCGCGCTTAGGTATACGGCGGTATAATGGCATCTGGCCACCCTCAAAATGAGGACTGACTCCGCCACCGGAACGAGCTTTCTGACCCTTGTGACCACGGCCGGCTGTTTTTCCATTGCCGCTGCCATGACCACGTCCTTTTCGCCAGGCCTTGGGACGCGAACCTTCAATAGGTCTCAGTTCATTCTGTTTCATTACGCATCTCCTTCTACTTCTTCAAAAACGATAAGATGCGAGACTCGATTTAACATACCCCGGATCGCATCATTATCCTGATGGAGAACTTGCTGACCGATTTTACTCAAACCAAGTGCTTCAACTGTCGCCAGTTGATCCTTTTTCACGCCGTTAAGGCTGCGAAGTAATGTCACTCTTAATTGTGCCATGCAAGTGCCCTCCTTATAAAATATCTTTCGGGTCTTTGCCACGAATTGCAGCTACCTCTTCCAGGGAGCGCAAGGATTTCAATCCTTCTATTGCAGCATTAACCACGTTGTTCGGATTATTTGACCCGAGTGATTTAGTACGAATGTCTTTTATACCGGCCAGCTCACAGACTGCACGCACAGGACTTCCTGCGATAACTCCGGTACCTGCTGCAGCCGGTTTCAACAGAACTTTGCCTGAATTGAAAACACCTGTAACCTGGTGCGGAATCGTGTCTTTGTACAGCGACACAGTAATCATGTTTTTCTTAGCTTCATCAATGCCCTTGCGGATGGCATCCGGGATTTCCTGAGCCTTACCCAGACCCTTGCCTACACGGCCGGCACCATCACCAACAACAACAAGCGCTGTAAAGCGGAAATTTCTACCGCCTTTGACAGTCTTTGCAACGCGACCTATATGAATGACGCGCTCCTCGAGCTCATCAACCTGGTCTCTGTCGAATTTCTTGTCTCTTCTCATGTTTTACTCCCTTAAAATGATAGTCCGGCTTCGCGTGCCGCATCTGCCAATGCAGCCACTCGCCCGTGGTATTTATAGCCACCGCGATCAAAGATCACAGTTTTGATTTCTTGTTCAAGCGCACGTTCAGCGATAAGTTTGCCGACAGCTTTGGCAGCTTCAATATTACCGCCATGCTCTATGTCCAGCACTTTATCCAGTGAAGAGGCCTGCGCCAGGGTTACTCCATTATCATCGTCGACGAGTTGTGCATAGATCTCCGCATTGCTGCGAAAAACACAAAGTCTTGGGTGTTGAGCTGTGCCATGAAGCTTGTTTCTGACACGCGCATGACGACGGAGACGGCGTTGATTTCTTGATTCTTTATAACTCATAACTTTCGCTCCTTACTTTGCGCCTGTTTTGCCGACTTTGAGTCGCAGGACTTCGCCTTCATATCTGATTCCCTTACCCTTATAAGCATCAGGCAGACGGACTGCGCGAATCTTGGCTGCCATCTCACCGACTAATTGCTTATCATGTCCTTTAACAGAAATTTTGTTGTTGGAAGGAACTTCAAATGTGATACCTTCAGGTTCATCAATACGAACCTGATGCGAATAACCTACGTTCAATACTAAAGTCGAGCCTTCTTTGGCAGCGTTATAGCCAACACCTGCGATTTCGAGGTTCTTCGAAAATCCCTGTTCCAGGCCGATAATCATATTGTTGATTAAACTGCGGGTAAGCCCATGCATGGAGCGGCCGAAGCGATCGTCTTTCAAACGTTCGACTGTCAGCACGCCGTCATTAACATTGACTTTGACCAGCGGTGAAATACTTTGTGTCAGCGATTGATTACCTTTTTTAACTGTGACGACGTCATCAGTAATTGAGACGTCGACGCCGGCAGGTATCTCAATCGGCATCTTTCCTATTCTAGACATACTGTCCTCCTGCTCTTAAGATTGGGGGTCACTGACCCTTTTCAGAGTATTATTCTGGACTCCTATATGGAGTTAACAAACCTAACCGGCCTTACCAAACGTAAGCCAGAACTTCACCACCAATGCCGGCACGACGGGCATTGCGATCTGTCATGACGCCCTGAGAGGTAGAGATGACAGCAATACCTAAGCCGTTCTGGACACGTGGCAGATTAGCTGCATCAGCATACACGCGCAGTCCGGGTTTGGAAATGCGACGTATACCCATGATGACGGGTTTGGATCCGTGGTAACGCAGAGTCGTAGTTAAAACTCCCTGCACGTTACCGGTCTTGTATTCAACTTTCTCGATATATCCTTCTTCAACCAAAATGTCAGCTATTGCTTTCTTCAGTTTGGATGCAGGAATATCACAGGACTTATGACCAGCGCGGCCCGCATTGCGGATGCGTGTCAACATATCAGCTACAGTATCAGTACTTTGCATAGACTTACTCCTTCTTACCAGCTGGCTTTGCGTACACCGGGAACCTGGCCTTTATAAGCAAGTTCACGGAAGCAAAGACGGCAGACACCAAATTTTCTCATGTAAGCACGAGGGCGTCCGCAAAGCTGACAGCGATTGTGTTCACGGCTACTGTATTTTTGCGGCTTTTGGGCTCTAACTACTTGTGATTTTTTCGCCATATCTTAATCTCTCCTATTTGCGGAACGGCATGCCTAATGCTTCAAGCAAGGCCTTGCCTTCTTCATCGGTTTCAGCAGTAGTCACGATGACAATATCTAAACCTCTGATCTTATCAATACTGTCGTAATCGATCTCGGGGAAAATCAACTGCTCACGGGCGCCCAAGGTAAAATTACCGTGGCCGTCAAATGAGTTCGGGTTGATCCCGCGAAAGTCACGCACTCTTGGCAGAGCTACACTAATGAGCTTATCAAAGAAGTAGTACATGCGGTCACCACGCAAAGTTACTTTGGCACCGATAGGCATACCGGCACGTAATTTAAAGTTTGCGATGGATTTCTTTGCATGAGTTACTATCGCTTTCTGCCCTGCTATTGTTGTCAGATCTTCAATAGCATTATCGATAGCTTTAGAGTCTTCTTTCGCATCACCGACACCCATATTTAAAACGATTTTGCTTAGCTTGGGCACTTGCATGACCGAGCTATAATCGAAATTCTTCATAAGTGCCGGAATAATTTCTTCATTATATCTTTCTTGTACTCTATTCATAGCTCACCTATTTCTTAGCCGAACGGATGACAGCAACCTGTTCTCCGCATGATTTGCAAAAACGGACTTTATCACCATTGTCAAGAAATCTGACTCCGGTCTTTGAGGGACGCTTGCACTCGCTGCAAACCAGCATCACGTTGGAAGCATGAATCGGAAGCTCCTGATTAATGAGTCCGCCCTGTTGTGTGCTGCTTCGGGGCTTCACATGACGTGTACCCATATTGACACCTTCAACCAGGATACGTCCGGTCGCAGGATATACTGCAATCACTTTGCCTGATTTGCCTGCATCTTTGCCGCTCAGCACATAAACACGGTCGTTAGTTTTAACATGAACTTTATTAGCCATCTTGCCCTCCTACAAAACTTCCGGGGCGAGAGACAGAATTTTCATATACTTCTTAGCTCTCAGCTCGCGGGCGATCGGTCCGAAGATACGCGTTCCCTGTGGATTACCGTCATCTTTCAAAATAACCGCTGCATTCTCGTCGAAGCGAATTACTGAACCATCATTACGTCTTACTCCGGATTTGGAACGGACGACTACTGCCTTAACAACATCACCCTTCTTTACAACTCCACCCGGAATAGCTTCTTTAACAGAGCAGACAATAACGTCACCGACGTTTGCATAGCGTCTGCCGCTGCCTCCCAATACTTTTATACACATCAGGCTTCTGGCGCCGGTATTATCGGCGGACTTCAGCCTACTTTGTACTTGAATCATAATCTTAGTCCTCCAACACGCTCTTACTTGGCTTTCTCAATGATTTCTACTAAGCGCCAGCGCTTACTCTTGGAGAGCGGACGTGTCTCCATAACACGTACACGGTCACCGATCTGGCACTCATTGTTTTCGTCATGAGCTTTGAGCTTGTAAGACTGCTTTGAATATTTCTTATAAAGAGGGTGACGTACATGCTGGGTAACTTCAACAGTAATGGTCTTATCCATCTTGTCACTAACCACTACGCCTTCTCTTTGCTTGCGATCGTTGCGCTCACTCATGCCTTCATCCCTCCATCACTAAGTTCCTGCTGACGCATTACGGTTTTAACTCGGGCAATATCACGCTTCACATACTTCAACTGCAAGGGGTTTGAGAGTTGATTGGTAGCATGTTGGAAGCGAAGCTTAAACAGCTCTTCTTTGAGTTCATTCAATTCTTTTTCAAGCTCTGTATGGCTCTTTTTTCTTAAATCAGTTGCCTTCATCTGCTTCAACCTCCTCGCCTTCATCAACGCTAACTTCGCCTTCAGCATCAGCAGCATCTTCATCGACGATGCCTGCATCGACCATTTCATCCTCGGTCATCATTTCCTCAGGAATATCAAGGACCTGGACTTCAGCAAATCTTGCGATCTCTTCTTCACTGAATTCGCGTTCGCTTTCGACGAACTTGGTCTTGCATGGCAACTTATGGGATGCCAGGCGTAATGCTTCACGTGCGTTAGCTTCTGTTATACCGGCGACTTCAAAAAGTACGCGACCGGGCTTAACAACAGCCACCCAATACTCGGGAGAACCCTTACCTTTACCCATGCGGGTTTCCGCAGGTTTTGAAGTGACAGGTTTGTCAGGGAATATCTTAATCCACACTGTACCGCCACGACGGAAATAACGATTGATAGCAATACGTGCCGCTTCAATCTGGTTGCCGGTAATCCAGCACGGTTCAGTTGCCATCAGGCCATACTGTCCATAGCTGACTTTGTTGCCGCGGGTAGCCTTGCCCTTCATGCGGCCGCGATGTTGTTTTCTATATTTTGTACGCTTAGGCATTAACATCGGGTGTGCCTCCTTCTTGAGCTGTTTGCGTTTTCTTAACCGGAAGGACTTCACCCTTGTAAATCCACACCTTTACGCCAATCAGGCCGTAAGCTGTGTGAGCTTCTGCAAAACCGTAATCAATATCGGCACGCAGAGTATGTAGGGGGATTGTACCCTCGTGGTACTGTTCGGAACGGGCGATTTCAGCTCCGCCAAGACGTCCGGAAACCATGGTTTTAATACCCTTGGCACCGTTCTTAATGGCACGGCCGATCGCTTGCTTCATGGCACGTCTGAATGAAGTTCTTGCTTCAAGTTGACGGGCAATACCTTCAGCCACTAATTGAGCTTCTACATCTACATTTCGGACTTCCTTGACGTTGATGTAGAATTCGCTGCCGAACTGCTTTGCCAGCTTCTTCTTTAATTTTTCAATTTCAGCGCCCTGCCGACCGATAATGATTCCGGGTTTTCCTGTAGTGATAGTAACAACCGTTTTGTCATCACCTTCGCGCTCAATTTCTATCCGTGAAACACCGGCGCGTGAGGTCTCTGCGAACACTAAATCACGTATCTTTTTATCTTCAACCAGATAGCGGGCAAAATTCTTTTTATCCGCATACCAGCGTGAATCCCAGTCTTTAATAACTCCTACACGTAAACCATGTGGATTAACTTTCTGGCCCATACTATGCCTCCTCTTCGCTTTCTCTCAGAACAACGTTAATATGACTGCTGCGTTTTAAAATCCAGGAAGCTGCCCCTTTGGCACGTGGACGAATCCGCTTCAATGTAGGACCTTCAGTCGCATTAATCTCTGCGACGTACAAACGCTCAGGATTTAAGCCGTTGTTGTTGACAGCGTTGGCTGTGGCTGAATTAAGCAACTTTTTAATCGGTTGCGCCGCAGCGTTTGAGGAATACTCCACTATGGCCAGTGCATCCTGCAGTGATTTCCCGCGGATAAGACCGGTTAGCAGATTTACCTTCTTTGAGTTCATGCGCAAATGTCGAACTGAAGCACGACCTTCATCGCGACCAATACCCAGATACTTACGTTCTTTCTTGCTTAAAGTCGGTGTTTTCTGATTGCGTCTGGTCTCTGCTTTGTGAGCAGCTATTAGTTCTTCGCGGCGCTCTTCTAATTCGACTTTACTCATTACTTTTCTTGACATATATTTTCTCCCTCCTCACTGCGATCAGCGAACAATTGCACGTCGATCAGACGATGCATGTCCTCTGAAGGTTCGCGTGGGAGCGAACTCACCTAATTTGTGTCCGACCATTTCTTCAGTAATGTAGATCGGCACATGCTTCCTGCCGTCATGAACTGCGATTGTGTGGCCAACCATCTCAGGGAAGATCGTGGAGGCTCTGGACCATGTCCTTATGACACGATGCTCATTCTTTTCGTTCATTGCTACGATTCGCTTCATCAGTGCTTCTTCAACATAGAAGCCCTTTTTTGTAGAACGACTCATTCTTTATCCTCCTTACTTCTTACGTCTTCTTCTGACGATCATTTCATTAGATTTTTTGTTACGTTTACGTGTCTTGTAACCACGGGTTGGCTTACCCCAGGGTGTCATAGGGCTTGGCATACCGATGGGAGCCTTGCCTTCACCGCCGCCGTGGGGATGGTCAACAGGGTTCATGACAGAACCGCGTACATGCGGCCTTCTGCCCATATGACGTTTACGTCCGGCTTTTCCGATTGTAACGATGCTGTTTTCAATATTACTGACAGTACCGATGGTTGCGCGGCATTCCTGAGGAACCAGGCGTACTTCCGTTGAAGGCAGACGCAATGTAGCATAACGGCCTTCTTTAGCTAGCAGCTGCGCAGACGATCCGGCAGAACGAACAAGTTGCCCACCCTTGCCAGGATGCATTTCAATATTATGAACCTGCGTACCAACCGGAATCGAGCTCAAAGGCAGGGTATTACCCGGAGCAATTTCCACTTCCTGGCCGGACATAACGGTGTCGCCGACCTTTAGCCCGTTAGGAGCTAAAATGTAAGACTTCTCGCCGTCTACGTAATAAAGCAAAGCAATAAATGCTGTCCGGTTAGGATCGTATTCAATTGACTTTACGACTGCAGGAATATCATCCTTGATACGCTTCCAGTCAATCTGTCTGTATTTTCTGCGGTTTCCGCCACCACGATGACGAACTGTGATTCTGCCGTAGTTGTTGCGACCACTGGACTTCTGCTGCGTTTGAAGCAAACTTTTCTCCGGAGCTTTTTTAACTGTTAAATCAGAATAATCAACTCTGGTCATCTGCCTTCTCGCGGGGGAAGTCGGTCTATAACTTTTTGCCATTATAATTCTCCTTCTTTCGCTTGAACGGCTTATTGGCCGAACCCGAATTCTTCAATCGAAGTTTTGTATTTCTTCGATCTGGTGCTTGTTTTACCGCCCGCTGTCTGATAGGTTTCAGCTGCCGGATCGGTATCTATGGTAATAATTGCTTTTTTGCGGGCTGAAGTCATACCTTTTCTCCCGGCTCCGACACGTCGTTCTTTGCCGCGCAGATTAATCGTATTGACTCCTGTGACCTTAACATCAAAAAGCACTTCAACTGCTTGTCTTATTTCTGTCTTGCTTGCCCGGCGGTCAACCTCAAAAGTATATTTGCCGTATGCAGCTTCCATCATGCTCTGTTCTGTGATGACGGGACGAATAATGATATCGTGTGGGTTTCTCATGATGCGTATACCTCCTCGATTGTGCCAAGAGCTTCGCGTGTTACGATTAGCAAATCGGACTTCAGAAGATCAAGTACGGAAAAGGCATTTACTCCTGCTGTACGAACATTAGGAATATTACGTGCTGAACGCATCACTTCCACATTGCTGCCGCTGGTAACAATCAGTGCCGATGTTTCAACACCGACATTTTTCAAAATTTCGACCATTTCGCGAGTTTTATGTGTTTCCATATCCAAAGAGTCCAGCACCAACAACTTTTCATTAGCTGCCTTGTCGGACAAAAGCGAACGCATAGCCAGACGTCTTAATTTTTTCGGCAAACGCATCCTGTAAGAACGTGGAGTCGGACCGAAAGTAACACCACCACCGACAAAAATGGGAGAACGGTTAGAACCGTGACGTGCACGACCTGTTCCCTTCTGACGATAAGGTTTTCTTCCGCCGCCACGAACCTCTGAGCGACCCTTGGTTTTACTGGTGCCCTGTCGGCGGTTTGCCTGCTGAGCAAGCATCACCCGATATACGGCATCAAGGTTTGGCTCAATAGCAAAGACATCATCAGATACTTCGAGAGTTTCAACAATATCGCCTTTAATATTTAATACATTAATTTGCATTTATCAGTTCCTCCGTCTACTTTCCCTTAACGCTGGTCTTGATTTCCAACAGACCGCGCTTGGGACCGGGCACTGAACCGCGTACTACCAGGATATGACGTTCTCCGTCAACCTGTACTACCTGAAGGTTCTGTACTGTCACACGCTTATTGCCCATCTGACCAGGCAGTTTCTTACCCTTGAAAACTTTACCAGGTGTTGCCGATGAGCCCATGGAGCCTGGCCCGCGATGATATTTTGAACCGTGGGACATGGGTCCGCGTGACACACCGTGACGCTTGATTGAGCCCTGGAAGCCTTTACCTTTGGAAATACCTGAAATATCTACAAAGTCGCCTTCAGCAAACATGTCAGCAACATTAACTTCTTGTCCTGCTTCAAACTCTTCACCTTCATCCGCGGTAAATTCACGGATGTAGCGCATTGGAGCGACTTCTACTTTTGAAAACTGACCACTGTGAGGACGCGTTGCCTTTTTATAATCTTCATATCCAACGCGCGTAGCTGCATAGCCGTCTTTTTCTACTGTCTTATTCTGTATGACCTTGAGTGGTCCACAGGCAATGACTGTTACGGGAACGGAATTCCCCATTTCATCAAATACTTGTGTCATACCAGCTTTACGGCCGAGCATGAATTTTGCCATCTTCTATTACCTCCTGGTTATTGGTTCACATCTACGGTGAACATTGACCAATTATTGTTATAGTTTGATTTCGATGCTAACGCCGGCGGGCATCTCAAGTCTCATCAGAGATTCTATGGTCCGCTGTGTTGGCGTCAGGATATCTATCAGGCGCTTATGAGTACGGACCTCAAACTGCTCACGTGAATCTTTATTAACGTGGGGCGAGCGCAGAATCGTAATGATATCTTTCTCTGTCGGCAAAGGTATCGGGCCTGATACACTTGCACCTGTGTTCTTAGCTGTTTCAACAATACGTTCAGCACTCTCATCAAGAATGCGATGGTCGAAAGCTTTCAGTCTGATTCTAATAGTTTGCTTAACTGCCATTTTTTCCTCCTATGGCTACGTATTAATCACTCTTTCGGCAATCACTATCGACTCGGGTGTGTCTAACTCTTTCATTTTAAAACCCAGTCGAAGTGCTTGGCGCTTACGCTGGGTGCTAAGCTGCCGCGTGATTATCGTCCGGATCATGCCGGACTGCTCTAACGAAGTTACCTCTCCAATCCGCAGCGAACTGGAAAGCAATCTCCGTCTTCTTCGCTCACCTTTTTAGGCACAGACGCAGAGGTCCATCTAAAAAGGCACAAGGGGAAGTATAAAGTATCAAGGGGCATATTGCAAGCAATTTTTCAAAAAAGTTGCAAAAGGTTTGAAATATTACGCTAAACTCTCTTTCCTGCTTAAATCGTTGTCAAAAATAGAGAGATAAGTCCATAATATGTGCGACATGAGTTTACTGAGCATTAACAATATATCAAAATCGTACGCAACCGTAAAGGTGCTGGAAGGTGTCGATCTCAACATTATGCCCGGAGATAAGATCGCTTTGATTGGCGACAACGGCGCCGGCAAAACCACGCTGCTGCGCCTTATTGCCGGTAGTGAAAATCCCGACCCCGAATTCGGTAGCATGCAGCTTGCACGCGGTACAGTCGTAGGTTATCTGGAACAGCAACTGGAACACCTTAATGCCGGAGGTGATTTCCCTTTGGAAGATCCGGAGATAAGTGCAGTTGAGCAAGAGATTTTTGACTTGCAGGTTGAAATGGAGGGCTGCACTGATGAAGACACCCTCGATGACCTCATGCAAAGATACGCCAGAGCCCAGGATCGTTTTGAATCTCTGGGTGGCTTCAGCTTCCGCCAGCGGCTGGAGGCTACGTTAAACGCATTTTCTCTTGACGAGGCTACGATCAGGCGCCCTCTGGAATACCTTTCCGGAGGTGAACGCATGCGTGTCGCTCTAGCCAGACTTTTGTTGCGATCTCCTGATCTTCTATTGCTGGACGAACCTACCAACCACCTGGACCAGAAGGCCATTGATTGGCTGGAGGACTATCTTAATAAGATGACCTCCGCTGTTTTCTTCGTCTCCCATGACCGCGCTTTCATCAACAACGTAGCCGACAAAACCGCTGAGCTTAATACAGGCAGGATCAGAGTATACTCCGGTAATTACACAAAATATCTGGAACAAAAAGCCCTTGAAGAAAAAACGCTGGAACGGCGTATTTATCATATTGAGAAAAAGCTGCAAAGGCAGGAAGAAATCACCCAGACAATGTTGTCACACCGAAAGATCGCCCAGTATCACAGCAGTGAGAAAAAAGAGGGACGCATAAGTGAGGAACTGGCTGCTTTACGTAATTTTAAAAGATCTCCACATAAACGCATGAGTTTCAAATCAACACAGCAGCCTGCACAGACCGGCTCACGACGTGAGCAGCTAGCACTGGACGTAAAAAACCTTACAGTTCGCTTTGAAGGAGAATCTGATGCTATCTTCGAAAACTTGTCTTTTAATCTGATTAAAGGAAAACACATCGCTCTAGTAGGCAAGAATGGCTGTGGTAAAACAACACTACTAAAAACACTAATGGGAGAAATCCTACAAAATGAAGGTACTATCACAAGCGCTGCCAATCTGACCTTCGGTTTTCTTGACCAGGAAGCTAAATTTGACAATTACGAAATAACAGTACTGGAACAGTTGCTTTTTTTGCAATCACAACTAAATGAGGCTGAGGCCCGCAGTGAGCTGGCACGTGTCGGTTTCAGCGGAGATGCTGTTTTTCAGAAAACCGGCAGCCTTTCCGGTGGAGAACGATCGCGCCTGTTTCTCTGTGCTCTATTGCAAGATAAGCCGGATGTACTATTTATGGATGAACCGACTAACCATCTGGATATCTATTCGCGTGAACTCCTGGAGGAAGCACTGAACGAGTTTACAGGCACTATCCTTGCTGTTTCGCATGATCGCTATTTTGTAGAGCATATTGCCGAAGAAGTCTGGGGTATGCTCGATGGGGGGATTAGTGTTTTCTCCAATATTACTGAGTACAGAGACGCCGAAAAAGAAAGTGACAAACGAAAATTTGAAAGTAAAAAAGCTGTTCTGCACAGAACTTCATCCGAAAAGGAGGAAAGGGACGCGGCTTCCGCAGAGATTGTGCCTGAAATGCCTCTTTGGGATAAACAGGCGGTTCATCTCTACCCGCTTCTGGCTGACCTGAAACAATATCCCCGCAATAGAAGTGAGCGCCGCCGTATTGTAGCGGATATTAACGAGCTCCTCAGAGATCTGGAAAGCAATCTCTCGCGGCATCAGGAAGAGAAGATTTCTCTGGAAAAGAATTTCACTCTGGTTGATTCGGGTGAAATCTATCATGATTACGCTGAACTTCTGCAGGATATTGAAATAGAGGAATTGCTCTATCTTCAACTGATGGAAGTTGCAGAAGATATCAAGGGCTGATCCGTAAAAGATTTAAAGTCGTCCAAAGACAAACTTGCCTGCAGATCCCTCTCTCAACTCACCATTTTCAACGACCCATCTTCCACGACTCATTGTTGAAACAATTTTTGCATCAACCTCCAGCCCCAGATACGGGCTGTCATCAGCAGCAGAATGCAGTTCATCTATCACTCTAGGACCTTCGCGGTAGAGGACAATATCAGCATCGCTGCCGGGAGCGAGAACACCCTTTTGCGGATAAAGGCCGAACATCTTTGCCGGGTTCACAGTCAGCTGATCGATGACCTTGTTGCCGTAAAGAGAATGCATCAGAGGGAAGAGATATTCCATACCACCCATACCCATAGGCATTACAGCAAGGTTTCCCTCAGCGTTACGCTTGGCATCTAAAGTGAAAGGGCAATGATCTGTAGCAAAGACACTGATTTCGCGCCAGTTTTTCCGGAGCAATTCACGCTGTTCCACGGAACGGAAAGGCGGAGTAATGGTGTAACGGTAATAGTCTTCCAAACCGTATACCGATTCATCAAATACAAAATACTGGGGAGCGCTCTCAAGGTACAGATTCTTGTGCAAAATATCGCTAAACTCTTCTTTTAGCATTTCAATAGTTTCACCACAATTTACATGTACGATATAACTGTTACCCTGATGCTTTCTGGTCAATTCTGCAATCTTGCGTACCTCTTCGATTTCACACTCAGGCGGGCGGTTTTGCGCCAAATTTCTGGCATCTTTATTTTCATGATTGATCAGAGCGTCATCTTCTGCGTGAATGATAATACGCACATCACCTCGGGCAGACCTGGCAATAAAATCTTCAACTGTTTTCGGAGAGGAATAAATACCGGAGGGTCGATAGGTCGTGTAGAGCTTAATTGAAGGCGTTCCCTGAGCTGCTGCCTGATCCGCCATATCCTCTGCACTGTCTATCAGGTCTTTTGCCGAAGCGTGCAAGGCGTAGTCAATTAAAGCATCCTGTGCGATCTCCATTTTTTCGTTGAAAAAATTACGCATCTCTGCCACACCGGCAGCTTCACCCAAGAAATCTATAAAAGTTGTAACACCACCGTAAGCCGCTGCAATACTGCCACTGCGATAATCATCGCAGGACAGATTCCCACCGGCCCCATTGAGGGAGATATGAACATGCGCGTCGATTATTCCGGGAGCAATGAGCAAGCCGGCTGCATCCGTACTTTGCTCAGCATCAAATTCTTCCGGAGAAATCAGGGCTATCTTCTCGCCATTGATATAGACGTTAGTGGGCTTGAACTCGCCATCCTGATAAACCAGTCCATTGATTATTCTTCGGTCATACATAAAGAGCTTTCTCCTCTCCCCTGCTATACAGATATTCTACTTAAGAAGTTTCTCCAGTAATTCAATTGCTTTAGCCAGTTGAGTGTCCTCTTCAAGGCTTAGTTGATTAATAGGTTTTTTGGCAGCCTCATCGTCCAAAGTTATCTCCTCATCAGGAACAAGGCCGATCTTATCAATTGATTCACCCTTTGGCAGAAAATACCCGAAAGTTGTTACCTGAATCGCTGAATTATCTGACAAACTCCAGGTTAAAGTACCGACACCTTTGCCGTAGGTCTGCTCCCCTATGAGGATAGCCTTGTCAAGATCTCTCAACACTCCTGAGAACAATTCACTGGCACTGGCTGAGTAGCGGTTCAGCAGGATTGCATAAGTCATACTCTCCGGTACAAGGGCCGGTTTCGTCGTCTTCCACTCTTCTGTATACTCCTTGCCGTCAGATCGACCCTCAACTGTCGCTATTGTCTGTGCCGGCAGAAGAATATCCAGCATATCTATGCATTGGTAAGCATAGCCTCCACCGTTACTGCGCAGGTCAATAACCAGATGCTGGGCGCCTGCATCCATCAGATCAAGTACTGCTTTCTCAAAATTTTCAGCAGCGTGCGCAGAGAATTCCGTCAGGCGAATGTAGCCGATTCCTTCCTGGAGCATCTGATAGGTAAGCGATGCATTAGTGATTTTTTTGCGTATGATGTCTTGCACTATTTCACGATTTTCGGATGGACGGAAAAAAGTGATGTTCACCGGAGTACCGTCTTCTCCACGTATCATATTTGCCAGCTGGGATACATCCTGTACATCCATGGTCGTTTTGCCGTTAACTGCAATAATCCTGTCACCAATAGCCACACCTGCCTCTTCAGCAGGACTGTTCATGACAACGTCATTGACGACAAAAAAGCCGGCATCATCCATCATGACAATGGCACCGATACCGCTATACTCACCACTCATTGCATCCTGAGATGCCTGATTGTCATCAGCACTCAGGTAAAAGGTATAGGGACTGTCCATATTGCCGGCCAGGCCCTGAGTCATAATCTCGATTAACTCAGCATGGGAGAGCTCTTCAATGTAGTTTTCATAGATGAGATCATATACTTCACTCAACTTTGCCAGAGCAATGTCTACCCCCTCTTCAGCCGGGAAGCTCAGACTATAGGCATCGCCATCTTCTTCATTTAAGAAGCTCAGGCGGTTTCCTCCCAGCTCACGGATGGCATCACCATAAAAAACATAGGCGATTCCCACTGTCAGTAGAAAGGTGATCGTCGCAGTTATAAATACCGCTAAAAATACTCTCCAGCGTATACCCCGCTTGCGGGCTCTTTTCTCCTCTTCGTCAGCATACTGAGGGAATCTTGGCGGATAGGATCCAAATCTGTTCATCTGTGTCTGTTGATTTGGCGGAGGCTGAGCGTAGGGGTCATATTGATTCCGGGAATAAGGATCTTGTGGTCGTTCTTGCATAATTTACCTCATTTAAAAACGGCAAGGTCAGATTAATCCGACCTTGTTATATACCTAGTAAAACAAATACAATGATATCTGATTTCTTAATAATACGATAGAGGATTTGTTGGCGTACCGTAAGTAAGAATTTCAAAATGCAGGTGTGGTCCGGTAGAATTTCCGGTACTGCCGATGAAACCGATCACCTGACCTCTGGATACGCTCTGGCCGTAGTAACAATTATAGGCACTCAGGTGTGCATATCTAGTAGTATAACCATCGCCATGATCCAAGATAATCAGGTTGCCGTATCCGCCGAGCCATCCGGCGTATGTAACTATGCCTCCACGGGCAGCAATCACATTAGATCCCATTCCTGCTGCAATATCCATACCTTGATGCCATTCTGAACCACGCCAGCCGAAATAAGAAGTGATGTACGAGCTGGAGGGTACCGGCCAGGCAAATGAACTTCCACTCGGTACAGTGCTTCCACCAGTTGACGGAGGTTGCACCGGTGCCTGAGTTTGTGGACTTGTCGGCTTTGGTTTGTTTTCATTGGCATACTGATTAGCATAATAATTTACGTCAGCTTGAGCAGTATTTTTGATTGCGTTCAGATTTTCTTCCTTCTGCCTGAAAAGACTCAATGAGTATAATGCCTCATCCAGCTCGCTCTGCGTCATATCCTGTTCAGCCTTGATCTGCTGCAGAACAGCATCAGCTTCCTCAGCTAACATTGTTAATTCACTATATGATTCTTCTGAGCGAAGACGCATTACTTCAGCTTCTTTTGTTGCACTTTCCAGATCATCCAAAGCCTGTTCATCAGCATCGGAGACAACCTTCATAAAACGGACGGTCGTGAAGAAGCACTGCAAGCTGTCAGATCCCAGCAGAAGTTCGAGCATACTCTTGTTCTGCCACTTGTACATCTGGGAAATTCGTTTGCCATATTCATCTTGCTTGTCACTTAGTTTTTGCAGTGACTCCTGATAGGCAGCTTCGTCTTCCAGCATGATGGCATAAGCTGTTTCCTTCTGCTGTAAAGCGTCCTGATAAACTCTATTCTGTTCTTCGGTACGGTATTCGAGCCAGCTCAAATCATCAGACAAACGATCTTGTTCCGTGCGCAGATCATTAAGTTGAGTCTGGGTGGCTTCCAATTCTGTTTGCAGATTGTTGAGATGTTTTCTCGCTTCATCCAATTTTTCTTTTGTTGTTGTTGCTTCAACAAAATTTGGAGCCATCAAAACCAGCGTTAACAATATCGCCAGAATCAAAGAGCCTATCCGTAAAAAATTAAAAAGCTTAGATTTTGTTCGATTAACTTGCGAAATCAAGTTTTCATCTCCCAAAGCAGAAATACCTGCTGTTTCATATTCTACATTAGCATCTTTTTTCTGTCCATTTATTACATGACAGTAACACTTATTTGTCGTCTGCGACAGGCAATTAAACCTTCGCATGTTTTCTGACTGATAACATACTGGCGACAAAGCATAACACAAAGGCTACCAGCAAATTAATTCCTATTATAGTTCCGATAACTGTTGAGTTTGGCAGGAGTGTGAAAGTACCCTGGCTGATTCCACTCAAACCCTTGCTAAAGCGATTTTGAATATAAACATACAGAAGGCCCGAAGTCAGACTGGCAAGTAGTGCCCCAATAAAGCCGGACGACAGACCTTCGATGATAAAAGGCAGCTGAATAAACCCTTTAGTAGCTCCCAGATATTTCATTATGTTTATCTCATTAGATCGGGATAGCACAGCAACTCTTATCATGTTGGCCACTATGAGTGCTGATACTACGGCAAGCACAATGAAAAATATCATGCCAATACGATTCGTCCACAAAGAGACCTTATCCAAAAGCTTCATTACTTCTGTTTCCATCAGAACTTCATAGACTTCAGGCATTGACTCGACAGTTGTTTTGAACTCTTCACCATAACCGGGATCGGTCAAACGAACATTAAAGGTGTGGGGTATATTGTCCTCCACTGAAAAACCTTCCCAGAGTTCTTCTTTTCCAATGCTTTCTTTGAAAGTTTGAAAGTTCATCTCCGGAGTGAACTCCGTGAACTCAACAATATTTTCAGTGTCACCCGAGAGGAAATGCCGCATCTGTTCGATACTCGAATTTTCTGCACCAACACGCATAGATATGGTTATTGGTGGCTGCTGGGCAGCTATTTTTGACAAATGGGATGCATTCCGGGAAAAAATCACAAAAATGCTCAATAAAAAAAGCATTAAAGTCAAAGTAAGGACTGAAGCAACAAGCAATAAAGGATGGCGCCCCAGATTCCGGATACCTGCTTTGGCAGCATAACGTATTTCATTTACTTTCATTCAAAAAACTCTCCGGACTCTATTGTGTTTTCTTCAGAGCCGTCACGGGCTTCATGATATGAAAGCATTTCTTCCTGCCTGCGCATAGCCTCACGTTGTTTTACCCGTTCATCAATTTTTTTCAAAATTTCTTTCATTTCTTCAGTTCGGTTCAACGAAGAATACCGGGTGCGTCTGCTTTCTGAATCTTGTACTAGGCTGTCAAGCAGGGATGTCCTGTCAGTAGTTTGCTTAGTGCTCTCGTTAAACTCTGCAAAAGCTTCTGCTTCATCTGCTTCAAAATCCTGTGCGAACTCAGTCTTGTCCTCTATGGGGCTTAATTCTTTTTCAGTTGATACACAATAATAATTACCACAATACTCATCACGAGTGACTGTGCCTTTTTCAAGCTGCAAAACACGCTTTTGCATCTTGTTAACCAGATTTTGGTCATGAGTACAGGCAATGATAGTAGTACCATTGCGATTTATCCTCTCAAGTAAGGCCATGATGGCCTCGCCATTAACAGGATCAAGGTTTCCGGTAGGTTCATCTGCCAAAATCAGGCGCGGATTATTAACTAAAGCCCTGGCGATACCGACTCGCTGGCCTTCGCCACCGGATAATTGAGCCGGGTAAACATCAGCCTTATTTTTCAATCCGACCACTGAAAGGACTAGGGGCACCCGCCTCATGATCTCTTTAGGTGAGGCACCTGTGACTTCCATTGCATAGGCGACATTTTCCGCTACTGTTCTGGAAGAAATCAGTCTGAAATCCTGGAAAATCATGCCGATTTTGCGGCGCAAAAAAGGCACATACTTATCAGGAAGCTCCGAAACGTCCTGGCCGCCCAATATTACCGATCCATGGCTCGGATGTTCTTCACAAGTAAGCAGTTTAACTATGGTTGATTTGCCTGCTCCGCTTTCACCTATTACAAAAACAAATTCACCGGACTCTACACTGAAAGAAACATTATGTAAAGCCCGGGTACCATTAGGATAGATTTTGTCAACATCTACAAATTCGATCATATTCATTGTCGAGAGTTACTCCAACAAGTACTAAATCACAGGTATGGAGCTATCCGACTTCCTGTCGCCGCGCACACTGCCGGCAGTCTTATTGCCTGAATCCTGATACTCAAGATACTTGCGAACCATCTGTGCCAGTTTAAACAGAACCGCATCATCGAAGTTCCTCAGATCCAGTCCGGTAATCTTCTCAACCTTGTCCAGTCTATAGACCAGGGTATTGCGGTGGACAAAGAGCTGACGACTGGTCTCACTGCCGTTTAGATTGTTTTCAAAAAACTTTTGAATCGTGAGCAGGGTCTCATCATCTAAAGCCTCATATGCACCATCCTCAAAAACCTCGGAGAGGAATAGCTCACAGAGAGTCTTCGGCAGTTGATAAATCAAACGGCCCAAACCCAGTCTGTCGTAGCGCATTATGCTTGACTCTTCATCAAATATCTGACCGACGATTAAAGCCATTGAGGCTTCGCGATAAGATTTAGCTGTATCTTTTAAAGTTTCCGCAGGCATGCTGACACCAATGTAGGCATGTGTTTTAGCTTCCGTATTAATTGTGTCGAGAATCAAAGAAGCCTCTTCACTCGCTGTTCGCGATTTATCTCCAGCATGTATTTCCAGCATGACGACGATATTTTCTTCATCCATCGGGAAAACAAAATCACGCTCCCAATCAGGGAAAAGATGCTCTAAAACTGTCAACACATCTGCAGACTTGCCCGGATTAACCCTGACAATATAAATCTGGCGCGGGACCGGATAAGCTATTTTAAGGTCTCTTGCCTTTAACGGTACATCCCCCGGCAATTCATTCTCTAATAGAACATTCTTGATAAATGTCTCTTTTTCTTCGACATTATCTTTCTCAACATAGGATGATTCAATCCAGCGTTTGAGTAATTCAAGATAAACCTGGGACTGCTCATCTTTTCCGTCTACAAAGCAAATTAGACTGTTACGTGTACGATCTATCTTCATGTAAGCACGATCGCCACTAAAAACAATATGTTCATCTGACGCCAGAACTGCCTTTGCAACAGAATCCTCCGTGCCTTCGAGCTCAGCATCTGTCGATGCCAGCACTAAACCTTCCTTGTCCAACACACCAGCTGTGCGGTTCATGAAGGTAGCGGCTTCTTGCATGTATTTTTTTAATTCTTCCATTTTTGCACCTTTCCTGACGCTTCGAATGCACCGGTCACGAGCGATAAAGTGAGCGGTATTAATAAATGTCACATCATTTAACGGTATTCTAGCACATGCATAAAGCTCATGCATAAGAAATTACATGAACTAGTGATCCGGAAAGAGATAATTCTTTCAAAATGTCAATGACGCACTAAAGTGCCGATTTCTCCCAAAAAGTCAGGGTTGCTCAACTGAGCAACCCT
>WPCH01237112.1_pt1 | contig 77934 bp, 88 predicted proteins | sample 5399881 | NCBI WGS metagenome assembly WPCH01 (sample SAMN12869468, study PRJNA574797) | sludge metagenome | isolation source: wastewater treatment of pH5 | place: China:Beijing | collected 2019-05-20 | reverse complement strand
CACCCACACTTATCGGTTGTCCTAGTTTTTAAAGAACCGCTACCGAAGCAGCGAAGAACGAGATTATGATCAACTCAGAACTACTTGTCAACCATCCGAATCACTTTTTTTAAAACACCCAAAAACGATTCGCACTTCTCACTCTCTTCCCCTTCACCGCCTACGCTCTGTCTCGCTTTCGAAACATCCGCTTGCCGGTGAAGAGCCGCGCATTCTACAGACATGAACACACTTGTCAACAACACGTAAGAAAAAAGTCAAAACCCCTGATGCGAGGCCATGAAGTTTTCAAAGCGCGTGCTTTCCCCAATGAAGGTCATGCGCACAGTACCTGTTGGACCATTACGGTGCTTGCCAATAATCAACTCGGCCGTCCCTTTATCCGGTGAATCGGGGTTGTAGACTTCATCCCGGTAGATGAACATGATGATGTCCGCGTCCTGCTCAATCGCGCCGGACTCGCGCAGGTCGGACATGACCGGCCGTTTGTTGGGGCGCTGCTCCAGGCTGCGGTTCAGCTGGGACAGTGCGATGATCGGCACATGCAACTCCTTGGCCAGCGATTTTACTGAGCGGGAAATTTCCGACAGTTCGGCAGCCCGGTTGTCGCTGTCGCGGGAGCCTGTCATCAACTGCAGGTAGTCGATCACGATCAGGCCCAGCTTGCCGCACTGTCGCGCCAGGCGTCGGGCACGAGCACGCAGATCGATCGGATTGAGGCCTGGCGTTTCATCAATGAAGATCGGAGCTTCATACAGCTTCCCCATTGCCATGGTGAGCTTCTGCCAGTCTTCGTCAGTCAGGCGACCGGTTCTGAGCTTGGACTGGTCTATCCGCCCCAGCGAGGAGATGAAACGGGTGGCCAACTGGGTACCCGGCATTTCCATGGAAAAGATCGCGACCGGCAAGCGACAATCGACTGCAACATGTTCTGCAATGTTCAGGGCGAGTGTGGTTTTGCCCATAGCCGGACGCCCTGCAACAATGATCATGTCCGAGGGTTGCAGGCCTGAGGTTTTCTCATCCAGGTCAATCAGCCCGGTCGGCACGCCGGTCACCTCGTTCGGATTATCGCGGTCGTACAACTCCTGCACGCGATCGGCCACCTGCTTGAGGATGGGCTGAATCGACACGAAGCCGCTCGCATGACGCGCCCCTGCCTCGGCAATCTCGAACACCCTGGCTTCCGCTTCGTCGAGCAACGCCTTGGCGTCGCGCCCGGCCGGATTCAGGGCACTGGCTGCAATCTCGTCCCCCACTGACACCAACTTTCTGAGGATGGCGCGCTCGCGGACAATTTCCGCATAGCGCCGAATATTGGCAGCGGAAGGCGTGCTGTTGGCTACTTCAGCCAGATAGGCCAAGCCGCCGGCCTGCTCGGCCTCATTGTTCTTTTCCAGCGACTCGAAGACGGTCACCACATCAGCAGGCTTGCCCTGATCGATCAGCCGGGAGATGTGCTGATAGATGCGACGATGGTCATCACGGTAGAAGTCCGCCTCATTGACGAGATCGGCAATTCGCTCCCAGGCTGCGTTGTCGAGCAGGATGCCGCCAATCAGGGACTGCTCTGCCTCCACCGAATGGGGCGGCAGGCGGATGGCCGCAATCTGTGGATCGGGGCTGTTGGCGAAGGGGTGGTGTGTCGTACTCATGGGTTGCAGCTCCTGCGCGCCGGCATACGATGAGAGTCGGGGCTGGCGCGAAAAAAAGGGCTGCATGCGCAGCCCTCTTTCTGGTGTCGGTCAGACCTGTATTGCGTAAGCTTACTGCTGATCGCCCAGCACCGACACGGTGATCGTGGTGGTCACGTCGGAATGCAGAGCAACCGTGATTTCGTTGTCGCTGACCTGCTTGATCGGGCCTTCGGGCATGCGGATCGCAGAGCGCTCGATGCTGAAACCCTGAGTTTCCAGAGCCTCGGCGACATCGGCGTTGGTGACCGAACCGAACAGGCGACCGTCCATCCCCGCCTTTCGGGTGATCTGAACCATCAGACCTTCCAGCTTGTTGGCGATGCCTTGGGCCTCGGCAAGCTTTTCAGCCTGAACGCGCTCAAGCTCGGCGCGACGGGCTTCGAACTCGGCCAGATTGGCTGCAGTTGCGCGCTTGGCCTTGCCCTGCGGAATCAGGAAGTTACGGGCGTAGCCGTCCTTGACCTTGACCACATCACCGAGCGCACCCAGGTTGACGACTTTTTCGAGAAGAATGATTTGCATGTCGACCCCCGCTTACTTGTGCAGATCGGTGTAGGGCAGCAGCGCGAGGAAGCGCGCACGCTTGATCGCGGTCGACAGCTGACGCTGATAGCCGGCCTTGGTACCGGTGATGCGCGCCGGCATGACCTTGCCGGTTTCGGTGATGAAGTCTTTCAGGATATCGACATCCTTGTAATCGACTTCGGCAATGCCTTCCGCAGTAAAGCGGCAGAACTTGCGACGCTTGAACAGACCGCGGTTGCCGCGATCATCCTTTTTCTTGAACTTGGACTTGGGCTTGAAAGCCATTTTCGTTTCCTTCCAGAAATTCGATCTTGTTCAGATGCAGTATCGGGGTGCGACTGCGCAAGCTTTTCGCTGCCAGAAAACCCGCCACCCTGAGCTGCATGCCCGGGTTGGCTACAACCAGCACGCCAGCCAACTCACCCAGCGCGACCGCCTGCACTTCCACCGTGACTTCGCGCTCACGCCCAGCTTCCATCTGAAGCGAGCTGTGAGCCAGGGTACACGCTGCCACCGGCACACCGGCCGGGGTTCTGCGCAGGGGCTGGAGCGACGCCAGCGTGGCTTCGAGCTGAAGCAGGTTCAACCCGATACCCGGCACCTATCAGGCAGACTGCTCTTCGCCCGAGGACTCAGCACCCTCTTCGGCAGCAGCCGGCGTCAGTGAACGGGACTTTTCTTCCTTCATCATCGGGGAAGGCGTGGTCACTGCAGCCTTCTGCTTGATGATCAGGTGACGCAGCACGGCATCGTTGAACTTGAAGGCGTGCTCCAGCTCGGCCAGGGCCTCGCCGTCGCATTCGATGTTCATCAGCACGTAGTGTGCCTTGTGCATCTTCTGGATCGGATAGGCCAGCTGACGGCGGCCCCAGTCCTCGAGACGGTGAATCTGACCGGTGCGGGTGGTCACGATCGACTTGTAACGCTCGATCATGGCCGGAACCTGCTCGGACTGGTCAGGATGCACGATAAAAACGATTTCGTAATGTCGCATGCAAACTCCTTGCGGTTGATGACAGCCCCCCGGCATGCGGACCGGTAGGGCAAGGTAAACGTGGCAGACTAACAGATCGGAAAGCGCATTTCAATAGGCCACAACACCTCTCTGAGCGGACAGGCTCATCTGGGCCGGGCCTCCCAGATTTTCTGCAGACGCTTCACGCTGACCGGCATCGGCGTCTTCAATTCCTGGGCAAACAGGCCAACCCTGAGCTCTTCGAGCAGCCATCGGAATTCCTCCAGCTCGGGCGAAGCCACTCCGGCCTTCCGGCGCGCATTGCGTTCGCGTTCGAACGCCTGATGCAAACCCTTCCATTCGGCCAGCAGTTGCGCATCGCGGGCGGGGTTGTTGCGCAGCTTGTCCAGGCGCACCTGCATCGCCTTCAGGTAACGCGGAAAATGCGCCAAACGTTCCCAGGGGTGAGCGAGCAGGAAGTCCTTTCCCATCAGCGCCTGCAACTGCTCGCGCACATCCTGCTCGACGCCGGGAAACCCCTTCAGACCACTCAGCCGCTTGTGCAGCGCTGCATGCTCCTGCATCAACTGGCCAACCAACCTCAGGAACTCCTGCGCCACAAGACTCATGCGGGCCTTGGCCTCAGCGCACCGACGGGTAAAGGACGGTGCATCCACCGGCAGGGGGTCAAGCAGGCAGACCCTGGCAATCGTTGCGCCCACCAGTTGCTGCTTGAGCTCGGCCTCGGTGCCAAAAGCCATGAAGGACAGCGCCACCTTGCGCAGATCGGGCAGACGCTCGATGGCGCGTACCTGATCCTTCAGGTTCAGCGCAAACAGACGCGCCAACCCCTTGCGGTGCACCGTGTGTGCCTCCTCCGGCGTATCGAAAGGACGCAGCGAGACGCTGTCACCCTCATCGTGCAGCGCCGGAAAACCGATCACCTCGCGCCCCGCCACCCGCAAGGAAAGCAGCTCAGGCAATGTGCCGAAGCTCCAGTCCGTCAGGCCGCTCATGGCGGGCCCATCCTGCGCATCTGGCTGCGCCTGCGCCGCCTGTCCGGTGTCACGTTTGCGGGCGGAGCCAGATTCGCGCCTGCCGGCCGGTTCGCCGGCCTCACGCCCGGGCTGCGTCGTCTGCGCCTCATCGCCAGAAGCCGCCACCCCGGCAGACTGCAGCGCCTCCGCGACCTGTGCATTCCTGAAATGCTCCGCCACCTGACGACCATGGCGGGCGCGCAATTCGGCCAGATTTCGTGACTGCCCCAGCACCCGGCCATGCTCATCGATCAGCCGGAAGTTCATGAAGCAATGCGGCTTCAAGTTCTCTTGACGAAACGATTCCTGCGGCAACTTCAGGGAGACCCGCTCTTCAACAAACTGTTGCAAGGCCTTGAGCAGGGGCTGGTCCGTGTCGTAAGCCCCAACCTCCAGCGCCGCCATGAAGGCCGCGCCGCTTTCGGTCATCGGTTGCAGGCGGTGGCGATGCTTTTGCGGCACGGTCTTGAGCAAGGCCAGCACCTTTTCTTCCAGCAAACCGGGCACCAGCCATTCGCACCGTGCGCCCGGAATCTGGTTGAGCATGGCCAGCGGGACGGTGAGCGTGACTCCGTCGTCGGCCTCGCCCGGTTGATGCAGGTAGCTGAGCTTGAGCCGTTGCCCGAGCACTTCGAAAAACGCCGGGAAACGGTCCGAAGTGATGCCTTCCGCCTCGTGCCGCATCAACTGCTCGCGGTTCAGGTGAAGCAGGCGTGGCGCGGTACGTTCAGCCTGCCTGCGCCAGGCCTCGAAGCCCGCCAGATCGCAGACCTCCGCAGGAATCTTGGCATCATAGAACGCAAAGATCAGATGCTCATCGACCAGCACATCGGGCCGCCGCGACTTGTGCTCCAGGCGCTCGATATCCGCCACCAGCCGCTGATTGTGCTGCAGAAAAGCCATGTTGCGTGCAGCCCCCTCGGCAATCTCGCCCTGCACCAGCCCTTCGCGAATGAACAGGGTTCGGCACAGCTCAGGGTCGATGTCACGATACGGCACGCCTCGTCGGGTATATACGCTCAGCCCGTACAGGCTGCCGCGCGCCCAGCCACGCACCGCGCCAGAGGTTTTTGACCAGTGCGGTTCGCTCACCTGGGTTCGGATCAGATGCGTCCCGACCTCCTCCAGCCATTCGGGCTCGATGCGGGCCAGGCAGCGCGCAAACAGGCGCGAGGTTTCCACCAGTTCGGCGGCCATCACCCACTTGCCCGCTTTCTTCGCCAGAGCCGACCCCGGATGCGGCCAGAAGCGGATGCCGCGTGCGCCCAGATAACTGCCCGCCTGCGGCCCGCTGGCCTCTTCGGCCCGACACCCCACATGGCCGAGCAGGCCGGTGAGCAGGGCTTTGTGAATGGCCTCGAAAGTGGCCGGCAAGGTGTTTTCCTTCCAGCCATGTTCGGCACACAAGGTATGCAGTTGACCATGCACATCGCGCCATTCGCGCATTCTCAGCCAGGACAGGTGATGCTGCTTGCACCAGGCCTTCTGTTTGCTGCCGGACTCATGGCGCACCACTTCGTCCCAGGCCCGCCACAGGTTGCGGTACCAGAGGAACTCGGACTGCTGGTCGCGCTCGCCCCCCCTGAACCGGGCATGCGCCTGGTCAGCCGCGCCGGGCGAGGCTTGCGGACGTTCGCGCGGATCCTGCACCGACAGCGCGGCGGCAATTACCAGCACTTCGGCCAGGCAGCCGTGATCGCGCGCGGCCAGGATCATGCGCCCCACCTTCGGGTCCAGCGGCAGACGGGCCAGCTCCCGGCCGACCGGCGTCAGGCTGCGCCGCTCATCGTCGCTGACCGCGCCCAGTTCGACCAACAGCTGATAGCCATCGCCAATCATGCGCGAAGTGGGCGGATCGATGAACGGAAAGTCTTCCACCGCCCCGAGCTTGAGCGCCTTCATGCGCAGGATCACCCCTGCCAGCGACGAGCGCAGGATTTCCGGATCGGTGTGCGCCGGGCGCCGCTCGAAATCCGCCTCGTCGTACAGCCGGATGCACACTCCGTCCATCACCCGGCCACAGCGCCCGGCACGCTGACGAGCCGCCGATTGTGCGACTTTTTCGATCTGCAACTGCTCCACCTTGTTGCGGGAGGAGTAGCGCTTCACACGCGCCAGACCGGTATCGACCACATAGCGTATGCCCGGCACGGTAAGCGAGGTTTCAGCCACATTGGTGGCCAGCACCACACGACGGCCGCGCCCGCCACTGGCAAACACCTTCGCCTGCTCCTGCGCCGACTGGCGTGCAAACAGCGGCAGAATCTCGGTGGCAGCGGCGTATGCACTCTTGCGCAAGGCTTCTGCGGTTTCGCGAATCTCGCGCTCGCCCGGCAAAAATACCAGCACATCTCCGGGGCCGCTGCGCTGCGCCTCGTCCACTGCGTCAACAATCGCATCGAGCAGGTCACGGTCTTTGTCCTTGCGGGGCGACGTACGGCCCTCCTGACGGCGTCCGCTCGCCTCGCCCACGGGGGGCTCATCACGCACCACCGGTCGATAACGCATCTCGATCGGATACAACCTGCCGGACACCTCGATCACCGGCGCCGGTTGCGCTTCGGTGCCGAAATGCTGCGCAAAGCGCTCGGCATCCAGCGTGGCGGAGGTGACGATCAGCTTCAGGTCCGGGCGCCTGGGCAGCAACGTCTTCAGATACCCAAGCAAAAAATCGATATTCAGGCTGCGTTCATGCGCCTCGTCGATGATCAGCGTGTCGTAAGCCGAGAGCAGCGGGTCGGTTTGCGTTTCGGCCAGCAGGATGCCGTCGGTCATCAGCTTGATGCTGGCCTGCGGGCCGGTACGGTCTGTGAAGCGAATCTTGTAGCCGACGGCCTGCCCCAACTCGCTGCGCAACTCAGCCGCAATGCGTGAGGCGGTCGCACGCGCCGCCAGCCGGCGTGGCTGGGTGTGCCCAATCAGTCCGGCTGCGCCGCGCCCCAGCGCCAAACAGATTTTGGGCAACTGCGTGGTCTTGCCCGAACCGGTTTCACCACAAACGATGACGACCTGATGCTGTTCGATGGCCCGGGCAATTTCGTCGCGCCGTTCGCACACGGGCAACTCCGGCGGAAAGTCGGGCCGGGGCAGCTGCGCGATGCGTTCGCTCAGCCGGGTGCGGGAAGCGTGCAGCAGGGTCTCGAAAGCGACCCGCGCCTGCGCTTCCCGGTCCGGGTCAGCCTGCCCCAGCTTGCGCTGCAGGGCGTGCAGACGCGGCCGATCCAGCGTCATGCAATCGGAAAAACCGTGGTGAGCGCCGGACGTGCGCGTCGCTCCGGACTGTTTCTGTCTGTGCTGTCTGATGTGGCGGGTACTCAAAAGAGGGTCAGCTCCGTGGTCGTGCTCAGGCCGGGTTATGCAAAAGATCGAGATTATACTTGCCACCGTTCAAGCCCCACGCCAAACCCCGCCTGTCCGTTTGCCCATGTCCCTGCTGCAAGGTTTCCCGCCCGTCCTGCCCGAGCATGCCCACACCCTGATTCTGGGGAGCATGCCAGGCGCGGCCTCGCTGTCCGCAGGCGAGTACTACGCGCATCCCCGCAATGCCTTCTGGCCGATCATGAGTGCCTTGCTGGCTTTCGACCCCGCCTTGCCCTATCCGCAGCGCGTCGGGCAACTGCGTCACCATGGCTTTGCGCTGTGGGATGTGTTGGGCAGCTGTCGGCGCAGCGGCAGTCTGGACACCGCCATCGAAGCGTCCTCGATGACGCCCAACCCGTTTGCCGCCCTGCTGGTCGAACACCCGGACATCCGGCGCATCTTCTTCAACGGCAGCGCCGCCGAGCGCATTTTTCGCCGTCACGTACTGCCCGGACTGCAGCTGCCGACCGATTGCCGCCTGCAACGCCTGCCGTCCACCAGCCCGGCCCATGCGGGCCTTTCCTTCACAGCCAAGCTCAACGCCTGGCGGGAGCTCCTGCAATGACTGCCCCCCACCCCCACCCCCACGCCCCGGACACCCCGTACGCCCCCGATGCCGCCGTGATCGGCGGCGGCCCGGCCGGACTGATGGCGGCCGAACAACTGGCCAGCGCCGGATATCGGGTGGCCGTGTTCGACGCCATGCCCAGCGTCGGACGCAAGTTCCTGCTCGCCGGCATTGGCGGGCTCAACCTCACTCACTCGGAGGCCTTCGAGCACTTTGTGGCCCGTTTCGGCCAGCGCAGCGCCGTACTCGCGCCGCTGCTCGAACGGTTTGGCGCAGAGGCCGTGCGTGACTGGGCCGCCGCCCTCGGCGTGGAAACCTTTGTCGGCAGCTCCGGACGGGTGTTCCCGCGTGAGATGAAGGCCGCCCCCCTGTTGCGTGCGTGGTTGCGCCGCCTGCGTGCGCAAGGCGTACAGTTCTGGCCGCGTCATCGCTGGCTGGGCTGGCAACCCAACGCGCCGGAAGACGTACTGAGCTTCGCCACCCCGAACGGAGCGATCAGCTGCCAGCCCCGGGTGTGCGTGCTGGCCCTGGGAGGCGCAAGCTGGGCCAGGCTCGGATCGGATGGTGCCTGGCTGCCCGACTTCGCAGCACAGGGCATTGCGCTGGCCCCGCTGCGACCCGCCAACTGTGGCTTCGATATTGTCAGAGCAAGCACTCACGATGCAACGCGCGCCGAGGGCTGGAGCGAACACTTTTGCGAACGCTTCGCCGGACAGGCGCTGAAGAGCATTGGGCTGCGCTATGAGGACGCGCAGGGCACGGTACACGTGCCCATGGGCGAGTGCCTGGTCACCCGCACCGGGCTGGAAGGCAGCCTGATCTACGCGCACTCGGCGCGCCTGCGCGATGCAATCGAGCGCGAAGGCTCGGTCACACTGTATCTGGATTTGGCGCCAGGACGCGATGCCGAACAACTGCACAGCGCGCTGGCACGACCACGCGGCAGCCGTTCATTGTCCAGCCACCTGCAGAGCAAGGCCGGCATCAGTGGTCTCAAGGCCGGACTGTTGCGCGAGTGTGCGGCGCCCGAAGCCTTCGACGACCCCGCCCGGTTGGCACGTGAGATCAAGGCCCTGCCCGTCACGCTGCTCCGCCCCCGCCCCCTCGACGAAGCCATCAGCACCGCAGGAGGGCTGTGCTTCGAGGCGCTGGACAAGCACCTGATGCTGCGCCAGCGGCCGGGGGTGTTCTGCTGCGGGGAAATGCTGGACTGGGAAGCCCCCACCGGGGGCTATCTGCTCACCGCCTGCCTGTCCACCGGGTACGCGGCCGGGGTCGGCGCGGTACGCTGGCTCGGCCGGGAGATCACACCGGACGCGTCCGCCTCCCCCGCCGTACCATGACACAGGCCCCAACTGCGGGCGCGGGCACGCCCTACTGCCCGCCGCTGCGCCACAGGCTGAACAGCAGGAAACCCAACCACGCCATCAGCAAGGCCCCCAAGGCATGCGCCAACGCATGCAGCAACAGCCCGCCCCAGGCACCGCGCTGGGCAAAGTGCAGACCCTCGGCCGAAAAGGTGGAAAAGGTAGTCAGCCCGCCGAGGAGGCCCGTAGTCAAGAACAGCTTGAGTGCCGGCGACAGCGCTGGCACTGCCGACAACACCGCCAGCACAGCCCCCATCAGGAAGCCCCCCAGCAGATTCGCCGCCAGCGTGCCCAGCGGCATGGCCGCCCACAGCGGGTTGAGCCACACCCCCAGCCCCCAGCGCAGCCAGGCCCCCAGCGCAGCCCCAGCACCGATCGCCACAAAAGCCGGCCACCCGGCGCCCCCCGTCGGCGTACTCATCGCGGCGTGCTCAGACAGAACGCGGCGCCGGATCGCCCGGCACCGCTTTGCTCATGGGCGAGACGGGCATCGTTGCCACGCCTGAAGGCTGGCCATCCGGCAGATGCACGGTCTGGGTCGGGAACGCAATCTCGGCCCCGTGACGTTCGATGATTTGGCCCACCTTCATCAACACATCCTGCTTGATCTCGTGATACAGCACCCATTGCGTGGTACGGGTGAAGGTGTAAATCATGATGTCGAGCGAGCTGGCCGCAAACTGGTTGAAATTCACGATCAGCGTCTGGTTGGTGTCGATCTCGGGGTGAGCGCGCAGCATCGCCTTGATGTCTTGAACGATTGCCGGCACCGCATGAAAGTCGTCATAACGGACCCCCACCGTCTCGTAGATGCGCCGGTTGGTCATGCGCGACGGATTCTCCAGCGCTACCTGGGTGAACACCGCGTTCGGCACATACAGCGGCCGCTTGTCGAAGGTGCGGATGCGCGTCACCCGCCAGCCAATGTCCTCCACCGTGCCCTCGATGTTGCGGTCGGGCGAACGGATCCAGTCTCCGATCGCAAAAGGGCGGTCCAGATACACCATCAAACCCCCAAAGAAGTTGGCCAGCAGGTCACGTGCGGCAAAACCCACCGCAATACCGCCCACGCCCCCGAAGGCGAGCACCCCGGACACCGAAAAGCCGAGGCTTTGCAGGCCGATCAGCACAGCGGTGATCGCCACCGAAATGCGCAGCAACTTGCCGATCGCATCCACCGTGGTGCGATCCACCGGCTGCCCCCGCGCCACCTGGCGGGCCACCACGCCCTCCTGCACGTTGCGAATGAACTGCAGCAGAAACCAGGTGATGCAGGCAATCACCCCCACGGTCTGCACCGGTTCGTAGAACTCGAAGATCGCTGCAGACGTCGTCTCGTAAATGATGCGCACCGCAAAGGTCAGCCCGACCACCCAGGCCAGCATCGGCACTGGCCGACGGGCGGCGGTCACCAGCGCCTCATCCCAGGGCGTGGACGTCAGCTTCGTGCGCCCCTCCAGGCGTGCAAGCACGCGCTTGAGGACAAAGTTCACCACCACCACGGCCAGCACCACCAGAAAGACCTGCAACACCATCATCATGTTGGCATCGCCACCGGAGGCCCACTCCAGCGCATCCTTCAGCACCTCGGTCGCCTCGACTGTTCCGCTCTCTTCCATCGCTCACCCATTGCCATCCATTGACCAACCGGCCAAGTGTACCAGCAGGCTTGCGCCCCATCTGTGTCACGCGCCGCCGCAAGCACCGGCGGCCCGGGTAAAATGCTGCGCTTCGCAATCATTGACATCGTCACATTCGCCGAGGCCCAGCAGTGTCCGACCATTCACAGAACAGCGCCCAGAGCGCGCCCGCATCCAATTTCATCCGCAACATCATCGATGAGGACAACCGCACCGGCAAATGGCAGGGGCGCGTGGAAACCCGCTTTCCGCCCGAGCCCAACGGTTACCTCCACTATGGTCACGCCAAGTCGATCTGCCTGAACTTCGGGCTGGCGGAGCACTATCAGGGCGTGTGTCACATGCGTTTCGACGACACCAACCCCGAGAAGGAAGAGCAGGAATATGTCGACGCCATCCTCGAAGCCGTCAGCTGGCTCGGCTTTGACTGGGGCAAACACCTGTACTTTGCCTCGGACTACTTTGAAACCATGTACGCGTGCGCGCTGGCGCTGATCCGTGCCGGCAAGGCCTATGTCGACTCCCTGCCCGCCGACGAAATGCGCGCCTATCGCGGCACCCTCACCGAAGCGGGCCGCAACAGCCCCTACCGGGAACGCAGCGTGGAAGAAAACCTCGACCTCTTCCGTCGCATGCGCGAAGGCGAGTTTCCCGAAGGGGCGCACGCCCTGCGCGCGAAGATCGACATGGCCAGCCCCAACATCAACCTGCGCGACCCGGTGATCTACCGCATCCGCCACGCCGCGCATCACCGCACCGGCAGTACCTGGTGCATCTACCCGCTGTACACCTTTGCGCACCCGATCGAGGATGCCATCGAGAACATCACCCACTCGGTGTGCACCCTGGAGTTCGAAGATCAGCGCCCGTTCTACGACTGGCTGCTCGACGCCCTGGCCACAGAAGGCCTGTTCCCGCGCCCGCTGCCGCAGCAGATCGAGTTTGCGCGCCTCAACCTGACCTATGTGGTGCTCTCCAAGCGCAAATTGATCACGCTGGTCGAGGGTGGTCACGTGCGCGGCTGGGACGATCCACGCCTGCCCACTCTCATCGGTGCCCGCCGTCGTGGCTACACCGCCGAAGGTTTCCGTCTGTTCGCCGAGCGCATCGGGGTATCCAAGTCCGACGCCTGGATCGACATCAGCGTGCTCGAAGAGTGCATGCGCGAGCACCTCAACGACTCGGCCGAACGCCGGGTCGCCGTACTCGACCCGCTCAAGCTGGTCATCACCAACTACCCCGAAGGCCAGTCCGAACTGTGCCAGGCACCGAACCACCCACTCAAGCCCGAGCTTGGCCAGCGCGACATGCCCTTCGGCCGGGAACTGTGGATCGAACGAGAAGACTTCATGGAGGTTCCGAGCAAGGGCTTCCGCCGGCTCTTCCCCGATAACATGGTGCGCCTGCGCTACGGTTATGTGGTTCGCTGCACCGGCTGCGAGAAAGATGCGGACGGCAATGTAACGGCCGTGCTGGCCGAATACATGCCCGACTCCAAGAGCGGCACCCCCGGCGCAGACAACTACAAGGTGAAGGGCAACCTGCACTGGGTGTCGGCCGCACATGCCTGTGAAGCCGAAATCCGGCTGTACGACCGCCTGTTTGCTCACCCGTACCCCGGCGCACGGCGCGAGGGCGATACCGAAGGGGTCGAGCGCGACTACCTTGACGACCTCAACCCGGACTCCATGCAGCTCATTCGTGCCTGGCTCGAACCCTCACTCAGGGACGTGCAGGCCGAATCGCGTTTCCAGTTCGAGCGCCACGGCTATTTCGTCGCCGACCGCCTCGACTCCCGCCCCGGCACCCCGGTGTTCAACCGCACAGTCACGCTGAAGGACTCCTGGGCAAAAGGCAAGGGCTGATCCGCAGCGGGCGCCACCCCGCTACGCCCGGTCGTTCCCTGCCGGCGACACAGCGGGGTGCTCAGGGGAGGGCGCCGCAGCAGCAGTAACCTTGCCGGCCAGCGCATCGCCCAGCGGCCCCACGCTGGGGCGCTGGCCCTGATGGTGGGCCGCACGAGACACGGCATGTGCGGCCAGCGGCGCAGTAGCCAGCAGTACCAGCAACGCAAACAGCGCCTCCAGGGCCACCTCGCCGCTGGACGCTGCAGCCACCCCGGCCAGCACCAGCGCAGCGCCCAGCGCCCCCGCCTTGCTCGCCGCATGCATGCGGCAATAGGCATCCGGCAGACGCCACACACCCAGCGCACCCAACAAACAGAACAACGCCCCCAGCAGAATCAACAAGGACGCCAGCCAAGGCAGCACGCCTGCGTTCATTTCGCCTCCTCCCTGCGCGCACCGGCGCCGGCATCCATCCCTTCTCCGTGCCCGGGCACGTTCTCTTCCTCACGTGGCAGCGCAGGCTTGCGAAACAGCAGGGCAAAGGCCACCGTACCCAACAAGGACACCAGCGACAACACCACCGCCACATCCAGAAAAACCGCCTGGGCACTCAGCAGCGCCCCCAGCGCCACGGCTGCCACACCCAGCAGGGTGAGCGCATCAATCGCCACCACCCGGTCGGGACCGGTCGGCCCCACCAGCAACCTCACCACCAGAATCAACGCACTCAAGGCCAGCAAGGCTACCGCCAGCGGCAGCACCCAGCCAGCACCGGCCAGATCAACCGTCATGTCAACTTCTCCAGATTCACCTTCGTCGGCGCCACCCCCTCCATCCAGGCAATCAACCGACGCTCCAACTCACGCACGCTGCGCTCCACCTCATCCGCAGCACGGATGTCCAGCGCATGCACATACAGCAGCCCGTCATCAGGCTCGTACTCCAGGGCCAACGTACCCGGCGTGAGTGTCAGCAGCACGCCGACCAGGGTTGCAAACCCATCCTCCCGGCGACTCAGCCTCACCGCCACCACGGCCGGCTCGGTTTGCACATGGCTGGCGAGCACAATCCGCGCCACATCCAGACTGGCCCGGAATATCTCTGCCACAAACCACAGCACAAAACTCAGCCCCTGGCGAAAGCGGCGCACATAGGACTGCACACCGAGCAGCCGCGCGCCCGCGCACATCACCAGGAACACCAGCACGAAAGCCCCGGTCACGCCCAGTGGACTGAGCGCATCGGCAAAGGCCGCCAGTGCAACCGCCAGCAGTACATGCAAGCCCAGCATTCCTAGCGTCCTCCCTCGATCAACTGAAAATAGGCCACCGGCTCAGTCAACTGACCGGCAGCGGCGATTGCATATGCCATCACCGGCCCCGCGCCCAGCCCAATCAGCACGGTGATCGCCGCCAAGCCGGCCACCACCCAGAGCCCCAGCCGCAGATCGGCCTGACGATCCAGCCCCACCACACCGCGTGGGTGTGACTTGAGAAACGCCTCGTTCCAGATTTTGCTCATCGACAACAGCGTGAAAATTCCGGTGAGCAGGGCAATGCCCGCCGCCCACCAGAAACCGGACTCCAGACTGGCGCGCACCAGCACAAATTTGGCCCAGAACCCGGACAGCGGTGGGATGCCCGCCAGCGACAGCGCCGGGATGGCAAACAGGATGGCAAGCAACGGAAAGCCCGCATACAGCCCCCCCATCGCCACCAGCCGCTCCGAGCCGGTAAGCCTGGCCGCCAGCCCGCCCACGAAGAACAGGTTGGCCTTCACCACGATGTGATGGATCAGGTAGAACACCGCCCCCGCCAGCGCCAGCGGAGTGGCCAGGGCCAGCCCCAGAATCATGTATCCCACCTGACTCACGATATGAAAGGAGAGGATGCGCCGCACCTCGTTCTGTGCCGCAGCCCCCAGCACTCCGATCAGCATGGTGGCGCAGGCCACCCACAGCAGCGCCTCATGCGCCATCCCGTACTCCGGCCACAGCAGGGTGACGATGCGGATCAGCGCGTACACTCCCACCTTGGTGAGCAGGCCGGCAAACAGCGCCGACACGGGCGTCCAGGCGACATGGTAGGAGGCGGGCAGCCAGCCGAACACCGGAAACAGCGCCGCCTTCACCGCAAAAGCGAGCAACATCATCACCACCGCCACCTGCGCACCGGGCGACGCCTCCCCCGCACGGAAGATCAGCGCCAGCTCGCCCATGTTGAGGGTACCGGTGGCCCCGTAGGTGAGGCCGGCAGAGAGCAGGAACAACAAAGTGGCCAGCATGTTGAGCGCCACATAAGTCATGCTTCCGGCCAGCCTGCGCCGGCCACCGCCCAGGGCGATCAGCGCAAAGGAACCGATCAGCAGTACCTCGAACCACACGTACAGGTTGAACACATCGGCCGTGGTGAAGGCACCGCACACCCCTGTGAGCAGACCATGCACGAACAGATGGAACTCGGCGCGGGGCAAGGGCTCGGCCTCGCGCATCAAGCCATACACCACAGTGGCCAGACCGATCACCCCGGTAATCAGCACCATCGCTGCCGACAGGCGGTCGATCACCACGCTGATTCCATACGGCGCCTGCCAGCCTCCCAGCTGCCCCGCAATCACCACATCACTGGCCGCCAGCCCCACCAACCGCAGCCCCACCAACGTCAGCGCAAGCGCACCCAACACGCTCACCCAGGCCACCATCCCGGCATGGCGACGGCCAAGCATCAGCACCACCAGCGTGACCAGGGGCACCACGATGGGCGCCACCACCAGCATATTCATGCCACCCATGCTCATGCGCGCCCCCTTTCGACCGCGCCCCGCACACCGTCTGCCCCGCCCGGCTCCTGCGCCTGCAGCAGATCGGGCGCGGCCTCCTCGGTCACCTCGGACACCGCATCGGTGGTGGTCATGCCATGGGTTTCACGCACCCGCTTGAGCAGCGCCAGCGCGAACACAAACAGGCCAAAGCCGATCACGATCGCGGTCAGCACCAGCGCCTGCGGCAAAGGGTTGGCCGCCGCCTCGGGCACCGGCCCGCTTTTGCTCACGAACGCCGCCACATCGCCGAAAAAACGCCCCGAAGTAAGCACCCCCAGGTTGATCGCATTGCCCAGCACGGCAACGCCGACCACCACCCGGATCAAGTTACGGTCGAGCAGCAACCACATGCCGATACCGGCCAGTCCGCCCACCGTGATTGCAGCCAGAATGTCCATCTCAGACGGCCCTCCCCGCCAGTTTTTGCAACATGTGCATTACCGAACCGAACACCGTCAGGAATACCCCCACATCAAACAGCAGCGGCGTCCCCAAGGGTACCCCGCCCGGGAACACCCACAACCCAGTCAGGAAGGCTTCGCCCAGCAACAGCCCCAGCAGACCCGCCCCCACTGCACAAGCCAGCCCGACACCGGCGATGCTCACCGCAGATGCACCAAGCAGGCCCTGCACCCGTGAGTTGCCAAAGGCCAGCACCAGCAGGATGAAACCTGTAGCCGCCACCAGCCCGCCGATGAACCCCCCGCCCGGCAGATTGTGACCACGCCACAGCAGCACCAGCGACACCAGCACCAGCAGCCCGGCCAGCGGGCGCAGCCCCCGACGCAACAGCACCGAGGAAAACTCCGGCTCCGCCCGCCCCGACGCCTTTTCGCCCCCGGCCCCGAGCAGGGCCGCTGCGGCCAGCGCCGCCAACGCCACCACCACGATTTCACCCAGGGTATCGAAGGCCCGAAAATCGACCAGAATCACATTCACCACGTTGCCGCCATGTCCGCCCGGCACGCTGTTGTGCATGTACCAATCGGCAATCCCGCCAGGCAGCGGCTGGCTCACCGCAGCCATCAGCACCCCGGCCACCGCCAGCCCGAACAGCACCGACACCGCCGCATGGAAGCTGCGCACCGACGGCTTGCGCGAACCCACCTCCGGCATCCCGGGCAAGGTGCGGAAAACAAAAGCCAGAAAGACCACACTGAGGGTTTCCACCATCAACTGGGTGATCGCCACATCGGGCGCATTCGCCGCCAGAAAGAACAGCGCCAGCCCCAGCCCGCTCGCGCCCAGCGAAGCGACCAGCGCCAGCCGGCCACGCTTCACCGCCGCCGCCCCGGCACCGGCCAGCGCCAGCAGGCTGCCCACCACGGCGGGCAGGTTGAGCGGTGCGCTGTGTGCCACCGACAGCGGACGCTCCATCACAGACACCAGCGCCAGAAAAGCCACCGACGTGATCACCAGCGCCATCATCGTCATGTGCAGGCGCAACGAACCATGCTGGAAAGCACTCGCGAGCTGCCCGGCAAACCTGAACAGGTGCTTGAGCAGACGATCCCACAACAGATCGCCGCTGACCCGCCAGAACACCCGCCAGCGCGCAATCTGATGGCGCACCCAAGTCCGGAAACGGTAAAACAGCACGCCCAGCGACACGGTCAGCAGGCTGGCCACCACGGCAGGCGTAATACCGCCCCACAGATACAGATTCACATCCACCTCACCGCGCGCCACAGACTGCACTGCCGCATTCACCAGCCAGGTTTCCGGCCATGCATTCCACGCCCCCAGCACCAGCCCGCCACAGGCCAGCAGCATGGGTCCAAGCCACATCGGCAAGCTGGCCTCATGCGGCTCACGCGGATAATTGCCGCGACGGCCCAGAAAGGTGCGGATGAACACCAGCCCCGCTGCCGCCAGCAGCAGCGCATTGGTGAGAATCATGACCCCGGTCACCGCCCAGCCGGTCGCCCCCATCTCGATCAGACCAGCGTATTTGAACTCCTTGGCGATGAAACCGAAGAACGGCGGCAGGCCAGCATTCGAGAACGCCGCCAGCGCCACGGCCGCCCCGGTGAGCGGCATGTAGCGGATCAACCCTCCCAGACGCGACAGCTCGCGCGTGCCCGTGGCGTGATCCACCGCCCCCACCGCCATGAACAGCGCCCCCTTGTACAGCGAATGCGCCAGCAGATAGAGCACAAAAGCCTGCAGGCCATAGCTGGTATTGGTGCCGATGAGCATGGTCAACTGCCCGAGCACGGTCACCGTGGTGTAGGCGAGCAGACGCTTGAGGTCGGTCTGGCGAATCGCCAGCACCGCCCCAACCACGGCCGTGGCCGCGCCAAAACCGATCAGCACCGGCCCCCAGCCCATGTCGCCCCCCATCACCGGGTTCAATCTGGCCAGCAGGTAAATGCCGGCCTTCACCATGGTGGCCGAATGCAGATAAGCCGACACCGGGGTGGGCGCATTCATCGCATTGGGCAGCCACAGGTGAAAGGGCACCTGGGCCGACTTGGTGAAGCAGCCGACCAGCACCAGCACCATGATGCCAAAGTACAGCGGACTGGCCTCCACTGAAGCCGCATCCAGCATGGAGAACTGCCAGCCGTCCGAGGCAATCCCCAGCAGCACCAGACCAGCGAGCAGGGCCAATCCGCCGCCACCGGTTATGAGCAGCGCCTGCAAGGCGGCACGGCGGGAAACCGCTTTTTCGTGCTGGAAGCTGATCAGCAAAAAGGAGGCGACGCTGGTGAGCTCCCAGAACACGAACATCACGATCAGGTCATCGGCCAGCACCAGCCCGAGCATGGCCATCATGAACAGCAGGAGATAGGCGTAGAAGCGCCCGAGATGGTGATGATCAGAGAGATAGGCGCCGGCATACAGCACGATCAGCGTGCCGATCCCGGTCACCAGCAAGGCAAACAGCAGCGACAGGCCATCCAGACGCAGCGTGACCGCCACATCGAGCGCCGGCACCCAGGCAAGCGACTCGACCACGGCCGCCCCACCGGCCACCTGCGGAATCTGCCAGGCAAACCACACAAACGCCGCGAACGGCACCAGCGCCAGCAGCCAGCCGGCGCGGTCATCCAGACGACGCCCCAACGCAGGTGCCAGCAGCGCGGCCATGGCAATCGCAAGCACCGCGCTCAGCATGATGCCCTCTCCCCTTCAGGTCTGTTCCGTCTCATCACTGCGCCCCGACCCCCTGTCAAGATGGCTCCACGCCATCATCGAGTTTGTTTATGAGTGCAATTCCGACAGAAGGCGCCCGTCCGGGTTCCCGAAATCGTCAGTGCCTGCCCGGCACCCGGCTCAGGGAAGAGGGTCGTTCGGGGTGATTCAGAACCGTTCATCCTCCCGCAGGAAGCGCCACTGCCCCAACGGCAGGTCCCCCAGCCGTACCCGGCCGATGCGTACCCGCTTCAAGCCCACCACCTTCAGTCCGACCAGCTCGCACATGCGCCTGATCTGGCGCTTGCGCCCCTCGCGCAGCACAAAGTGCAACTGGTCGTCGTTGATCCACGACACCTCGGCGGGCCGCAGTGCTCGCCCGTCCAGCGACAGGCCGTGGTTAAGCAGTTCCAGGCCGTTCTCGATCAGTTCGCCCTCCACACGCACCAGATACTCCTTGTCGGTGCGCGAGTCCTCGCCGATCAGCTGACGTGCGATCCGCCCGTTCTGGGTCAGCACCAACAGACCGGTGGAGTCGATGTCCAGCCGCCCCGCCGGCGCCAGACCACGCAGGTGCGACGAATGGAAGCGCTGGGCCGTGTCACGGTCGAACTGATTGTCCGGACCGACCAGGCTCACTGCCGGCTCATACCCCGGCTCGGGCTGCCCCGACACATACCCCACAGGCTTGTGCAGCAGGATGGTGACCTGCCGGGCCTGCCGGGCCTGAGCCTCCGGCGCCAGCTCAACCCGGGCATCCGGGCTCACCCGCACGCCCAGCTCGCTGACCCGCAACCCATCCACGAACACCCAACCACGCTCAATGATCTGGTCGGCTTCCCGGCGCGAACACAGACCGCGCTCAGCCATCACCTTGGACAGACGCACCCCCTCGACCGCCTCTCGCGCCTCGTTCGGCACCGGCCTGGGTTGGCGTGGCGGCAGAGCAGGACGCGATGGCCGAACATCGGGCGTGGGCGCCACCTCACCGCCTGCAACGGCGGGTCTACCGCGCTCGGGCCGACCAGTCTTGGCAAACCCGCTGTCGGAACGTTGCCGACCAGCCCATGCCGGCTTGTCCCCCTGCGAGGCAGCCCCTCGGGCATTCCGTGGCCCTGAACCGGTTCGCTCCGCTGCGCCGGCACGCTCCCGCGCTGGCGCAGCCTTCCGGTCACGCGCCGGGGCGACCTTGGCGGCCGCTCCCCACCCTTCCCTTCCGGCCCGTTCTTCCCTGCCTGCTCGTCCTTCCCTGCCTGCTCGTCCTTCCCTTCCCTCTCGTTCCGCGCGCCCCTCACCCTGCGCACCCCGGACGGGTTTCAGCCCGTCGGGTTTGAAACGGGCACGCAGTGCGGGCCGTTCCACCCGCTCGCCGCCACGCTCGACCGCAGCAGCCGGCGGCAGGCCCAGGCGCTTGCGCGGGGTATCCGCTTGCTGCGGACGGGCCTCACCGCTTTCGGACTCTGGCCCAATTTCCTGCTGGGGCGTCTCGCCCCGCTTGTCATTCGACATCAATACTCCACACCCGCTCAACCGCGCGGCTTATCCACCGCCTCGCCGTCCTTGCCGACCGGCGTGGCATCAAAAGTACTCCACCCGCAGGCCCGGCCGGTGGGCGGCAAGGTCTCCTGCATCTGCTCACGATAGCGGTGCAAATGCGCCTTGGCAATGAAATGCGCGGTTACCGGAGCAGTAATGAACAGGAACACACTGATCAGCACTTCATGAATCGACAACGTGCCCTCGCCCCACAGGAAGTACAGCATGGATGCCGCCAGCGCCCCCCCAAGCCCCAGCGTGGTGGCCTTGGTCGGCGCATGCAGGCGCGTCATCAGGTCGGGGAGTTTGAGCAACCCGAGCGAGCCCACGAAGGCAAAGATCGCCCCCAGCACAATGAGCAGGGCAATGATCAGTTCAAACACAAAAGGCATGACGCCCCCTCACTCGATGATGTCGCCGCGCAACACGAAGCGGCAATAGGCAACCGTGGAAATGAAACCGAACATCGCCAGCAACAGCGCGGCCTCAAAATAAATCGTCGTGCTTTGCTGGATGCCGTACAGGATGAGCAGCGCAATCACGTTGATCACCATGGTGTCGACCGCCAGTACCCGGTCCATCAGCGTCGGTCCCAGGGCCAGGCGCCACAGGTTGAACAACAGCGCCAGCGACACCATGAAGTAGGCAAAGCTCAGGGCCAGTTCGATCATGGGAAAATCCTCTTCAGTCGTGCTTCGTAACGGCTCTTCATCTCCAGCACCGCCTGCTCCGCATCGGGGGCGTCCAGGCAATGCACCAGCAGGCTGCGCCCGTCGGCCGACAGGTCGCTGCTCACCGTGCCCGGCGTCATGGTAATGGTGGCCGCCAGCACGGTGATCGCCTCGGGCGAGGTCAGCTCCAGCGGTACGGTCACCCAGCGCACGTGCAACTGGCTGGACGGGCGGAACAGGATCAGGCGGGCGACATGGATGTTCGCCACCACCACATCGCGCGCCACCAGCAGCATGAAGGCAAAGGCCCGGCCATATGCACGGATCGGTGGCCGCCCCGGCCAGAAGTTGCTGGTGATGATCGGAATCACGATGCCCAGCACCATCCCCATCACCAACCCCCCCATGGTGAAGCTGTTGAGCAGCAGCATCCACACCGCCACCAGCACCACCGACAGCAGCGGATGGGGCAGCCAGCGCTCGACCAGCGTGCGTTCGTCCTTGTAGTGCGCCATGCTCAATCCCTCCAGCCCGGTCCGAGTACCGCATCCACGTACCCGGCAGGTGTGAAAATCTGCTCGGCAGTCGCCTGCAGGTAGGTATTCAGCGGCCCGGCAAACACAGTCAGCACCACGCTGCCGGCGAGCAGGCTGCACAGTGCCACCAGCGACAGGGTCGAAGGCATCAACCGGCGCACCCGAATCGCACCCGGCACCCCGGTGCTCTTCCAGAACACCCGGCTGCCCGCCCGCGCAAAGCCCACAATCGCAAGCAGCGAGGTCAGCAGCATCGCGGCCCAGATCGACACCGCCCAGGGCGCGGTACGTGCAGCATCCAGAATCAGCAGCTTGCCGATGAAACCGGACAGGGGCGGCATCCCGGCCATGGCGATAGCCCCCAGAAAGAACAAGCCTGCGAGCAGCCCCTGTTGCGCAAAGCGCGGTGCCAGCGAAATGGCGTCGCCTTCATCGGCACGCCGCTCAGCCACCAGCCCCACGATGAGGAACAACACTCCTGCGGCCAGCGTGGAGTGCAGCATGTAGTACAGCGCTGCCGTCATCGCCTGCGGAGTGAACAGGGACACGGCCAGCAGCAACGTACCCATGGAGCCGATCACCGCAAAACTCACCATCTCGCCCAGCCTGCGCGCCGCCAGCACCCCCACCATGCCCACCACCAGCGTCACCAGCGCGGCCGGCATCAGCCAGGGTTCGGCCAGCCAGGCAAGATCGCCGGCCATATCGCCGAAGGCCAGGGTGTACATGCGGATGATGGAATAAGCCCCCACCTTGGTCATGATGGCAAACAGTGCAGCCACCGGCGCGGGGGCATTGCCATACGTGCCGGGCAGCCAGAACTGCACCGGCACCAGTGCCGCCTTGATCGCGAACACCAGCAGCAGCAGCAGCGCACCGGTGCGCAACAGGGCCTGGTCGCCGGCCGGCACGCTGCTCACACGGGCGGCCAGATCGGCCATGTTGAGCGTACCGGTCACGCTGTAGATCAGACCCACCGCGATCAGGAACAGCGACGAACCCACCAGGTTGACCACTACATACTGCACCCCGGCGCGCATCCGCGTCATCCCGCCGCCGTGCACCATCAAGCCATAGCTGGCAATCAGCAACACTTCAAAGAACACGAACAGGTTGAAGAAGTCCCCGGTCAGGAAAGCCCCGTTGATGCCCATCAACTGGAACTGGTAGATCGGATGAAAGTGCCGGCCGCGCTTATCCCAGCCCCCGATCGAATACAGCAGCACCACCAGCCCGAGCACCGACGTGAGCACCAGCAGCATCGCCGACAGGCGGTCGAGCACCAGCACGATGCCGAAGGGTGCCACCCAGTTGCCCAGCGAATAGCTCAGGATCGCGCCATCGCGCACCAACCCGAGCAGGATCAGCGACAAGATCAACAGCAACACCGACGAGGCCACCGAGAAGATGCGCGCCAGCACGATGTCGTAGCGCATCGCCAGCGCGATCAGCGGTGCAATCAGGGCCGGCACCAGAATGGGAAGAATCAGCCAGTGGTTCATTGCTCGTCCTTCTGTACATGGGACGCGTTGCCGCCGTGTGCCCTGCCCTCAGACAGGCTCACATGATCGGAGCCCCCCTCGAGATACGCACGCAGGGCCATCACCACGATCACGGCCGTCATGCCGAAGGAGATCACGATCGCGGTCAGCACCAGTGCCTGCGGCAGCGGGTCGGCATAGCCTTCGGCCGAGGCACTGATCACCGGCGGCAGGTTGATGGCCAGCCGGCCGGTGGCGAACAGGAACACGTTCACCGCATATGTCATCAGGGACAGCCCCAGCACCACCGGAAAGGTCCGTGCGCGCAGCACCAGATACACCCCGGACGCCATCAGCACACCAACCGTGCTGGCAACAATGAATTCCACATCAGCCTCCTGTCTGCTTGCGGCCGCCCTTGAAGCGGCGCGTAGAGGGGTCCACATCCATCGGCAGCGCGGCTACCGGCGGTTGCCCGGCCCTGCGCCCCAGCCGGGAAAGATTGGCCAACGCCAGCATCACCGCTCCGACCACTGCGAGGAACACCCCGGTGTCAAAGCCCATTGCACTGGCGATCTCGAACTCCCCGACCACCGGCAAATACACATGCGAGAAGGCGCTGGTGAGGAAGGGGTAGCCCAGCGCCATCGAGAAGATGCCTGTGGCTGCGGCCACCAGCACCCCCGCGCCGATCATCGCGTGATAGTCGATCCTCATGCGCTGTGCGGCCCAGCCAAAACCGCTCGCCATGTACTGCATGATCAGCGCAATCGACACCACCAAACCGGCGATGAAGCCGCCGCCGGGCATGTTGTGCCCACGCAGGAAGATGTAGGCGCCGACAATCAGTGCCAGCGGCAGCATCACCCGGGTGGCCACCACCATCATCATCGGATGACGGTCGGCAGACAGCGGTATTTCCGGACGCCATGCACTCAAGCGCCGGCCCGGGTTACCGCGCACAGCCCCATCCAGCAAGGCAAAGATGACCAGCGCGGCCACACCCAGCACAATGATCTCGCCAAAGGTGTCGAAGCCCCGGAAATCCACCAGAATCACGTTCACCACATTGGTGCCCCCACCCCCCGGTACCGACTGCTCCAGATAGAAACCGGACAAGGTCTCGGCATCCCGAGTCATCATGGCCCAAGCCAGCCCGCCGGTGCCCAACCCCACCAGCGCGGCCAGCACACCATCGCGCCACTGCCGGCCCCGGCAGCTTTCCGCCGGCGTTTCCTTGGGCAGGAAATACAGCGCCAGCAGAATCAGAATCACCGTGCCGACCTCCACTGAAATCTGCGTCAGCGCCAGATCCGGAGCGGACAGGAAGACGAATCCCAACGACACGATGAGGCCCGCCACCCCCACCACCAGCACCGCCAGCAGGCGCTGCCGGTGAATCGCCACCGCCCCTGCGCAGGCTGCGATCAGCAGCAACCATGCCAGCCACACCACCGGTGGCGCAGGCAGCGACTCACGCGTACCAGGCAGATGGGAGCCCCCCTGAAAGGCCGCTGCGCCCAGCAGCACCATGGCCCCGAACATGATGGCCAGATAGCGCTGCAGGGCGCCATTGTGCAGCCCGTGGGTGAAGCGCTGGCTCAGCGCCACCAGCGCCCGCAGGCCGCCGTCGAACATGGCCTTCGCATCCGGATGCGGCCCCGCCTCCCAGCGTGCACGTGCCAGGGGGTAACGCCACAGCAGGAACAGGCCTGCAGCCACCGCGATCACCGACATCCCCAGGGCCGGCGTCAAGCCATGCCACAGGGCAAGATGAAACTCGGGCGGAGGCCCGCCAATCACTGCTGCCGCACTCACCCGCACCAGTGCCCCCGCAATGGTTTCCGGAAACAGACCGATCGCAATAACCAGTCCCACCAGCAGTGCTGGCGGCAACCACATGCCGGCAGGAGGATCATGCGGCATGTGCGGATAGTCTTCTCGCTTCGGCCCCAAGAACACATGCACGATGTAACGGAAGGCATACGCCACCGACAGGATGGAGGCCAGCGTGGCCACCACCGGCACCAGCCAACCCTGCCCGGCCCAGGCCGTCTGCGCGGCTTCCTCCAGCATCATTTCCTTCGACAGAAAGCCGTTGAGCAGCGGCAGGCCCGCCATCGACGCTGCGGCCACCATGCCCAGCGTGGCGGTCACCGGCATGAGCAGCATCAGCCCGCCCAGACGGCGTACATCGCGCGTCCCGGCCTCGTGGTCGATGATGCCCGCGTTCATGAACAGTGCCGCCTTGAAGGTGGCATGGTTGATGATGTGGAACACCGCAGCCACCGCCGCCATCGGCGTGGCAAAGCCCAGCAGCATGGTCACCAGCCCGAGGTGGCTCACCGTGGAATACGCCAGCAAACCCTTCAGGTCGTCCTTGAACAGTGCAATGCCCGCACCAAGCACCATGGTCACCAAACCGGTGGTGGCGACAATGTAAAACCACTCGTCGGTCCCCGACAGTACCGGCCACAAGCGTGCCATCAGGAAGATGCCTGCCTTCACCATGGTGGCCGAATGCAGATAGGCCGACACCGGCGTGGGGGCGGCCATCGCATGCGGCAACCAGAAATGGAACGGGAACTGCGCACTCTTCGCAAAGCAGCCCCCCAAAATCAGCAGCAGCGCCGGCACATACAGCGGCGAAGCCTGGATCGCCTCGGCCTGGTGCAGGATCTGGGTCAGGTCATACGAGCCGGCGATATTGCCCAGGATCAGCATGCCCGCGATCATCGACAGTCCCCCCGCACCGGTCACCGTCAGTGCCATGCGCGCGCCCTGCCGGCCTGCGGGCAGATGCCCCCAGAAGCCGATCAGCAGGAAGGACGACAGGCTGGTCAGCTCCCAGAAGATCAGCAGCATCAGGATGTTGTCCGACAGCACAATGCCCACCATCGCGCCCTGAAAGAGCAGCAGATAGGTGTAGAAATTCCCCATCGGGTCTTCCTTGGCCAGATAGAAGCGGGCATAGATGATGATCAGCAGGCCAATGCCCAGGATCAGCAGCGCGAACAAAAAGCCCAGCCCGTCCAGAAAGAAATGCACGTTCAGCCCGAGCGCCGGCAACCAGTCCAGCCCGAACCACAGCACCTCACCAGCGAGAATCTTCGGTGCATGCCCCAACAGCAGCGCCAACGCCAGCAGGGTGACCGATCCAGCCGCGATGGCACTGGCGTCCCGACCGGCACGGATCATCAATGCCGGCAGCACAGCCCCGAGAAAGGGCAGCAAAACGATTACGGCAAGACTCATTGCATTCATCCAGTTTCTGACTCAGGCCCGGGACTCGTCCCCCACCCGAGCGACAACAAACAAAACCCCGGGCGCCCGGGGTTCACTGATTGGATGCGACGGACAATCTGGACTGCCCAACATCGTATTTTTCTAACATACAACAAATTCGTGCAAATTTGCGCATCATCGAGACAGATACCACACAGATAACGTCGATCACGCAAGCCGGCGCGCCCCCTTCGAGCGCACCGAATTTCACTAGGCGAAATCGTGCCCTGCAGTTAGACTTCGCGCATCATAGACATCCCCCTTCCGGCTTTCGCCCAGACCACTCATGTCCGACGCTCGTCCCGAATCGCGAAACTCCATTCAGGTAGTTGAGCGGATGATGAAACTGCTCGACGTGCTTGCCTGTCACCCCGACCCCACGCCGCTCAAGCAAGTGGCCAACGAAAGCGGACTGCACCCCTCCACCGCTCACCGCATCCTGGGCGCGATGGCGCACAGCGGCTTTGTGGAAAAGGGGGAAGGCGGTACCTACCGCTTGGGCATCCGCCTGCTGGAACTGGGCAGTCTGGTGAAGTCACGCATCTCGCTGCGCGAAACCGCCATGCCGTTCATGGCCAGCCTGCATGCGGAAACCGGCGAAAGCGTCAACCTGGGCATCCGGGACGGCGACGAAATCGTGTATGTGGACCGCACATCAAGCGGCCGCTCGGCAGTGCGCGTGGTACACATCGTCGGCGCACGCGCGCCACTGCATACCACCGCATCGGGCAAGCTGTTCCTCGCCGAGGAAGACGCCGAAGCCGTGCGCGACTATGCCCGGCGCACCGGCCTGCCAGGCTCCACCCCGACCTCCATCACCCAGTTGCCGCTGCTGGAAAAGGAACTCGACAGGGTACGCCGCCACAACGTGGCTTTCGATCTGGACGAGGTTGAAACCGGCGTGCGCTGCATCGCCGCAGGCATTCGTGACGACAGTGGCGCGCTGGTCGCCTGCCTGTCGCTCTCCACGCCGTCCGAACGCTTCGATGCCGACCGCGCCACACGAGTGCGCGCGGTCGCCGAAGAAATTTCACGTGCGCTGGGCCATGTCCCACACCGGCGGCACTGACCCCACCTTCTGATCAGCCACCGCCCCGCGCAGCGGCGAGTGCTGCCAGACGCGGGCCGCCGCTGGTCTCCAGCCAGCGCTTCACGCGCTTGGCATCGGCGGTACGGGTATAGCGCCCCTCAGACCCCATCAGCACCATGATCACCGGCTCGCCCCGCACCCAGGTCTGCATGACCAGGCAACGCCCCGCCTCCCGGATGTAGCCGGTCTTCGACACGCTGACCTGCCATTCCGGATCGCGCACCAAGCCATTGCTGTTGCCAAAGCGCATCATGCCGTTGCCAACCCGTACATAGCGTTCGTCAGCGGTGGAGAACTCGCGGATCAACGGATAGGTTGCTGCCGCCTGCACCAGATTCACCAGATCACGTGGACTGGAGACATTACGCGGATTCAGGCCGGTGCTGTCGGCAAAACGCGTATCCCACAGCCCGAGCATGCGCGCCTTCACATTCATCGCCTCGATGAAGGCCTTCGTACCCCCCGGGTAATAGCGGGCCAGCGCGGAGGCCGCCCGGTTTTCCGACGACATCAGGGCCAGATGCAGCATTTCCTCGCGGGTGAGGCGGGTACCGATGGTCAGACGCGAGCTGGTGCCCTTCAGACGGTCGATGTCGTCATTGCTGATCGTCAGCACTTCCTTCAGGTTCTGCCGGGCGTCAAGCACCACCATCGCAGTCATCAGCTTGGTGATCGAGGCAATCGGCACCGGCGTGCTCGCAGCTTTCTCGGCAATGATGTCACCCGTTTTCTGACTGGCGATGACGAACGCCACCGAGCCCAGCACAGGGTTGCCGAAACGGTCCAGTTGCAGGGGCGGCTCGGCCGGCTGTGCGGCTGCAGGCGGCTTGCTCGCCGACGTTCTGTTCGAACCGGCAGCAAGCACATCGCCCACCGCCATGGTCAGCATCATGGCCCCCGCCAGGGCCAGCGACAATGCGCGCGTAGTCATGATTTCTTCCCCAACCGCAATAATGCGTTACACCCTATATTCTCAATAAAAATAGGAAGATATCAAGACCTTTTCAAGTTTTTTCGAAAAGCTGTATGGCCACACAGCGCAGGACGGCACCACCGCTCACTCATGCAGGAAAGCCCGCACTTCCTCCCTCCGGCTCATGCCATCCTCGTAGCCAAGCTCAATCAGGGCGCGGGTAAACCCCGGTTCAAAAAGCAGATATGAAAGCAAGGTGGAGCCTTCCCGACGCATGGCACCTACCCCGCGCAGCACGGTGCGCAGGGCCAGCGGCAGTTCGCCGCGATGATGACCGGCAATTGTGTCGAGGCGGCGCGAGGGCGCAATCACCAACGTTTCGATCGGCTTGAGCTCAAGGCCTGCCGCACGGCGCTGGGCCTCGCTGAAGGCGCCGAGCGTGGCATTGATTCGTTGCATGCGCTCCAGGTCCACCGCCAGTCCGTCCAGGAAGATGCTGGACAGGGCATGACCTGCGATCTGGGCCGGAGAGGGGTAATGTTCCGCCCGCTGCCGTCCCTCCTCGGCCAGCCGCCCCGAACCAATCACCAGAATGCGTTCTGCGCCAAGATGAATCGCCGGGCTGACCGGGGCAAGCTGCCGCATGGAGCCGTCCCCGAAATACTCGCGACGAATGCGCACCGCCGGAAAGACAAAAGGAATGGCGCTGGTGGCCAGCAGATGGTCGACCGTCAGCTGCGCGCGCACCCCCAGGCGCTGCGCCCTGCGCCACCCCTGCACCTCGGGCACGGCCTGGAAGAATGCCAGGTTTTCTCCAGAAGCGTAGCCGGAGGCACACACGCACACCGCATGCAAATGTCCAGCCTGGATGGCCTGCTCGATGCGTGACAGGTCCAGCACCCGCCCCAGCAGATGACGCAGCGGGGTGTTGTCCAGCAAAGAGCGGGGCGTCTGGCGCACCAGCCAACCCAGGCTGAGCGCACTGCCCCAACGCAAGCCGGTGTGCAGCAGCGCCGCAGCGTTGGCGCGATACACCCGGTCGACATGAAAATTGCGCCAGATCCACGCCAGCCGGCGTACGCCGGCATTGAAATCGTCCGAGAACACCGCCAGCGCAGCCGCATTGATGCCCCCGGCAGAGGTCCCGCACAGCACCGGAAAGGGATTGCCCTCGCGGCGTCCGCGAATTTCGCGAATGGCCAGCAGGACACCCACCTGATAGGCCGCCCGGGCGCCCCCACCGGTCAATACCAGGCCAGCCCGCCCCGTACTCGTACAACGCTCCACCGTGTCCATGGCGCCCCCCGAATGCCCGGCCAGTGCAGCCCATTCAGGCCACTCGGCCGGGAAAGGTCCGACCGCCTACGCGGGGCCGGACCTCACGCACGATCAGACTTCGGCCTGTGCCGCCTCCACGCAGGTCAGCGCCGTCATGTTGATGACACGACGGACGGTGGCCGACGGGGTGAGGATGTGCACCGGCTTGTTCGCTCCAAGCAGGATCGGGCCGATGGTCATGCCCTCGCCCGCCGCTGTCTTGAGCAGGTTGAAGGCAATGTTGGCCGCATCCAGGGTCGGGAAGATCAGCAAGTTGGCATCGCTGCGCAGCCGTGCGTTCGGGAAGATGCGCAAGCGCAACTCGGTATCGAGCGCCGCATCGCCATGCATCTCGCCCTCGGCTTCGAGTTCCGGGTGCCGTTCATGCAGCAGGCGCAGCGCCTCGCGCATCTTCAGCGCAGTGGGCGAGTCGGCGGTGCCAAAGGACGAATGCGACAGCAGCGCAATGCGCGGCGTCACCCCGAAGCGGAGCATTTCCTCGGCGGCCAGCACGGTCATCTCCACCACCTGTTCCGGGGAGGGGTCGTAATTCACATAAGTGTCGGCCAGGAACAGGGTGCGCTCCGGGAGGTTGATCAGATTCAGCGTGTAGAAGTTGTTGACCCCTGCCCGCCGCCCGATCACCGCATCGATGAACTTCAGATGCAGCGAATGCATGCCATACGTACCGCAGATCAAACCGTCGCCATACCCATGCTTGAGCATCAGGGCGCCAATCAGCGTAGTGCGGCGGCGCACCTCCTTGCGGGCGTACTCTTCGGACACGCCACGACGCTCCATGGTGGTGTGGTAATCGGTCCAGAGTTCGCGGAAACGCGGGTCGGAATCCTGGTTCACCAGCTCGAAATCCACCTCCGGACGCAACCGCAGGCCGAAACGTTCGATGTTCGCCATCAGCACTTCGGGACGCCCGATCAGGATCGGCCGCGCCAGCCCCTCATCGACCACGGTGCGCACCGCACGCAACACCCGCTCGGACTCGCCCTCGGCGAAGATGATGCGCTTGGGCGACTTGCGGGCGGCCGCAAACACCGGCTTCATGATCAGCCCGGAATGCCACACGAAGTTGTTGAGCTGGCTGCGGTAGGCATCCCAGTCGCTGATCGGGCGGGTGGCCACACCCGAGGCCATCGCCGCCTCGGCCACCGCCGGGGCAATCTTCACGATCAGGCGCGGGTCGAAGGGGCGCGGAATGATGTAATCCGCACCGAAACCGCCCACCTTTTCGCCATACGCCGCCGCCACGATGTCGCTTTGCTCAGCGCGTGCAAGTTCGGCAATCGCCTTCACCGCCGCCAGCTTCATCTCGTCGGTGATGGTAGTTGCCCCCACATCGAGCGCTCCCCGGAAAATGAAGGGGAAGCACAGCACGTTATTGACCTGGTTTGGATAGTCCGAACGACCGGTGGCGATGATCGCATCGGAGCGCACCGAACGCACATCGTCAGGCAGGATTTCCGGGGCCGGATTGGCCAGCGCCAGGATCAGCGGGTTGGCTGCCATCTTCGCCACCATGTCCGCCTTCAGCACCCCCCCGGCCGACAGGCCGAGAAAGACATCTGCCCCCTCGATGATCTCGCCCAGGGTGCGCGCCCCGGTCGGCTTGGCATAACGGGCCTTGATCGGGTCCATCAGCACGGTACGGCCTTCGTACACCACGCCCTCGATGTCGCTCACCCAGATGTTCTCGACCGGAATGCCCAGCATCACCAGCAGATCGAGGCAGGCCAGCGCAGCCGCCCCGGCACCGGAAGTCACCAGCTTGACCGACTTCAGGTCCTTGCCCTGCAGGTGCAGCCCGTTCAGGACCGCCGCCCCCACCACGATCGCGGTACCGTGCTGGTCGTCATGAAATACCGGGATCTTCATCCGCTCGCGCAGCTTCTGCTCGATGTAGAAGCACTCCGGCGCCTTGATGTCTTCCAGGTTGATACCGCCGAAGGTGGGTTCGAGCGCAGCGATCATGTCGATCAGCTTGTCGGCATCGGGCTCGTTGATCTCCAGATCGAACACATCGATGCCGGCGAACTTCTTGAACAGCACCCCCTTGCCTTCCATCACCGGCTTGGCCGCAAGCGGCCCGATATTGCCCAGCCCCAGCACGGCCGTGCCGTTGGTGACCACGCCGATCAGGTTGGAGCGCGCAGTCAGCTCGGCAGCCTGCGCCGGATCTTCCACGATCGCATCGCAGGCGGCAGCCACCCCGGGCGAATAGGCCAGCGACAGGTCGCGCTGGTTGGACAGCACCTTGGTGGGCGTGACCGAGATTTTTCCCGGACGCGGGTGGCGGTGATAATCGAGTGCTGCGGCGCGAATCAGTTCATCCATGCTGGTTTTTCCATGCGTTATGACCTCCACTGCGCCGGGTAGGCGCATGGCCGGTCCATCAAGATAGATTGTGCCCTTGCCGTGCGCGACAGGGTCCGCGCGGCAGATCGCGGCGCGGCCGGATGGTTCCCGGCCTATGCGCCAACCCCGATTATCGACCAAGTCAGGACACTGGCACAGTGCGCCGCACGTTCACTCGCCCATCAACCGGCCAACACCGAGGGCATGAGGTAAACAAGCCGTAACACGGGCAACTCAATGCCCCGCCAGCCGTGGCATAATATCGGGCTTTCGGCGACTGCTGATAACCCGAACGGGGCCACATCCGCGCAGCGGGCGGTCCAGGTGTTTGCAGGAGTCCTGAGAGACGGTTCATGCCCGCGCATCCGCGCGGCGTGGCGCGCTCCCTGTGGCTGCCTGCAATTCAGTGACAACTCGCCGATAAACATTCGCCGGATCTGGATTCTTTCGTTTCGTAGTGCAACCAGGAGATTCTCCACGATGACCCAACGCTTTGCCGAGGCCGCCCTGGCCGCCGCTCCCGATTATGTCCGCCACGAAGGCCTGAAGAAGTGGGTCGCCGAGATCGCCTCCCTGACCGAACCCGATCAGGTCGTCTGGTGTGACGGCTCGCAGGAAGAATACGACCGTCTGTGCGCCGAAATGGTCGAATCCGGCATGCTGATCAAGCTCAATCCGGAAAAGCGCAAGAACTCCTACCTCGCCTGGTCCGACCCCTCCGACGTCGCCCGCGTGGAAGACCGCACCTTCATCTGCTCGCAGAACAAGGAAGACGCTGGCCCCACCAACAACTGGGAAGACCCGGCGGTGATGCGCGAGACCCTGAACGGCCTGTTCAAGGGCTGCATGCACGGGCGCACCATGTACGTGATCCCGTTCTCCATGGGCCCGCTGGGCAGCCCGATCGCCCACATCGGCGTGGAAATCTCCGACAGCCCCTACGTGGTCACCAACATGCGCACCATGACCCGCATGGGCCGCGGCGCGGTCGAAGTGCTGGGCACCGATGGCGAGTTCGTGCCCTGCGTGCACACCGTGGGCGCGCCGCTCGCCCAGGGCGAGAAGGACAGCCGCTGGCCGTGCAACCCGGACACCAAGTACATCGTGCACTACCCCGAGACCCGCGAGATCTGGTCCTACGGCTCGGGCTACGGCGGCAACGCGCTGCTCGGCAAGAAGTGCTTCGCACTGCGCATCGCCTCGACCATGGCGCGTGACGAAGGTTGGCTGGCCGAGCACATGCTGATCCTCGGCGTGGAATCGCCCGAAGGCGAGAAGACCTACGTCGCCGCCGCCTTCCCCTCGGCCTGCGGCAAGACCAACTTCGCCATGCTGATCCCGCCGAAGAGCTTCGACGGCTGGAAGGTCACCACCGTGGGTGACGACATCGCCTGGATCAAGCCGGGCAAGGACGGCAAGTTCTACGCCATCAACCCGGAAGCCGGCTACTTCGGCGTGGCTCCGGGCACCAGCGAGAAGACCAACTTCAACGCCATGGCGACGCTGAAGGAAAACATCATCTTCACCAACGTCGCGCTGACCGACGACGGCGACGTGTGGTGGGAAGGCATGAGCAAGGAAGCCCCGGCTCACCTGGTCGACTGGCAAGGCAAGGACTGGACCCCGGAGATCGCCAAGGAAACCGGTCGCAAGGCCGCGCACCCGAACGCACGCTTCACCGCCCCGGCCAGCCAGTGCCCGTCCATCGACTCGGCCTGGGAGAGCCCGGAAGGCGTGCCCATCTCGGCCTTCATCTTCGGCGGCCGCCGCGCCACCACCGTGCCGCTGGTGTACCAGGCCTTCAACTGGAACTTCGGCGTGTACATGGCCGCCACCCTGGGTTCGGAAACCACCGCCGCCGCCTTCGGCGCGCAGGGCGTGGTGCGCCGCGACCCGTTCGCCATGCTGCCGTTCTGCGGCTATCACATGGGTGACTACTTCAACCACTGGCTGAAAATGGGCCATGTGGTTGAGGACACCCCGAAGATCTTCTGCGTGAACTGGTTCCGCATGGACGAAAAGGGCAACTTCATGTGGCCCGGTTTCGGTGAAAACATGCGCGTGCTGAAGTGGATCGTCGACCGCGTCAAAGGCAAGGTCTCCGCCAAGGAAACCGCGCTGGGCTGGATGCCGCGCTTCGAGGACATCGACTGGAACGGCGCCGACGTCACCAAGGCAGAGTTCGACGCCCTCACCCAGGTCGATGCCGACGCCTGGAAGAGCGAACTCGAACTGCACAAGGAATGGTTCGACAAACTGCAAGACCGCCTGCCGCGCCAGCTGGTTCTGAAGCGCGAACTGTTCGAACTGGCCTTGACCACCGACTGATTCACGACCGGCAACCCCATCGGTCATGACTGAGCAAGAGCGCCGGAAACGGCGCTCTTGTGCTTTTGAGGAGCGCCTTCAGATGCCCCTACCCCTTGCCGCCAGGATGCACGACATCCAGCCCTTTCATGTCATGGAACTGCTGCGACGCGCCCATGAGCTTGAAGCCCAGGGGCGCGACATCATTCACATGGAAGTGGGCGAACCGGATTTTCCGACGCCGCAACCGGTGATTGAAGCCGCGCTGCGCTTCACCCATGGCGGGCGGGTGGCCTACACCCCTGCCATGGGCCTGCCTGCCCTGCGCGAAGCGATTTCAGCCTTTTACCGCACACGCTTTGCAGCGGAGGTGCCCGCCAGCCGCATCGTCATCACGCCCGGCGCCTCAGGCGCCCTGATGCTGGCCCTCGCACTCACCACCGACCCCGGTGACGAGTGGCTGATACCCGATCCGAGCTACCCCTGCAACCGCCATCTGGTGCGCAGCTTCGAAGGACGCAACCGCGCCCTGCCGGTAACGGCCGAAAGCCGCTACCAGCCCACGGCCGCACAGGTTGAACACGCCTGGAGCGCACACACCCGTGGCCTGATGGTCGCCACTCCGTCGAACCCCACCGGCACCCTGCTCGGCCCGGATGAGCTGCTGGCGCTGAACCACACCTGCCGCCGCCACAACGGCGTGCTGATTGTGGATGAAATCTACCAAGGGTTGACCTACGGGGTCGAATCGAGCAGTGCGCTGGCGCTGTTCGACAACGCCTTCGTGATCAACAGCTTTTCCAAATACTTCGGCATGACCGGCTGGCGCCTGGGCTGGCTGGTGGTACCGGCAGGCTACGAGCGGGAGGTGGAAAAGCTTTCCCAGCATTTCTTCATTGCCGCATCCACACCGGCGCAGCATGCCGCGCTGGCCGCGTTCGGGCCTGACACACTGGCCATCCTCGAACAACGCCGCACAGCCTTTGCGGAACGGCGCGCGGCCCTGTTGCCCGCGCTGCGCGAACTGGGTTTCGTGCTGCACACCGAACCACAGGGGGCCTTCTATCTGTATGCGGATATCAGCGGACTGGCCAGCGACGCCGAAACGCTGGCGCGCCGCCTGATCGAGGAAGCTGGCGTGGCCACCACACCAGGACTGGATTTTGGCCAATACCGCGCCACACAGCACCTGCGACTGGCCTACACCACCGACACGCCCAGACTGCTCGAAGCCTGCCAGCGGATTGCTGGAATGCTTGCTCAGCCCTGATGCCAGGCAAAACCCGCCGTGCGCGCACTTTTCGCCCGGTACATGGCCTGATCGGCCTGACGGATGAGCTCGTCAGCATCCTGGGCATCGCGCGGAAACAGGGCGATGCCCACACTGGTGCCGATCTGTACCGGGCCACTGGCCAGCTCGAACGGCGTGGTCAGCACATCGATGAAACGCTGCGCCATCTGCTCGGCATGTGCATGATGTTCGATGCTGACCTGCACGCAGGTGAACTCGTCGCCGCCCAGCCGAGCCAGGGTATCCTGCTCGCGCACGCACGCACGCAAGCGCTCCGCGACCTGCTGTAGCAATTCGTCACCCGCATCGTGCCCCAGGTTGTCGTTCACCCACTTGAACCGGTTGAGATCGAGGAAGAACACCCCCACCAGACGCTCGTCCTCTTCCGCCTGCAGCATCGCCTGTCGCAAGCGGTCCTTGAAAATGACCCGGTTCGGCAAGCCGGTGAGCGCATCGTAGTTGGCCTTCTCCAACTCGGCCTTCACCTGCAGCAGATCCTCGATCATGCACTCCAGGCGAAATTCGCGCGCCTCAAGCTGCACCACGATACGGGCAAAGGATTCGGCCAGTTTGGCCAACCGGGGATCGGTCTGATCGGTCCGGGCAAGCTCCAGCAGAGCGTCCACATTCTTGAGGTCGCCCTGCATCGCAATACGGTCGGTGATCTGCAGCAGACGGTCCAGCAGGGGCCCATGAGCGGCATTTTGCGGGGATGACACACGATTCTCCTTTCAGTCGCCGAAGACTAACAGAAGTTCATCCTGATTGCATCGCCCGCCCGTGCCAGCCCGTGGCGCTCAGGCGTCGCCCTCGCGTGCAGCCACGGCAATGCGCTGCTTCATCGCCAGCACCTTCTTGGAGTAGGCGGCATGCGGGTCGTTGCGCGCACCGCCATAGTATTGCAGCGCAGCCTGCAGCGAACCGAAACGGCGCAGCCCCTCGGCCAGCACCAGCGTGCCCACATGTACATTGAGCACCGGATCGAACAGCGCATCGGCGGCGGCGTTCTCGCCGATCTTGTCCATGTGGAAGCGCGGAATCACCTGCATCAGCCCCTGCGCGCCGACATGGCTTTCCGCAAAGGGGTTGAAGCTGGACTCGATCGCCATCATGGCCACGATCAACAGCGGATCCACGCCCACCTCGCGGGCGCTGTCCTCGGCCTGCGCCAGCACCGGCTCGAGCACGGTGGACGACACCCGGTAGCGCCGGGCCACCCAGTCACGGACACGCTGCATCTCTTCCGACAGTTCGGGCTCTTCGACCACCGGTCCGGTGGCCAGATCGAAAATCGTCCGGCTGCCCCCGGCGGCCTTCATCGCCTCCAGGTTGATCGGTGAGCTGATACCCTGGCCGGATGCATGTACGTCCAGCATGCCGGTATCGGCAAAGTGCACCGGCTCATGCCTCAATTGTGCAGTGCCGTAATGCGCCACTGCCGCCACGCCCGCAGCCAGCAGGCCTGCGTGCATTCCCTTCAGAACAAGCTTGCCGGCGCTGTGAGCCAGCCGACAGGCAGAAGTTGCGTGATTCATGGTCCCTCCTTGCTGCGACCCGACCCCGACACACAAAGCGCCCCCACAGGCCTTGCAAGGCTTGCTGAGAGAGGCTTGATGCTGATCGCCGGATGCCGTGAAACTGGCGGGCGAAAACTCGGGTTCGGTCTTCAGTGGTCGTCAAACGGGTTGCCGCAACCAGACAACACGTCCCGCGGTGCGAGCGGCCATGAGATATGAGCCGGCAGAATACCGACTCCGCACCGGATGAATGTGAACTTGCTGCAAAGCAGCATGGCCCGCACTTTATTGATTTGCCTGAATATTGTCAATCCTGACGGAAAGTCGATTGTGACTTTCGTCACAAACACTCCGTCAGATGGGCGTCAGTGCCAAGAAATTCAAAGGCTGGCAGGTCGCTTGCATGTGTCGCATATTTGCAACAAACCACTCAGACCTGCATGCGCCAAAGGGCATCCGCCAGCGCTCCGCCCGCCAGCCAGCGCCCCAGCCGGGAGCCTGCGGGCAACTGGGCCTGCAATGCACACTGCAACCGCGCCCAGTCGAAACCCGGGCCGGGATCGGTCTTCCGCTCCGGGGCAATGTCCTCATGGCCGGCCAGCGCCCGCAGCGGCAAACGGGCTTCCAGCCACACAATCAGGCGGGCCAGACAGTCATACTGGGCGTCACTGAACACATCCTCATCGCAGCCTTCCAGCTCGATGCCCACCGAAAAGTCATTGCAGCGCTCACGCCCTCGCCAGCACGACACGCCGGCATGCCAGGCGCGCCGGTGCACCGGCACGCACTGAATCAGCGTGCCATCGCGCCGAATGAAGAAATGTGCCGACACCTTGAGGTGTGCAATCTGCGCATAATAGGGATGGGCCGCCGCATCGAGCCGGTTGGCGAACAGCGCCTCGACCCCCTCGCCACCATACTCACCGGGCGGCAGGCTGATGGCGTGCAGCACCACCAGCTCCACCGGCTGCCCGGTCGGCCGCTCGTCATGATTGGGCGACGCGCTGATCCGCGCCTGCGGATGCCAGTCGGGCTGCCCCCCAGCCGTTGTGACAGCACTCACTCCATGCCCCACTTCTGCAGGCGGTAGCGCAGTTGACGCAGGGTCATGCCCAGCCGTCGGGCCGCTGCCGAGCGGTTCCAGCGGGTCTCCTCCAGCATGCGCAACACCCGAATCTTCTCGTTTTCCTCATCGTCCCCTGCCTCACTGTCGTCAGGATCGTGCGCCTCGTCAGGAAAATGCGGGGACACCGACAGAAAGGACTGGGTCAGCGTGCCCAGCCCCCATTGCGGGACGGCCTGCTCAAGGTTCAGGTCCTGCGGTGTGATGCGGTGCCCCTCGCACAGGGCGCAGGCACGCTCCAGCAGGTTCTCCAGCTCCCGTACATTGCCGGGGAAGTGATGTGCCTTCAGCGCGGCCAACGCCTCTTCGGACAGCGTGTGCGGTGGCCCGCCTTCACGCGCCGCGAGACGCTCCAGGATGTGCGCGGCCAACAAGGGCACGTCCTCACGGCGCTCGCGCAGCGGCGGCACCTGCAGGGTGATCACATTGATGCGAAAATACAAGTCCTGCCGGAACTTGCCCTCGGCCACCAGCTGCCCGAGGTCGCGGTGCGAGGCCGACAGGATGCGCACATCCACCGGCTCTTCCGCATGCCCCCCCACCGGCCTGACCGCCCGCTCCTGGATCGCGCGCAGCAGCTTGACCTGCATCGCCAGCGGCAAATCCGCCACCTCGTCAAGAAACAGCGTGCCTCCACGCGCAGCCTGAAACAGCCCTTCCTTGTCAGTGGCCGCACCGGTGAAGCTGCCCTTGCGGTGACCAAAGAACTCGCTTTCCATCAGCTCGGGGGAGATGGCTCCACAATTGACCGGCACGAAAGGGGCGCTCGCACGCGGCCCCAGCTGGTGGATCAGGCGGGCAATCACCTCCTTGCCGGTCCCCGACTCGCCATTGATGAACACCGGGGCCTGGTTGCGCGCGAGCTTCTCGATCCGGCTGCGCAGCTGCTGCATCGCCGCCGAGCGGCCGATCAGTCCGCGTTCGCTGGTCTTGTCCTCTCCGCCGGGCATACCCGGCTCCAGTTTCAACGCATGGGTGACCAACTCGCGCAGGGCCTTCAGCTCCACCGGCTTGGTGACGAAATCGAAGGCCCCGAGCTTGAGCGCCCGGATGGCGGTTTCGATGCTCCCATAGGCCGAAATCACCGCCACCGGGAGCCCCGGGTAATGCGCCTGGATGTCGGCGACCAGATCCAGCCCGTTGCCATCGGGCAGGCGCATGTCGGTCAGGCACAGGCGGAAGGACTTTTTCTTCAGCAGGGCGCGCGCGTCTTCGAGGGTGCCGGCACTCTCGCAGGCCAGCCCCATGCGCATGAAGGACAGTTCGAGCAGTTCGCGAATATCATCCTCGTCATCGACCACCAGCACATCGGTCAATGCAGGACTGGCGCGTCTATCGGAAAAGGTCATGGTTGCGTCCGTCCGGTCAGAATGAAATGCGCACCCGGCGCATTGCCAGCAAATTCAAGCGAGGCGTCGTTGGCTTCGGCCAGTTCGCGGGCGATGTACAAACCCAGCCCGGTGCCCCGGGAGTCGGTGGTGTAAAAGGGATCGAACAGATGCACCGCCTGATCCTCGGCCACCCCACGACCATCGTCGGTGACATGCAACTCGACCTGACCCTCTCCCAGCTTGCGTGCATGCACCCGCACCGCCCCCGGTTGCCCCGAGCAGTAGCGCCGCGCATTGGCCAACAGATTGCCCAGTATCTGGTGCAGGTGCATCCGGTCCATCGCCAGCCGCAGCCCGGGTTCGACGCTGATTTCGAACACCGCCAGTTCTTGCACGCCGCACAGCGCGAAGGACTCGACCGCCTCGTGCACCATGGCATCCACATCCAGCGCCTCGCGCAGCAGTGCCTCGCGCCGCCCGAGGGCCAGCACATCGCGCACCATACGTTCGATACGCTGTGCATTGGAATTGATGATGCGGATCAGGCGCGCCTGCACATCGCTCCGCTTTTCCTCATTGAGCAGGTCCGCAGCCTGCGTCACCGCCGACAGCGGATTGCGTATCTCGTGTGCCATGCTCGCGGTCAGCCGCCCCAGCGCTGCCAGCTTGAGCTGCTGCACATGCTTGCGGATTTCCTCGAAATCCGTCAGATACACCAGCAACTCGCCCGAAGTGAGGCCATCTGCACTGTCACGCAGGCTCACGATACGACAGCGCAGCATGTTGCCGGCCGGCCCAAGGCGCTGCAACACCCCCCGGTCAACATCGGGCAGCCTGATGCAGGCGAGAAACTGCTCGTCGATCTGGTTGAGCGACATACCCGGCGTCAGCACCATCCCCAGCAAGTCGGAGGCGCGCGGGTTGGCCTGACGAATCTGCCCGCCGGCCGACACCACGATGACCCCGTCGGTCATGTCCTCGATGATGCGCTCATTGATTGCCTGCTGCCGGTGCAGGGCCTCGCCGCGCAGCACCGCCAGCGATTCGTTGGCCTTGGCCCGGCGCGCCAGCAGACGGGCGGTGAAGGCAATCGCAAAAAAACCGCTGCAAGCAATCCCGACCTGCAGGAATTCGGTGGCATTGCTCCCCGCGTAGGTGCGCCAGGCATTTTCCACCAGCACCAGCACGGTGGCGAGCGCGGCGAAGAACATCACCATGCGCCCTTCGGCCACCAGCCCGGCGGCAGCCAGATACACCATCATCATCACCGGCATGCCACTGCGGTAGCCGCCACTCATCCACATGATCAGCGACAACGCCACCAGATCGATGACCACCTGCAGCACGATCAAACGGTCCAGGCCAAGGCGACTCATCGCATCGGGGAAACCGAGCAGCAGCACCAGCGACAGGTACAGCAGCGCCACGCCGCGAAACAGCGACGGTGCATCCTGCCCCAAGTTCAGCTCACCGCCCACCACCAGGAACAGGCCCGCAATGAGCAGGCGCAAAACGTTGAAATAACGCTGCGGCAGCAGGCGCGACGCATCGCCTGCAGCACCGTTGGCAGCCATCAGCGGCATGACTCAGGCCTTCCGACCAAGCCGGCGATGCGCTTCACTGCAGAAAAAATGACCTTCCACTGTCACCCCCTCGCTCTCCGGCACATGCAGGCCACAGTGCTCGCAAGCAGGCATGCGCTCGGAGGACAGGACCTGCTGCATGCGTTGTGCGCGCACCGCCTGCCGTCTCGCCTGCATGCGGCGAAACCACCAGACAGCAACGAAGACGAGCACCAGGATGGGGAGAATGCGTAGCAGCGACACGACGAATGACCTGCAGGAGTGGAGGAAAACGTTAAAAGTCTAGCACGCCGGAGACATCACACCCGGCACAGACGCTCGCAGGCAGCCAACAGGGTGCCCTCGTTCTTGGCAAAGCAAAACCGCACCACCTGCTCGTCATGCCCGTCGGCAAAGAAGGCCGACACCGGAATCGCCGCCACCCCCATCTCGCGCGTCAGCCAGGCAACAAACTCATGATCGGGCAAGTCAGACACGGCCCCATAGCGCGCGAGCTGGAAGTAGGTACCGGCCGACGGCAACAGCTCGAAGCGGGACGCCGCGAGCGCGTCGCGAAAGACATCGCGCTTGGCTTGATAAAAATCCGCCAGCGCCAGATGGCGCGGCGCATCGGCCATGTAGTCGGCCAACCCGAGCTGCACGGGGGTATTTACGGTAAATACATTGAACTGATGCACCTTGCGGAATTCAGTCATCAGCTCCGCCGGCCCCACCACATAGCCCACCTTCCAGCCGGTGATGTGATAGGTCTTGCCAAAGCTCGACACCACCAGGCTGCGCACCGACAATTCCGGGTGCGCCGCGCAACTGCAATGCGTCCGGCCATCGAACACGATGTGCTCATACACCTCGTCGGACACCACCACGATGGCGGTATCCCGCAGCAGCGCGGCGAGGCGGTCCAGATCCTGGCGCTGCCATACGGTAGCGGTGGGGTTGTGCGGGGAATTGATCATGATCATGCGGGTGCGCGGAGTGATGGCCGCCGCCACCGCCGCCCAGTCGGGGCGGTAGTCGGGTGCGGACAGGCGCAAACGCACCACCTTGCCGCCCTGCAGTTCGACAGCGGGCGCATAGCTGTCATACACCGGCTCGAACACGATCACCTCGTCGCCCGGATGCACCAGCGCCGCCACCGATGTAAACAAGGCCTGGGTCGCGCTGGCCGTCACCGTGATCTCGTGCGCCACGTCATAGCGTGTGCCATACAGGGACTCGACCTTGTGCGCGATGGCCTCGCGCAAGGCCACCACACCCGCCATCGGCGCGTACTGGTTGTGGCCGTTGCGCATCCAGTGCGCCACCCGCTCGAACAGCAGCGGATCGGCATCGAAGTCCGGGAAGCCCTGCGCCAGATTGATCGCCCCATGCTCCTGGGCCATCTGCGACATGACGGTGAAAATCGTGGTGCCCACTGCGGGCAGGCGGGAGTGCAGCGGATACGGAAAAACGGGCATGACGGACACCCTCAAGCAGTCAACGGCGGGGGGTCATTCTCGCAGAGCACGCGCCGCACGCGAAGCCCTGCGGATTCCTTACAATATCGCGCATGAACTTCACCCAACCCATTCCCACCCTGCGCCGCGACGGCCACGCCGTCGTGATTCTCGACCAGACACGCCTGCCGCATCGTGTTGAAACCTGCCGCCTGGAAACCCTGCAGGCGGCCTGCGATGCGATTGCCCACATGCGGGTCAGGGGCGCGCCGCTGATCGGGGGCACCGCCGCCTACGGTGTCGCACTGGCCCTGCGCGAAAGCACGGACGACGCCTGGCTGGCGCAGGCCCTGCAACGGCTTTCCGCCACCCGCCCGACCGCAGTCAATCTGCACTGGGCGCTGGGTCGCATGCGCGAGCGACTTACCCCCCTGCCGGCCGCCGAGCGGCTGGCGGCCGCCTGGGCCGAGGCCGAGGCCATCCAGCAAGAAGATGCCGACACCTGCGCGCGCATCGGCGAACATGGCCTGGCCCTGCTGCGCGCCCGCCATGCCGACGCCACGCGTCCGCTGCGCATCATGACCCACTGCAATGCGGGCTGGCTGGCCACCCTGGGGGCGGGCACCGCGCTGGCACCGGTGTATGCCGCGCAGGCACTGGGCCTGCCGCTGATGGTGTGGGTAAGCGAGACCCGCCCGCGCAACCAGGGCCTGCTCACCGCGTGGGAACTGCGCGAGGCCGGCGTGGCGCATGCGCTGGTCGCCGACAATGCCGCTGCCGTGCTGATGGCCAGTGGCGAGGTGGACATGGTCATCACCGGAGCCGACCGCATTGCCGCAAATGGCGACACCGCCAACAAGGTGGGCACTTGCCTGAAGGCCCTGGCAGCCGTCGATCGAGGCATTCCGTTCTACATTGCCGCGCCGCGTTCCACGGTGGATTTCGACTGTCCGAATGGTGAGGCCATTCCGATCGAAGCGCGCTCAGCCGACGAACTGCTGGAGATCGACGGGTTGGACGTCCATGGCCAGCCCGCCCGCCTGCGGCTCGCCCCGGCAGACACCCGGGTGGCCAACCCGGCCTTCGATGTCACCCCCGCCCGGCTGATCAGCGGCATCATCACCGAATTCGGCGTCCTCGCGCCCGATGCCCTGCACACGCTGCGCCACGCAGCAGCACCACGATGAATTCGCCCGATCTGGAACACACCCTGCGCGCAGCCGTGGTGCGCACTGCGCAGGCGCTCGACGCCCACCGCCTGAACAGCGGCAGCGCGGGCAATGTCAGCGTGCGCTGGCAGGACGGCATGCTGATCACCCCAAGCGGCGTGCCCGCAGACGCGCTCACCTGCGAGCAGATCAGCCGGGTGGATGGCCAAGGCACAGCCAGCGGCCCCATGCCCGCATCTTCCGAATGGCGCTTCCATCTGGCGGTCTACCGGCAGCATGCCGAAGCCGGGGCAGTGGTACATTGCCACTCACCGTTTGCCACCGCCCTGGCCTGCCAGCGGCGCGAAATTCCCCCTTTTCACTACATGATCGCGCGCTTTGGCGGTGACACGGTACGCTGCGCCGACTATGCCACCTTCGGCACTCAAGCCCTCTCCGACAGCGTGCTGCGTGCCCTGTCCGGGCGCAGCGCGTGCCTGATGGCCAACCACGGCATGCTGGTGTTCGGCACCGATGCCGCGCACGCGCTGGCCACCGCCCGCGAGCTGGAAACCCTGTGCGAACAATACTGGCGAAGCTGCCAGCTGGGTCCGCCCAGCCTGCTCGATGCGGCGGAGATGCAGCGCGTCATCGAGCGTTTCCGTCACTACGGCCAGCCCCCCCGGCACGACGTCTGAGCGCGGCCCTGCTGCGCAAACCCGGCCACCTCGACCCCGTTCAGTCCGCAGCCTGCGAAGACGCTTCGCCCAGGGCGTGCTCGGCCAGCAACAGGCGCAACAGGCTGGCCGTATCGTCACCGCCCCAGCCGCGCGCCATCAACGCATTCAAGCGCTGGCCCACCTGCGCGGCAACCGGCAGCGGCACACCCAGCCCATGCGCCGCATCGAGCAGCAGGCGAAAGTCCTTGTGATGCAGGCGAGCCTGCACCCCGGCCGCGTAGTCCTGCGCCACCATGCGCTCGCCCATCACCTCCAGCACCCGCGAACCGGCCGAGCCCCCCATCAGCGCCTCGCGCACCCGCCCGGCATCCACGCCGTGCGCCCGCGCCAGCAGCATCGCCTCGGCACACGCCTGGATGGCCGACACCATGATCATCTGGTTGCAGGCCTTCGCCACCTGCCCCGCCCCCGCCACCCCCACATGCACGATGCTGCGGCCCATCGCCGCCAGCAGGGGACGCACCCGCTCCAGCGTCGCCGCCTCCCCGCCCGCCATGATCGCCAGCGCCGCCGACTGCGCGGCCACCTCACCGCCCGACACCGGGGCATCGACCCAGCCGATGCCCCGGCGCGCATAGTCGGCAGCAAGATCGCGGGCCACGGCAGGCGCAATCGTGCTCATGTCCACATGCACGCTGCCGGCCGCAAAACCCTCGGCGAGTCCCTGCGCGCCCAAGGCCAGCGCGCGCACATCCTCGCTGCCGGTGACCACGGTGATCACCACGTCGCAGGCGGCTGCCAGTTCGGCCGGAGACTCAACCCGTTGTGCTCCGGCGTCGAGCAGGGCCACCGCCCCTTCTGGACGGCGCGACCACACCTTCAACGCATACCCGGCCCGCAGCAAATTGCGGGCCATCGGCCGGCCCATCACCCCCAGCCCAATGAATCCAACCCGCATCTCACCCCTCCCCGCTCATGCGCTCGAGCAGCTTGAGCATCGCGACCGAATCCTCCTCGCCCAGCCCGCTGCCCACCAGCGCATTGAACATCTGCGTGGTGGCCGCCGCAGCCGGCAGCGCCAGCCCCAGGCGATGCGCCTCTTCCATCACGATGCGCATGTCTTTCTGATGCATCCAGGCCTTGAAGCCAGGCCGGAAGTTGCGCTCCAGCATGCGCTGACCGTGGTTTTCCAGAATTTTCGAATAGGCAAAACCACCGAGCAGGGCTTCGCGCACCCGTGCAGCATCCACACCGCTGCGCTGCGCAAAGTTCAATGCCTCGGCCACCGCCGCCACCCCCACTCCGGTAAGGATCTGATTGCAGGCCTTTGCCACCTGCCCTGCCCCCGATGCACCGATCAGCGACACGGTACGCCCCATCGCTTCGAACAGTGGCCGCACCGCGCCGAATGCCGCCTCATCGCCACCCACCATGATGGTCAGCGTCGCGTTGATGGCCCCGACCTCGCCACCGGACACCGGCGCATCGAGCATCACCACACCCTGCTCACCCAGGCGGGCAGCAATCGACTGCGCGGCGGCGGGGGCAATCGTGCTCATGTCCACAAAAATCAGCCCCGGTTTCGCCCCCTCGACCACTCCGTGCGTGCCCAGCGCCACCTGCTCCACGTCGGGCGCATCGGCCACCATGCTGATCACCACCTCCGCGCGCGACGCCACCTCGGCCGCATGCGCGCACCCGCCCGCACCCGCATCGAGCAAGGGCTGCATGGCCTCGGCCCGGCGCGACCACACCCACAACTCATGCCCGGCCTTCAGCAGGTTGAGCGCCATCGGACGCCCCATCAACCCCAATCCTATGAATCCGACCTTCATCGGCACACCTCCTTCCCATGGTCTTGAAGCGCGCCACAATGGATAATGGCGCCATGAATGCTTACGCCCCAATCATCAAGGAAATAGGCCGTGGCGCCAAGGGTGCCCGCGCACTGGACCGCGAACAGGCGGCTCGCCTGTTCGGCGACATGCTCGACGGCCGAGTCGATCAGCTGGAACTGGGTGCCATCTTGATCGCCTTGCGCATCAAGAGCGAAACCACCGACGAGTTGATCGGCTTCAAGCAGGCCATGGATGCCCGCATCGCCCGGGTGGCGGTGCCCGACGGGCCTCGCTGCGTGATCATCCCGAGCTACAACGGCGCCCGGCGACAGGCCAACCTCATGCCCCTGCTCGCCCGCTTGCTCGCCCGGCGCGGCATTCCGGTGCTGATTCATGGTTTTCATGATTTTGCCGACCGCGCAGACCCGTTCCGGCTGCTCGGCACGTTGGGCATCGAACCGGCGAGCGATGTCACTCAGGCTGCCGCACAACTGGTCGAACAGCACATCGCCTGCCTGCGCCTGGAAACCCTGCTGCCCGGGCTGGCCGGCTTGCTCGCCCTGCGCAGCCGGCTGGGCGTGCGCGCCAGCGGGCACACGCTGGCCAAGCTGCTCGACCCCTGCCCCGGTCGCAGCCTGCGGGTGGTGGCCGTCACACACCCCGAGTACCTGGAGCGCATGCACGCCTTCCTGAGCGCCGAACGGGCCTGGGCCATGCTGCTGCGCGGCACCGAGGGCGAAGTTTTTGCGAACCCACGCAGGCGCCCGCGTGTCGACGTCTTCGCTGACGGAGTGGCACATGTGGCCCTGACGGCGGAAGAAGGCGGCGCCCCGCCGCTGGCGGGCCTGCCCGACTGCCCCGATCCGGAAGACAACGCCCGGCTGATCGTCGCCATGCTGGCTGGCGAACAGCCGGTTCCACAGCCGATCCTGGATCAGGTCGAGGCGCTCACCCGTCTGGCCTGCGCCCCTGCCGTCGATTCCGGTCAGGGCTGACCTTCAACCTTTGCAGATTCACCATGAACCCTTTCAAGCTTCCCGCACGTACCCTGCTCCTGATCCTGTTTGCCGTGTGCAGCAGCCTGCTCGGCTTTGGCCTGTATCTTCAGCACGGGCTTGGCCTGGAGCCCTGCCCGATGTGCATCATGCAGCGTTATGCCTTCATGACCGTGGCGGTGCTCGCCCTGATCGCCGGCCTGCATGGCCCCGGACGTACGGGTCAGCGGGTGTATCTGGGCCTCATCACGCTGTTTGCCGTGGTCGGCGGCAGCATCGCCGCACGCCAGAGCTGGATGCAGCTCAACCCGCCGGAAATTCCCGAATGCGGTCCCGACCTCGCTTTCATGCTCGACGCCTTTCCCCTGGCTCAGGCCCTGCCGATGATCTTCAGCGGCAGCGGCGACTGCGCCAGCATCGAATGGAGCTTTTTGGGCCTGTCCATCGCCAACTGGTCACTGGTGAGCTTCACCGGTACGGTGATCTTCGCACTGTGGCTGTTTTTCCGGCGCCAGCCGGGGCGCTGAGCGACCAACGCAAACCGGTTTAAAGCCTAACCTCAATAAACCACTTCGGCTGCATGTCGTTGAAATCGGTTCGGACATTTGAAGACAGGTAAGCGGCCGAATCGAGGACGCGGGGTTGCCCATCGATGCGCTGGAACACCACCCAGTGCCAGAAGTTCCGGCCCTCTTCCTGGTGATGCTTGATGGACAGCAAGGCCAGATCCGGCAAGGCCTCCCAGGACTCGAACGGCGTTTCATGAGCCCCGGTTTCCACACCAGCGCTCGACAGCAGACGCCGGACATGCTGCGTATCCGACCACAGCGCCCGGTCGGAGGCATGGATGCCCATGGCGTTGGCCATGGCCCTGGTTTCTGCATAGGTCTTGCCCAGAATGTTCGCCACCGATGCAATCCCGCATCCGGTGGTTTCTTCCTGTATGACGGGGTCAGGCATCGGCACGCGCACCTCCGGCCACTGAACATGACTCATCCACTCAACCAAGCACCTCGACGATCTCGCCGCCGATCTCGAACTGCTGGTCTTCGAGCGCGATGCAGCGCTTCACCGACAGGCGGACATGCAGCGGAGGGGCGGTGACGCGACCGCCGGGGGATTCGACCACCACTTCCAGTTGTTCGGCCTCACCGGGGACGTAGCGGCTTTGCAGGGTGAGTCCGCCGACGCTGAGCTCCACGCACAGCGCCTCGACGTGGCTGCCATCGACCAGGAGGATGCGGGCGGGGGTGCCCAGGGGGATGCGGCGATCCAGACGACGATTGTAGTAACTGTTCATGCGGGCGCCATGCTGAGTTCAATCGGAACCCACATTCTAAATGCGGTTTGCGGCAAATTTCCGGAATTTGCGTGAATTTGCGTGTAACGGCCTCACCCAAGCCGCGCCGCCGCGATGGGCAGCACCTCGAAGGCGACGCATCGTCCGCCCTCTGTGAAACACAGCGGCGCACCGGCCAGATTCGCCGCCAGAGCCAGCCCCCGGCCACTGCGGGCACTCGGACCAGCCTGCCGGGCCAGAGCGGTTTGCCAGTCGAAACCAGAGCCCTGGTCGCGCACCTCGAAACGCCAGCCACCACAGGGCAGTGCATGGCGGGCAGCTTCGACACGACAGTCAGCAGCAGGCCGCCGGGCCTGAAGGAATGCGCACTGCTGCGCCCATTCGCCGGACGACAGCCAGGTGGCCTTGCGCTCGGCCCCTATGCCCAGGCGGCCGTGTTCAATGGCGTTGTAGAGCAACTCGATGAGTGCCGCTTCGATACGCCACGGCACTGCGCACACGGCGGCCAACTCACGCGCCACAACATGCGCATGAGCATGGTCGGTGACCTCCCGCAGCACGCCGCCGCTCATGGTACGACGCGGGGAATCAGCCGCAGCTCGGGCCGTCTTTCACGCCCAGCTTGCGCAGAATGTTTTCCAGCGGGCAGAAGCGGGTGAAACCGCTCTGGAACAGGTTGAAACCGACAAAGGCGGTAAACCACAGGAAATGCTTGCTCACGAACAGCGGGGAGGCTTCCACGCCCAGCGCCAGCGAAATGAGCACGAAGGCACCCGCGAAGATGCGGATGAACTGATTGACGGTAAGACTCATGCTGCTTCTCCTTGAATCTGGCCAATACGCTTGCGCATGGCCGCATAGTAAAGAACCGGAATGACCACCAGCGTGAGCAGGGTGGACACGAAAACACCAAAGATCAGACTGATGGCCAGCCCGTTGAAAATCGGGTCGTCGAGGATGAAGATGGCGCCGATCATCGCCGCCAGGGCGGTGAGGCCGATGGGCTTGGCCCGCACGGCCGCAGAGCGGATCACCGCCTCGGCAAAGGGCATGCCCTCGCCCACCTGCTGATTGACGAAGTCGACCAGCAGGATCGAGTTGCGCACGATGATGCCGGCCAGCGCAATCATGCCGATCATGGAGGTGGCGGTGAACTGCGCACCGAGCAGGGCATGACCGGGCATCACGCCAATGAGGGTGAGCGGGATCGGCGCCATGATGATGAGCGGCACCAGATAGCTCTTGAACTGCGCCACCACCAGCAGGTAGATGAGGATCAGGCCGACGGCGTAGGCCGCCCCCATGTCGCGGAAAGTTTCATAGGTCACCTGCCACTCACCGTCCCACTTGATGCTGTAAGCAGCATAGGGGTCGTCAGGCTGGCTGATGAAGTACTCCTCAAGCTCGCCCCCCAGACCACGCCCACTCAGGTCAAGCGTGGCGAGCCGCGAACGGATGTCGAACATGCCGTACAGGGGTGAGTCGAGCCGCCCCCCCATGTCGCCGGTGACATACACCACCGGCAGCAGGTCCTTGCGGTAGATCACCTGCTCGCGCACCGTCTCTTGCACCTGCACCAATTCCGATACCGACACCAGGGTGTTGTCGCGAGCCCGCACTTTCATGGAGAGCAGCGCGTCCACGCTGGACTGGCGCTCGGGCGGGAGCTGGATGCGCACCGGCAGCTCGTACTTGTTGTCGGTGCCGTGCACCGGGGTGACATTCTCGCCGGCCAGCCCCATGCGCACCACCTCGACGATGTCGGACTGGGCCACTTCCATGCGCGCCGCCTTGGCCTGGTCGACCCGCAGCACGACCTTGGGCGCCACCTCATCGATGGTGTCATCCACGCCGACGATGTCGGGCGTCTGCTCGAACACCGCGCGCACGCGGCGCGCCAACTCCACCTGGCCGGTGTAATCGGGGCCGTAGATTTCGGCAACGATGGGCGACAGCACCGGCGGACCGGGAGGCACTTCCACCACCTTCGCATTACCGCCACTCGCACGTGCGATACGGGTCACCTCATCGCGCACCGCCACCGCAATCTCATGGCTCTTGCGCTTGCGTTCGGACTTGTCGACCAGATTCACCTGCAGGTCGCCCTGCTCGGGAGCGCTGCGCAGATAGTACTGGCGCACCAGGCCATTGAAGTTGATCGGGCTGGCTGTGCCGGCATAGGCCTGCCAGTCGGAAACCTCTTCCACTCCGGCCACATACTCGCCAATCTCGCGCAGCACCCGGGCGGTTTCTTCCACCGGCGTGCCCACCGGCATGTCGAGCACGATCTGGAATTCGCTTTTGTTGTCGAAGGGCAGCATCTTCAACACCACGGCCTGCACCACCGGCAGTGCCACCGATGCAAAGATCAGCGCGAACACCGCCAGCCACAACCCGAAACGCGCCCGCCCACCCCGCACCGGGTCGAGCATCGGGCTCATGACCGCGCGGAAGAAACGGTCCAGACGGCGCGTCATGCGGTCTTCGCCTTCATGCTGATGGGCATCGGTGCGGGCGAGCAGCTTGAGCGCCAGCCAGGGCGTGACGACAAAGGCCACAGCCAGCGAGATGAACATGCCCATGGAGGCGTTGATCGGAATGGGGCTCATGTACGGCCCCATCAACCCACTGACGAAGGCCATCGGCAACAAGGCCGCAATCACCGTGAAGGTGGCGAGGATGGTGGGCCCGCCGACCTCATCCACGGCCTTCGGGATCAGTTGCCACAGCGGGGTATCCGGCTCCAGCGTGTGCCAGCGATGGATGTTCTCGACGACCACGATGGCATCGTCGACCAGAATGCCGATGGAGAAGATCAGCGCGAACAGGCTGACCCGGTTAAGGGTGAAACCCCAGGCCCAGGAAGCGAACAGGGTCGCCGCAAGGGTCAGCGTCACCGCCACGCCAACGATCAGGGCCTCGCGCCGGCCCAGCGCCAGCAGCACCAGCAGCACCACCGCCGAGGTGGCAAACACCAGCTTGCCGATCAGCGTATTGGCCTTGTCGTCGGCCGTCTTGCCGTAATCGCGGGTAACGGTGAAGTGGATGCCTTCCGGAACCACCGTGCCTTGCAGCGCCTGCATGCGTGCAATGACGCCATTGCTCACGTCGGAGGCGTTCGCCCCGGGTTTCTTCGACACGGCCAGGGTGACGGCCGGGAACACACCCTGCGCATCGGTGCCAGCCTGCCCGGTGGCCGCCCCGCTCCCGAACCATACATAACGCTCGGGTTGGTCGGGACCGTCCTCCACCGTAGCCACATCACGCATGAACACCGGCCGGCCATGCTCCACGCCCACCACCAGATTGCGCACATCCTCGGCGGTTTCGAGATAGGTGCCAGTCTGCACCAGCACTTCGCGGTTGTCGGTGACCAGCGTCCCGGCTGGCTGGGAGGCGTTCGACAGCAGCAACGCTGCACGCAGGTCCTGTGCGGTGAGGCCATGCGAATTGAGACGCTCGTTGTCGATGAGCACGCGCAGCACATGACCGGGCCCGCCAATCGTGACCACATCGCGGGTACCCTTCACCCGCTTGACCTCATGCTCCACCGCGCGGCTGACCTGCTGCAACTCGAAACCGGCGCGTTCGGGGTCGTCGGTCCACAGGGTCAGGCTGACAATGGGCACATCGTCAATGCCCTTGGGCTTGACCACCGGCTGGCCCACGCCGAGTTGCGGACTGAGCCAGTCGGCATGGGAGTGCACCGTGTCGTACAGCCTGACCAGGGCTTCCTGGCTGGGCACGCCGACCTCGAACTGCACGGTGATCACCGCCATGCCCGGCCGCGACACCGAAAACACATGCTCCACACCGGCCATGCGCGACAGCACCTGCTCGGCAGGTCGCGACACCAGGGCATCCACGTCACGCGCGGAAGCCCCCGGAAAGGGCACCAGCACATTGGCCATGGTGACATCGATCTGCGGCTCTTCCTCCTTGGGCGTGATCAGCGTGGCGAACACCCCCATCAGGAACAGCACCAGTGCCAGCAGCGGCGTGATTGCGTTGCGCTGGAAGGCCCCGGCAATGCGTCCGGAAATGCCCAGAGAAGTGGACGACGGCATCGGCGCGCCCCCGCTCACTGACCGGCCGCCGTGCGCGCAGCACGACGCACCAGCATGCCCGCCTGCACCGGGTCGAGGGCGATTTCCTCGCCGTCACGCAAGCCGGCCAACACCTCCAGCGTGCCATCGGGGAAGATCATGCCTGGCCGGATCTGGCGCAGGCTGAAACCGCCCTGCCCGTCTGCAACATACACACCGGTAATTTCACTGCGACGCAGCACCGCTTCGGCCGGCACTGCCAGCCGGCGGGCCTCGCCTGTGAGGAAATGCACCCGGGCAAAGGTGCCAGGCACCACGCCGGTTACATTCGGCGGGAGGTCCACCCGTACCCGCACGGTGTGCGTGCGGGCATCGGCCGCCGGCAGGACGGTCACCTGAGTGGCGTCGATCCAGCGGCCACTGTCGGGCAGTTCAACCCGTGCCTGCAGGCCGTCGGCACTCATGCCGGCCAGCCGGAACTGCGGCACATCCACCACGGCACGCATGGCTTCCGGATCGAACACGGTGAGCAGGGGGCGACCCGGCTGCGCCATTTCGCCGACTTCTACATGGCGCTCGGACACAAAACCGTCGAGCGGCGCGCTGATGGTGGTGTAACCCAACGCGGTGGAGGCCTGACCGCGACCGGCGCGTGCGGCACGCAGTTGCGCATCGGCAGCCTGGAAAGCTGCTTGCGCCTGGTCGACCGCCGACTGACTGACGAAACCACGCTCCAGCAAGCTTCGAGTGCGCTCGTATTCGGAGCGTGCATTGGCCAGATTGGCCTGCGCCTGAGCCACCCCGGCATCGGCACTGGCCACCGCCTGCCCAGCCTCGGTAGCATCGATGCGCAGCAGCACATCGCCCCGTCGCACAGTGTCGCCGGCATCGACCCGCAGATCGACGATGCGCCCCTGAACCTGGGCAGCAACAGCCACCTGGGTGACCGCCTCCAGCGTGGCTTCGGCCGAATGAGTCAGCTGGGTCGGCCGCGCCTCGACCTTCACGGTGGTCAGTTGTGCGTGAGTAAAGCCGCTGGCCAGCACAGCGAGCGGCACCACAAGTAAACGGAGTGAGCGTAGGGTGTTCATGAATATAATCATACTCTAATATTAAAGGAAATCAAACCACCCGCCCTGCGCGCACGCGCCCCTCACTCAAGCCGTGGGGATGAGGCTCAGCGCATGCTGCGCCATCGCCTCCACGATGGCATCGGCCTCACCCACCGCACCGGCGAGCGTAATGCTGGCTGCGGAATGGCGCAGCCGCGCGGCCTCGACCAGCGCGGGCAAATCCCGCTTCAGATGTCCGCCCTGCGCCAGAAACATCGGCAGAATCACGATCTGCCGCACCCCCTGACCGACCAGTTCGCTCAGCACGGCGTCCAGGTTCGGCTGCATGAACTCCAGAAAGGCCAACTCCACCCGCACGCCCTCGCCCACGCGGGCCTGCACCCCCGCCTGAACCCGCTGCATCGGACGCGCCCACTCCGGGTCGCGCGCACCATGGCCAAACAGCACCAAGGCCTTGTCCGCTTCATTGCGCATCATCATCTTCCTTCCGGTGAATCGCCAGCAGCCGGTCGACCACGTGGGCGGCGGCACGCAGACCAAAGCTTGCGGTCATCATCATGCTGGAACCATAGCCCGCACAGGACAAACCCTGCGGTCCCTGCGCCTCGCACGTGCGACCGGGCCTGCGCACGGCCTGAGTGGAATACACCGCATCCACCCGGAAGCGCTGCCGGGGATCGCGCGGGAAACCGTGCGCGCTGCGCAGGATGCGGCGCACGCTGGCCAGCAGCGGATCCTGCACCGTGCGCGACAGGTCATCCAGGCAAATGCCACCCGGATCGGTCTTGCCGCCGGCCGCACCGCACACCACCAGCGGCACCCCCAGACGACGGCACTCGGTAACGATGGCAACCTTGGCGCGTACCTGATCGATCGCATCGATCACCGCATCGCAACCGCTCAGCAACTGTGCTGCATTGTCCGGGGTCAGGAAATCGTCCACCAGATCCACCCTGGCCAGCGGATTGATCAGCGCAATCCGCTCACGCATGGCCAGCACCTTGGCCTGCCCGAGGGTGGGCGTCAGGGCATGCACCTGGCGGTTGATGTTGGATTCGGCGACATGGTCGAGGTCAATCAGGGTCAGCCGCCCGACCCCGCTGCGCACCAGCGCTTCAGCAGCCCAGGAACCCACCCCGCCCACGCCGACCACGCACACATGACGCGCCTGCAGGCAGGCCAGCGCATGCACGCCATACAAACGGTCGATGCCCCCAAAACGACGTTCGGGATCGACATCGGACACGCCGGACGGCGTGGGTCCGGAGATGGGGGGTGAGAGGGACATGGAGAGGGACAAGGCGTCGGCCGCAGACTGAAGCATGGACAAGGGGAGAACGGGAAAGAGGATGGAATGGAGCGCATCTTAACAAATTCGCCCGGCTGAACTCGAAGCGGGGATAGGGTTCAAACCGCCCACATGCCACACACCGGACAGCGAGAAAACGCGATGAACCGTCCCTCTCCCTCCCTGCTGACCGCCTTGCTGCTTGTGCTGCTTCATGCACCGGCCGGCGCACAGGCGCCAACCCCAGAGGCTGGCACACCCGCCCACCCTGAGTCCGTCGCGCTGGCACAACTCCATCAGGCCGCGCGGGCCGGCAACCGCCTGGCGCAATACCGTTATGCCCGGGCCCTACTCGACGGCAGGGCCCGGTTGCCACCCGCATCGCATCCGCTCAGCCCGACGGCCCAAAACGAACAGACCACACTCGCTGCCTGGCGCTGGATGCGCCGTGCCGCCACAGCCGGACTCCCGCAGGCGCAATATGCGCTGGCCAGTTGGTATCAGCGTGGCGAAGGCGTCAGGATGCACTTGGGCACGGCGCGGGCGTGGTACGAACGGGCGGCCTGGCAGGGGCATGCAGATGCACAGTACGCCCTCGGCCGCCTGCTGTTGGGCGAAGCACGGGACGCGGATACGCTGGCCCGCGCACGCCGCTGGCTCGAACTGGCCGCCAGCGCAGGCCATGCCCCGGCACAGCAGGCCCTGCTTCAGGACACACGCTGAGCCAGCGCCGGACGGAATGTGGCTCAGTCGACCAAGGCAGGTTCGCGCAGCCGGGATTCATCCAGCCAGACACCCAATCCTTGGGCATTGAGCTCCAGATCCATACCCAGAATCTCGAAGATGCGCTCCTCGGACTGCATCCACCCCTGACGCTCGGCCTCCTCACGCACGATCTGCTCCAGTCCGGCGAGTATCTCGACATGACGCGCCACACCGTCGCCCCGGGCAGCCTGCGCCACGGCCACATAGGCATCGATGAGCCGATGCAGGTCGGCCCCGAGTCGGGCCACCTCGGTCACCCGGCTGTAGTGAGTCAGGTACATTGCGTCCGGGTTGCGGGCCAGCATGCGATCGATGGAGGCATGCATGGCCGCAGGATCGAACTGGGTCGGCGTGGTGGTGGGAATCACCGATGCCCGGCCATTCACATCCAGCTCACGATAGGACAGGCCGAAGGTGTCGCCGGTAAAGAAGGCGCGCGCCATCTCATCCCAGATGCAGATGTGGTGACGGGCATGCCCCGGGGTGTCGAACACCTCGAAACGGCGCCCGGCCAACTCCACGACCAGACCATCTTCTGCCGGCACGATGCGCTCCACGGCCACCGGCGCCAGCCGGCCATACAGCGAAAAGGCCTGTTCGGCCCCATACACCGCGCAGGTCGCGTCCCACAGACGCGCAGGGTCGGCCATGTGCCGCACGCCGCGTGGATGCACCAGCAACCGGGCATTGGGCAGCGCGCACATCAGGCTGCCCGCGCCGCCGGCGTGGTCCAGATGGATGTGCGTCAGCATGACCCAATCAACCCTGTCCGGCGCAATGCCAGCGGCCCCCAGTGCAGCCAGCACTCTGGGCACCGAAGCATTGGCGCCGGCATCCACCACTGCCGCGCGCCCCTGATGAATGATCAGATGGATCGCCGCCAGTCCCTCACGCCCATAGCCTGACTCCAGAGCCAGTATCCCGTCAGGATGCGCTGTCACCCCTTCCACTATGTGTCTCCTCCAGTCATTCCGGGCTCACAGACAAGCCCCCGGCCCGGTGCGCGCTATTGTAGCGCTTTACCCGAACCAATCCGAAGAAATACCATTCGCATTCCTGCGCGCACTGGCCGTGAGCCGGCAACGATCCTCAGAACGGAATATCGTCATCAAAGCTGTCAAAGCCACCGGACGATGAGGACTGGGGTTGCGATTGGGGCTGCGGTTGGGCACGGGCCGGGGCGGGGCGCGAAGGGGCGTCGTCGAACCGGCCCTCGTCGTACCCACCCTGGCTGCCCTGAGCACTGCGACCACCGCCATAGCCCCCCTCCATCGGGGCGTCGCTGCCGCCCTGGCGGCTGCCCAGCATCTTCATTTCATCACCCCGGATTTCGGTGGTGTAACGATCGTTGCCGTCGCGGTCGGTCCATTTGCGGGTCTGCAGGCGCCCTTCGATGTACACCTGGCTGCCCTTGCGCAGATACTGCGCGGCCACTTCGGCAATGCGGCCGAAGAACACCACCCGGTGCCATTCGGTGGCCTCGCGGCGCTCGCCGGTGTTGCGGTCCTTCCAGGTCTCGCTGGTAGCAATGGTGAGATTGCAGATTGCGTCACCCGAAGGCGCCACACGGTGCTCGGGGTCCTTGCCAAGATTGCCGATCAGAATGACTTTATTGAGGGATGCCATCCCGTTCTCCTGTGAGTGTTTTCGATTTGAGGTTCAGCCGGGCTGCCTGGCCGGGGCCGGGGTACGACGGGCCGGAGCCTGCATGCCCAGGGCCAGCACCAGCCACAGCAGGGCCAGTACGGCACAGACTGCGTTGATGGTCGAATGGCCATGATGCTGGCCGATCCAGCCGCCCAGCATGCCCCCCAGAAACAGGCCCATCGACTGCAGGGTGTTATACACGCCCAGCGCCATGCCTTTTGCGTCGGAGGGCGCGATGCGCGAAATCCATGAGGGCTGAGTGGCCTCCAGCACATTGAAGGCAATGAAAAAGAGGGTCAACCACAGCCCCAGCGACCATACACCATCTGGGTAAATATACAGCCCTACTTGCACGATGACCAGCAACACGATGGCTGCATTGAACACCGGCTTCATCAGCCCGCGCCGCTCGGCCACGATGATGGCCGGCACCATCACCACAAAGGACAGCAGCACGGCCGGCAGATACACCTTCCAGTGTTCGGGCACCGCCAGCCCCGCGCCCGACACCAGCGCGGCCGGCACCACCACCCACATGGTGGTTTGAATGAGGTGCAGCGCGAACACGCCAGCATTGAGACGCATGAGTTGTCCGTTGCGCAACACGTCGCGCAGGCGCCCCGGACTGGGCCGGGGCGCGGGCGGAGCATCGGGCACGACCCGCAGCACCACGAAGATGGCCCCGGCCGCAAGCAGGGCGGTGAGCCAGAAGATGCCGCTCATGCCCACCACAGCGTACAGCAGCGGTGCGGCCACCATGGACAGCGCAAACACCAGGCCGATGCTCGAACCGATCATGGCCATGATCTTGGTCCGGTGCTGATCGCGGGTGAGGTCCGCCGCCAGTGCGGTGACCGCAGCGGAAATGGCCCCGGCCCCCTGCAGCACGCGGCCAAGAATGACCATGTAAATGCTGTCGGCCAGCGCAGCGAGCACGCTGCCGGCAATGAAGATGAGCAGGCCGGTGACGATCACCGGCTTGCGTCCGAAGCGGTCGGAAGCCGCACCGAAAGGCAGTTGCAGCACCGCCTGGGCCAGGCCATACGCACCGATGGCCAACCCCACCAGGGTCAGGTTGTCACCCCCTTCGAACAGATGGGCATGGGCAGCAAACACCGGCAGGATCAGGAACAGGCCAAGCATGCGCAGGGCAAAGATCGCAGCCAGGCTCATGCCGGCCCGTCGCTCTGCGGCGGTCATCGAATCCGGGTCGGGCAGGGTCATGTCAGAAACGGGGGCGTCGTCACACTGTCGGAAAGGCGCGATTCTATCATCTGCCCGCAAGGACGCCCTGAGACTGGCTTGCGGAAAGCTTCTTTCGTATAGTTGCGCGTTACCCTGAAAGTGCCAAGCTATGGATCAGATCCGCATCCGGGGCGCCCGCACCCACAATCTGCGCAACATCAGCCTGGATTTGCCGCGCAACCGGCTGACCGTGATTACCGGCCTGTCCGGCTCGGGCAAGTCCTCACTGGCCTTCGACACCCTGTACGCGGAAGGTCAGCGCCGCTATGTGGAATCGCTGTCCGCGTATGCCCGCCAGTTCCTGCAGTTGATGGAAAAGCCGGACGTGGACCTGATCGAAGGCCTGTCACCGGCCATCTCCATCGAGCAGAAGGCGAGCAGCCACAACCCGCGCTCCACGGTCGGCACCGTGACCGAGATTCACGACTACCTGCGCCTGCTGTACGCCCGCGCGGGCACACCACACTGCCCGGACCATCCGGACCATGCGTTGAGCGCACAAACCGTGTCGCAGATGGTCGACCATGTGCTGGCACTCCCCGAAGACAGCAAGCTGATGATTCTTGCGCCGGTGGTTTCCGGCCGAAAGGGCGAGCAGCATGACCTGTTCGCCGAGTTGCGTGCGCAGGGCTTCGTGCGGGTACGGGTCGATGGACAGATCCATGAACTCGACAGCCTGCCGGCGCTGGAAAAGGGGCAGCGACACACGATAGACATCGTGATTGACCGCCTCAAGGTGCGCGCCGATCTGCGCGGCCGGATCGCGGAGTCCTTCGAAACCGCCCTCACCCACTCCGACGGGCGGGCCATTGCGCTGGAGATGGACAACGGGCACGAGCACCTGTTTTCGTCGCGCTTTGCCTGTCCGGTGTGCAGCCATGCGCTGGCCGAACTGGAGCCGCGCCTGTTTTCCTTCAACAACCCGGCGGGCGCCTGCCCGCAGTGCGACGGCCTGGGCGTGGTGGATTTCTTCGACCCGGCTCGCGTCGTCGCTCACCCCGAACTGTCACTCGCCTCCGGTGCAATCCGTGGCTGGGACCGGCGCAATCAGTTCTATTTCCAGATGCTCACCAGCCTGGCCGAGCATTACCGCTTTGACATCGACACGCCGTTCGGCGAACTGGATGAGGCCCAACGCACGGTGGTGCTGTATGGCTCCGGAAAGCAACGAATTGCCTTCCGCTATCTGTCCGACAACGGCCGCAGCGTGCTCAAGGAGCACCCTTTCGAGGGCATCATCCCGAACCTCGAACGACGTTATCGCGAAACCGACTCGGTGGCCGTGCGCGAAGAGTTGTCAAAATACCGTGCCACCCGCACCTGCCCCGCATGCGAAGGCACCCGCCTGCGACGCGAAGCGCGCCATGTGCTGATTGGCGGGCGCTCGCTGCATGACATCAATCGCATGCCACTGTCGCACAGCCGGGCGTTTTTCGACACCCTGAAGCTGGAAGGGCACCGCGCCAGCGTGGCCGACAAAATTGTGCGTGAGATCTCCGCGCGAATCAGCTTTCTGGTCGATGTCGGGTTGTCCTACCTGTCGCTCGACCGCTCCGCCGACACCCTGTCGGGCGGGGAGTCGCAGCGCATCCGGCTGGCCAGCCAGATCGGCTCCGGCCTGACCGGGGTGATGTATGTACTCGACGAACCCTCCATCGGTCTGCACCAGCGCGACAACGACCGCCTGCTCGCCACCCTGCAGCGCCTGCGCGATCTCGGCAACACAGTGATCGTGGTCGAGCACGACGAGGATGCCATTCGCACGGCCGACCATGTGGTGGACATGGGGCCAGCCGCCGGCGTGCATGGCGGGCAAGTCGTGGCCGCTGGCACACCGGCCGAAATCATGGCGCACCCGGATTCGCTCACCGGGGCCTATCTCAGCGGCCGCCTGTCGATTCCGTACCCCGAGCGCCGCCAACAACCCAATAGCGAACGCTGGCTGAAGGTGCATGGTTGCAGCGGCAACAATCTGCGCAACGTCACGCTGGACATTCCGTGCGGGCTGCTCACCTGCGTGACCGGCGTTTCCGGCTCAGGCAAATCCACCCTGATCAACGACACGCTGTACCTGGCTGCCGCACGACATTTCTATCGCGCCTCTGCCGACCCGGCGCCCCACACCGCGATCGAAGGCTTCGACCTGTTCGACAAGGTGGTGAACGTCGATCAGGCGCCGATCGGGCGCACGCCCCGCTCCAACCCGGCCACCTACACCGGTCTGTTCACGCCGATCCGCGAATTGTTCGCCGGCGTGCCCGAATCACGCGCACGGGGCTACAACGCCGGGCGCTTCTCGTTCAACGTGAAGGGCGGACGCTGCGAGGCCTGTCAGGGCGACGGCATGATCAAGGTGGAAATGCATTTTCTGCCGGACATGTATGTGCCGTGCGATGTGTGTCATGGCAAGCGCTACAACCGCGAAACACTGGAAATCCGCTACAAGGGTCGCAGCATCCATGAGGTGCTGGAGATGACCGTCGAGAACGCGCTGGAATTCTTTGCCTCGGTCCCCACCGTCGCGCGTAAGCTGGAAACGTTGATGGACGTGGGGCTGGGCTACATCCGCCTGGGGCAGAGTGCCACCACCCTCTCGGGCGGCGAGGCGCAACGGGTGAAGCTCGCCCTGGAGTTGTCGAAACGCGATACCGGTCGCACGCTCTACATCCTCGACGAACCCACAACAGGCCTGCATTTCCACGACACGGCCATGCTGCTGCGCGTGCTGCAGCGCCTGCGCGACCATGGCAACACCATCGTGGTGATCGAACACAATCTGGACGTGATCAAGACCGCTGACTGGATCGTGGATCTCGGCCCGGAAGGTGGCGACGGAGGGGGAAGCATCGTGGCCTGCGGTGCACCGGAAACGATTGCCCAGCATCCCGACAGCCATACTGGCCACTATCTGGCACGCCTTGCCGGATAGCGCCCCCCAGGCGCCCTGCGGCAGGCAAACAGCCGCTATTGCAACGCAACATGTTGGAAGGTCATTGCCGGGTCACCGACGGTTACCACACGTCCTGCCAAGTTGCACGATAATGCGCCATACTGAAAAAAAGACGCACGGACTCCATCATGGCCGACACACCCACTCCCCCCAACACCCCCGAAGGCCGCTTCCTGTATCGCATCGAGCGGCGTGCGGCATTCCTGAAGACCCTGCTCGGTGCCGATTTCGGCATCTATCAGTCGTCCGACGCAGACAAGCGCAAGCGCGCCATCGAGCATCTGGTGCGCATGATTGCGCGACAGAGCGAACTGCCCCACCTGAAGCCGGAAACGCTTCGCAAGGCTACCGAGATGATCAGCGAACAACTCGAAGCCATGCAGCGGGTGTTGCCTCACGACGTGCAGTATCGCAATCGCATGCGACAGAACTGGTGATGCGCCACGTCACCGGCCGGAAAATCGGTCAGCCTGCATAACCATCCGGATTGCTCGACTGCCAGCGCCACGCATCCCGACACATCTGCTCCAGGTCGCGTCCGGCATGCCAGCCCAGCACAGCCTGCGCCCGGGCGGGGTTGGCCCAGCAGGCCGCCACATCGCCCGGTCTGCGGGCAACAATTTCGTAAGGCACCGGACGGCCACTGGCCCGCTCGAAGGCCGCGACCGCTTCCAGCACAGAATAACCGCGACCGGTCCCCAGGTTCAGGCAGGTCACACCGGGTAGCGCATCCATGCGCTCCAGCGCACGCACATGGCCCAGCGCAAGATCCATCACATGAATGTAGTCCCGCACCCCGGTACCGTCCGGCGTCGGATAGTCGTCACCGAACACCTGCAGGCGCGGCAGGCGTCCGACCGCCACCCGCGCCACATAGGGCATCAGATTGTTCGGTATTCCTGTAGGGTCCTCACCGATTTCGCCACTCTCATGCGCGCCCACCGGATTGAAATAACGCAGCAGCACCACGTGCCAGCGCGCATCCGCCGAGCACAGGTCGCGCAGCATGTCTTCGCCGATGAGCTTGGTACGCCCATACGGATTGGTGGCCTGCAGCGGGCAGGATTCATCGATGGGCACGCTTGCCGGATCGCCATACACCGTGGCAGACGAACTGAACACCATGCGATGCACGCCAGCATGCTGCATGGCGGTGCACAGGCTGGTCAGCCCTCCAATGTTGTTGGCGTAGTAGGCAAGCGGTTGGCTGACGGATTCGCCCACGGCCTTGAGGGCGGCAAAATGGATCACCGCATCAAAGCGTTCGGCTGCAAACACCCTGCCCAAGGCCGCTTCGTCACGCACATCGATCCGATGAAAGCCTAGCAGGGGGCGCCCGGCCAAACGCTCAACCCGGGACAGGGCAAGCGCACTGCCGTTGCACAGGTTATCCACCACCGCCACATCGTGCCCTGCCTGCAACAGCGCCAGACAGGTATGCGAGCCGATGTAGCCCGCTCCGCCGGTCACCAGCACTCTGGCCATTTACGCCCCCTCTTCTCCTGCGCCTGCGCCGGACGGATTAAAATCGGACATGCCTCTGCTCCTCAACCGAACATCGAATCCGCCGCCGCATTCGTGACAAAATGACCAAAGACAGCAACGAAAACCCCAGCGCAATACGTCTGGACAAATGGCTCTGGGCCGCCCGCATCTACAAGACCCGCCGACTCGCCACCGAGGCGATCGACGCCGGACATGTTCGCATGGACGGCCACAAGCCCAAACCCGCGCGCGCAGTGCGCATTGGCGCCCGCCTGGAGATCACCCGCGAATCGGGTGCGCTGGAACTGATCGTACAGGGACTTTCAGAGCTGCGCGGCCCAGCCCCTATCGCACAGCGCCTGTACACCGAAACGGAAGCGAGCGCCAAACGTCGCGAAACCGCCCGGGCCGAACGACAGTTACAACGGCACGACCTCAGCGGCGAACGCCCCACGAAACGCGAACGCCGCCAATTGGATCGCTTTCGGGATGGCTTCTGACCCTGTCCGGCGGCAGACCGCCAAGATAAACAAAAGGCCGCATCAGCGGCCTTTTGTCATTGCTTCGAACGCCCTGGTGATCAGGCCGCTTCGGCCGCTTCCAGTGCTTCCGGCGCGTCCTGACCTTCAGGACGATCCAGCAGCTCGACCAACGCCATCGGGGCGTTGTCGCCGTTGCGGAAGCCGAACTTCAGGATGCGCAGGTAACCACCGTTACGGTTGGCATAGCGCGGCCCCAGTTCGTCGAAAAGCTTGACCACCATCTCACGGTCACGCAGGCGGTTGAAGGCCAGGCGACGGTTGGACAGGCTGGGCTTCTTGCCCAGGGTGATCAGCGGCTCAACCACACGGCGAAGTTCCTTCGCCTTGGGCAGCGTGGTTTTGATGACTTCATGACGCAACAGCGAAGCAGCCATGTTCTTGAACATGGCCTGACGGTGGCTGCTGGTGCGATTCAGCTTGCGAAGACCATTGCGGTGACGCATTTCTTAACCCCTCTCTACTGCGCAGCAATCAACCGAGCTTTTCGAGCCCGGCCGGCGGCCAGTTTTCCAGTTTCATACCGAGCGTCAACCCACGGGAGGCCAACACTTCCTTGATTTCATTGAGCGACTTGCGACCCAGGTTCGGCGTCTTGAGCAGCTCGGTTTCGGTGCGCTGGATCAGGTCACCGATGTAGTAGATGTTCTCGGCCTTCAGACAGTTGGCCGAACGCACCGTGAGTTCAAGATCATCCACCGGGCGCAGCAGCACCGGGTCGATGGTCACCGCCTGCGGCTTGGCCACCGGCTCCTCGGTTCCTTCCAGATCGGCAAACACGGCGAGTTGGTCCATCAGCACGCGTGCTGCGTAGCGGATGGCCTCTTCCGGATCGACTGCGCCGTTGGTCTCGATATCGATCACCAAACGGTCAAGGTCGGTACGCTGTTCCACACGGGCACTCTCGACCATGTAGCTGACCCGGCGGACCGGCCCGAAGGAAGCATCGAGCATGATACGACCGATCGTCTTGGTGGCCTTGTCCGTGGTCCGGGCATTGGCCGGCACATAACCGCGCCCTTCCTCGACGATGATCTCCATGTCGAGCTTTCCACCCGGTGCGAGATGCGCAATGACGTGGTCGGGATTGATCACTTCCACGTCATGCGGCAGATCGATGTCGCCGGCAGTCACAACGCCCTCACCCTCTCGGGCAAGGCGCAGGGTGACACTCTCCCTGTTGTGCAGCTTGAGCACCACGCCCTTGAGGTTGAGCAGCACATCGACGATATCCTCGCGGACGCCATCGAGCGTGGAGTATTCGTGCAACACACCTTCGATCGTGACTTCGGTGGGTGCACACCCGGGAAGAGACGACAGCAGGATGCGTCTCAGCGCATTGCCTAGGGTATGACCAAAACCGCGCTCGAAGGGCTCCATCGTCACCCGTGCCTGCACGGGGGAGATGTTGTGCACATCGATGATGCGCGGTTTCAGCAGTGAATTGCTTTGCATCAGCACTTCCTCTGGGACTTGGCCAATTCAGACAACCCGATCAACGGGAGTAAAGTTCGACCACCAGGCCTTCATTGATGGTCGCCGGCAGCTCGGCGCGCTGCGGATAGGCCTTGAACACACCCTTGCCAGCCTTGGCATCGACTTCGATCCACTCGGGGAAGCCACGGGAAGCAGCCGCTTCGAGGGCAGCCTTGACGCGCAGCTGACCACGTGCGCGCTCGGTTGCCTCAACGACATCGCCCGGCTTGACCACGTAGGACGGGATGTTGACACGACGACCATTCACCAGAATGCCATTGTGGCGAACCAGCTGACGGGACTCGGCGCGGGAGGCACCAAAACCCATGCGATACACCACGGAGTCCAGACGGCCTTCGAGAAGCTGCAGCAGGTTCTCGCCGGTCTGACCGCGACGGCGGTCCGCCTCGGCATACACACGGCGGAACTGACCTTCGAGCACACCGTACAGACGGCGGATCTTCTGCTTCTCGCGCAACTGCACCCCATAGCCCGACATACGCTGACCCGAGCGCTGGCCATGCTGGCCAGGCGCGTAGGAGCGACGCTCGATCGCGCACTTGTCGGTGAAGCACTTATCACCCTTCAGAAACAGTTTTTCCCCTTCGCGACGGCACTGACGGCACTTGGGATCCAGATTACGAGCCACGTTTTAACTCCTTGTCAGATACGACGCTTCTTGGGCGGACGGCAACCATTGTGCGGCACCGGCGTGATGTCGGTGATGCTGGCAATCTTGATGCCAATCGCATTGAGCGCACGAACGGCAGACTCGCGGCCGGGGCCAGGCCCCTTGATGCGGACTTCCAGATTCTTGATCCCGCACTCCTGTGCAGCCTTTCCGGCTGCCTCGGCAGCCACCTGGGCTGCGAACGGGGTGCTCTTGCGCGAACCCTTGAAGCCTGCACCACCCGAAGTCGCCCACGACAGGGCGTTGCCCTGGCGATCGGTGATGGTGATGATGGTGTTGTTGAAGCTCGCATGCACGTGGGCGATACCCTCGGCAACGTTCTTCTTGACCTTCTTGCGAACCTTTGCGGCAGTCTTAGCCATGATTTACCCCTATCACTTCTTCTTGCCGGCAATGGCCTTGCGCGGACCCTTTCGGGTACGTGCGTTTGTACGAGTGCGCTGACCACGCATCGGGAGACCCCGGCGATGGCGCAGGCCCCGGTAGCAACCGAGATCCATCAGGCGCTTGATGTTCATCGTCACTTCGCGACGAAGATCCCCTTCGACCACGAACTTGCCGACCTCGTCGCGCAGACGCTCCATGTCGGATTCGGTCAGATCCTTGACCTTGGTCGAACGAACCACGCCTGCCGCATCGCAAATGCGCTGAGCGCGCGTACGACCGATCCCGTAAATGGCGGTCAACGCGATTTCGGCATGCTTGTGATTGGGAATGTTTACCCCAGCAATACGGGCCATTCTGTTACCCCAAAAAGCGAAACATTAAATTTTATCCCTAGCCGCCTGGTCAATCAACCCTGGCGCTGCTTGTGGCGCGGATCAGTACAAATCACGCGCACCACGCCCTTGCGACGAATGATCTTGCAGTTGCGGCACAGCCGCTTTACCGAAGCCTGAACTCTCATTACCTTGCTCCTGTTTTCTCGTTACTTTGTCCGGAACACGATCCGGGCTTTTGTCAGGTCGTAGGGCGTCAGTTGCACAGTGACCTTGTCACCGGGCAGGATCCTGATGTAATGCATGCGCATCTTGCCCGAAATGTATCCCAGGACAACGTGGCCGTTCTCCAGCTTGACCCGGAAGGTTGCGTTCGGGAGGTTTTCCAGCACCTCCCCCTGCATTTCGATGACGTCTTCCTTGGCCATGATCTTATCTGCCGGGAATGCCCGAGCCCTTGAAATTGGCTTTCTTCAACAGGCTTTCATACTGGTGCGACATCACATGCGACTGCACCTGAGTCATGAAATCCATGGTCACCACAACGATGATGAGCAGCGATGTGCCACCGAAGTAAAACGGTACGTTCCAGCGCAGAATCAAGAACTCCGGAATCAGACACACGATGGTGATGTACAGCGCACCTACCAGTGTCAGCCGGGTCAAGATCCGGTCGATGTAACGGGCCGTCTGATCCCCCGGACGAATACCCGGCACGAACGCCCCACTCTTCTTCAGGTTGTCAGCGGTATCCTTCGCGTTGAACACCAGCGCCGTGTAGAAGAAACAGAAGAACACGATCGCTGCGGCGTACAGCAGCACATAAATCGGCTGTCCGGGCGCCAGTGTCGACGAGATGTCACGCAACCAGGTCCAGCCCTCGGAAGAACCGAACCACTGCCCCAGTGTTGCGGGGAACAGGATGATGCTCGAAGCGAAAATGGGTGGAATGACCCCCGCCATGTTCAGCTTGAGCGGCAAGTGACTGCTCTGACCGCCATACACCTTGTTGCCCACCTGGCGTTTTGCGTAGTTCACCAGAATCTTGCGCTGACCACGCTCGACGAACACCACGAATGCCGTCACCACCGCCACCAGCACGCAGATCACCAGTGCCGTGAAGGGATGCATCGCACCGGTACGAACCAGCTCGAACAAACCACCGATCGCACTGGGCAAACCAGCGACGATACCCGCGAAAATGATCAGTGAAATGCCGTTTCCGATCCCGCGTTCAGTAATCTGCTCACCCAACCACATCAGGAACATTGTGCCGGTTACCAGTGTAGCAACCGTCACGAACCTGAACATCAGCCCGGGATCGAGCACCAGTCCGGCCTGCCCTTCAAGTGCAATCGCAATGCCCAGGGATTGGGCAAAGGCGAGCACCAGGGTGCCATACCGTGTGTATTGCGTAATCTTGCGTCTGCCTGCCTCGCCTTCCTTTTTCAACTGCTCAAGGGAAGGCACGGCCACCGTCATCAACTGCATGATGATCGATGCCGAAATGTACGGCATGATCCCAAGTGCGAAGATGGTGAAACGCGACAGCGCGCCCCCGGAGAAGAGGTTGAACACCCCCAGGATGCCGCCTGCCTGTGATTGGAACAACTCGGCCAGCTTCTCCGGATCGATACCCGGCACCGGAATGTGGGCACCGATCCGATAGACGATCAAAGCACCGAGCACGAAGAGGATCCGGCGTTTCAGATCTCCGAAACGCCCGGTTTTCCCTACCGCTGCTGCACTTGTGGCCACGGTCAATCCTCGGGATTACTCGCCGGCCACCGAGCCGCCGGCCGCTTCGATTGCAGCCTTGGCACCTTTGGTCGCGCCAACGCCCTTGAGCGTTACCTTGCGATTGATGCTTCCGGACATGATCACCTTGGCCGACAGGGCATCGGCTGGGACAACGCCCGCCTGCATCAGCACCAGAAGATCGATCTCGTCGACCGGCAGCCTGTCGATTTCGGACAGACGCACTTCGACGTTGCGACCCGCCACCAGAGAGACAAAACCACGCTTAGGCAGGCGACGCTGCAACGGCATCTGGCCACCCTCAAAACCCACCTTGTGAAAACCACCGGCGCGGGACTTCTGACCCTTGTGACCGCGACCGCAGGTCTTGCCCAGACCGCTGCCGATTCCGCGACCCACGCGACGTGCAGCGACGTTGGCACCCTCGGCCGGCTTAATGGAGTTCAAACGCATATCAACCCTCAGCTTTGACGAGGTACGAAACCTTGTTGATCATCCCGCGAACCTCAGGCGTGTCCAGCAGCTCGACCGTATGGTTGAGCCGACGCAGCCCGAGCCCGCGCACAGTGGCGCGATGCGATTGCTTCGTGCCGATCACGCTTTTCACCAGCGTGACCTTGATCTTCTTGTCAGACATCGCTTACCCCAGAATCTCTTCAACCGACTTGCCACGTTTCGCAGCAATTTCGGCCGGCGTGTTGATGGCGAGCAGACCGTTGATCGTCGCACGCACCACGTTGTAAGGGTTGGTCGAACCGATGCACTTGCAGATCACATCGGTCACGCCCATCACCTCGAACACCGCACGCATCGGGCCGCCCGCAATGATGCCGGTACCGGCCGGAGCGGGCTGCATCAGCACCTTGGCCGCGCCATGATTGCCGATCACCGTGTGCTGCAGGGTACCGTTCTTGAGCGACACCTTGGTCAGCTTCCGGCGTGCTTCGTCCATCGCCTTTTGCACGGCAACGGGCACTTCACGGGACTTGCCCTTGCCCATGCCGATGCCGCCATCGCCATCGCCGACCACGGTCAGTGCGGCAAAACCCAGAATGCGACCGCCCTTCACGACCTTGGTCACGCGATTGATCGCGACCATTTTCTCGCGCAGCGAGTCGTCACGCTCCTCGGGCGCCTGCGAACGCTTGTTTTGTTGCTTGGCCATATGAAACCCCGCTTAGAACTTGAGGCCGCCTTCGCGGGCAGCCTCGGCCAGCGCCTTGACGCGACCGTGATAGAGGAAACCCGCGCGATCGAAAGCCACGGTTTCGATGCCTGCGCTCTTTGCACGCTCGGCGATCAGCTTGCCCACCAGCGCTGCTGCGGCCTTGTTGCCACCATTGGGCACCTGACCACGCACTTCGGACTCGACCGTCGAAGCTGCAGCAAGCACCTTGCCGCCGCAACCGGAAATGATCTGCGCGTAAATGTGCGAGTTCGACCGGAATACAGTCAGGCGCACGGCTTTAAGTTCTGCGATCTTGGCTCGGGTTTTACGAGCACGGCGCAGGCGAACTTCTTTTCTGTTCATGTCGAACCGCCCTTACTTCTTCTTGGTTTCCTTGAGCACGATCACCTCGTCCGAATAACGGACGCCCTTGCCCTTGTAAGGCTCAGGCTGGCGATAGGCACGCACTTCGGCCGCAACCTGGCCAATCTGCTGCTTGTCGATACCCTTGATCACGATCTCGGTCTGGGTGGGTGTTTCCACCTTCACACCGGCAGGCATCTGATGCACCACCGGATGCGAGAAACCGAGCGACAGGTTCAGCTTGTCACCCTGAGCCTGGGCACGATAGCCCACACCCACCAGGTTCAGCTTCTTTTCGAAGCCCTTGCTGACACCGGTCACCATGTTGTTGAGCAGCGCACGCACAGTACCGGACATCGCCCGGCCGTTCTCGGCACCTTCGACTGCCTTGCACTGCAGGCTGTCACCCTCACGGACGACCTCAACGGAACTGCCGATATTCTGCGTCAGGGTACCCAGAGGCCCCTTGACCGTTACCACGCCTGCACCAAGGGTGACTTCCACGCCGCCCGGCACCAGGATCGGGTTCTTAGCTACACGAGACATCTAAACCCCCTTAAGCGACGTAGCAGAGGACTTCGCCACCGACACGACCCGCACGCGCAGCGCGGTCGGTCATGACACCCTGAGGCGTGGAGACGATGGCCACACCAAGGCCGTTCATCACGCGCGGCAGCTTGTCGCTACCCTTGTACACACGCAGACCCGGGCGACTGACACGCTCAATGCGCTCAATCACGGGACGACCGGCGTAGTACTTCAGCACAACTTCCAGATCAGCCTTGGCACCGTTTTGCTGAACCTTGAAGTCCTCGATATAGCCTTCGTCCTTCAGCACCTTCGCAATGGCCACCTTGACCTTCGAGCTGGGCATCGTCACTTGAGCCTTCTGCGCCTGCTGACCATTACGGATGCGGGTCAGCATATCGGCGATAGGATCGGACATACTCATCTGACTGTTCTCCTTACCAGCTCGCCTTGGTCATGCCGGGTACTTCACCGCGGAATGCCATGTCACGAAGTTTGTTTCGGCACAGACCGAACTTACGGAATACGCCACGCGGACGACCCGTCAGTTCGCAGCGACGACGCTCACGAACCGGGCTCGCATTGCGCGGCAGTTGCTGCAGCTTCAGACGGGCGGCCATCCGCTCTTCTTCGCTGAGCTTTGAATCCTTGATGGTTGCAAGCAGTTCGGCCCGCTTGGCCGCATACTTGGCAACCAGCTTGCGCCGCTTTTCCTCGCGGTTGATCAGAGCAAGTTTCGCCATAACACCCTCAATTCTTGAAAGGAAACTTGAACGCAGCCAACAACGCACGAGCCTCTTCATCAGTCTTGGCCGTCGTCGTGATGCTGATGTTCATACCGCGGAGTGCGTCGATCTTGTCGTACTCGATCTCCGGGAAAATGATCTGTTCCTTGACGCCCAGGTTGTAATTGCCCCGACCATCGAAACCCTTGCCACCGACACCGCGGAAGTCGCGGATACGCGGCATCGCGATGGCGACCAGACGATCCAGGAATTCGTACATGCGCGGACCACGCAGGGTGACCATGCAACCGATGGGGTAACCATCGCGAATCTTGAAACCTGCGATCGACTTCTTGGCCTTGGTGACCACCGGCTTCTGGCCCGCGATCTTGGCCATGTCGGCCACTGCGTGCTCCAGAACCTTCTTGTCACCCACTGCCTCACCCACACCCATGTTCAGGGTGATCTTGGTGATGCGAGGCACTTCCATGACCGACTTGTACCCGAACTGACTCAGCAGGCCGGGAGCCACCGTTTCCTTGTAAAACTGCTGCAAGCGCGCCATCTCGACTCCTTACGCGTCCACGAGTTCGCCGTTAGACTTGAAGAAGCGCGCCTTGCGGCCATCCTCAAGCACCTTGATCCCAACACGGTCAGCGGACTGGGAAGCAGGATTGAACAGGGCAACATTGGAAATGTGAATCGACATTTCCTTTTCCACAATCCCGCCAACCTCACCCTTGAGCGGATTCGGACGCACATGCTTCTTCACGCGATTCACGCCCTCCACCACAACACGCTCGGCATCCACGCGACGCAGCACAACACCACGACGACCCTTGTCTTTACCGGTGAGGACAATAACCTCGTCACCCTTACGGATCTTGTTCATAAAAACCCCTTACAGCACTTCAGGCGCAAGCGAGACGATCTTCATGAACTTCTCACCACGCAGTTCGCGGGTAACCGGTCCGAAGATACGCGTACCGATAGGCTCAAGCTTGTTGTTCAGCAGAACAGCCGCATTGCCATCGAACTTGATCAGCGCACCATCAGGACGACGCACACCCTTGGCAGTGCGCACCACCACGGCGTTGTAGATATCACCCTTCTTAACACGCCCCCTGGGCGCCGCATCCTTGACGGAGACCTTGATCACATCGCCGATACCGGCATAGCGACGCTTGGACCCGCCGAGCACCTTGATACACATCACCGAACGCGCGCCGGAATTGTCCGCCACGTCCAGAATGGACTGCATTTGAATCATGAATTTATCTCCAACTTTCCCCGCATTGCGGTCAGTCTTGGAACCCGTCCGGGTAGAATGCCCAAATAGGCAGAAGCAAAGAATGAAAAGTATAACAGCCTGGCAACTGCTTGCCAAGCTGTTATTGAGTCATTCAAACTGACCGCATGCGAGCGCTTAGATGACGCGCGCCTTCTCGACGACCTTGCTTACACGCCAGGACTTCGTCTTGGAGATAGGACGGCACTCCTCGATCTCAACCAGATCGCCATGCGCCGCCACACCATCCTCAACGTGAGCATGGTATTTGGCCGAGCGCTTGATGATCTTGCCGTAGAGCTCATGCTTGACGCGACGCTCGACCAGCACCGTAACGGTGTTCTGCATCTTGTCGCTCACGACGCGCCCCACCAGGGCGCGGCGTACTTTTTCAACTTGATCGGTCATTTTTGCACCGCCTTTTCAGTCAGCAGCGTGCGCACGCGCGCGATGTCGCGACGCACATTGCGAAGTTGACTGGTGTTGCCCAACTGCTGCGTTGCGTGCTGCATGCGCAGCGAAAATTGCGCCTTGAGCAGTTCGAGCAACTCTGTATTCAGTTCAGCTGCGCTTTTTGCGCGAAGTTCACTCGCTTTCATGGCTTACCCCAGATGACGCAGTACGAAGGTCGTTTCGAAGGGCAGCTTGGCAGCGGCCAGACGGAAGGCTTCCCGTGCAAGCTCTTCGCTCACACCGTCCATCTCGTACAGCACCTTGCCCGGCTGAATCTCGGCAACCCAGTACTCCGGGCTACCTTTGCCGTTACCCATACGCACTTCGGCGGGCTTCTTGGAAATTGGCTTGTCCGGGAACACACGAATCCAGATGCGACCGCCACGCTTGATGTGGCGGGTCATCGCACGACGTGCCGACTCGATCTGACGCGCGGTCAGTCGACCACGACCCACCGCCTTCAGACCGAACTCACCGAAGCTGACCTTCGCACCACGGGTGGCAACACCCGTGTTGCGGCCCTTTTGCTCCTTGCGGTATTTTCTTCTAGACGGCTGCAGCATCGTCTACTCCTGCTTTCCTGTTGCGAGCGCCACCCCGGGCGTCCGCAGATTCGGCACCGGCGCGACGGGCAGGACGCTTGGCCCCGCGGTTGTCGCCCGCATCATTACGCGGCGCACGACGGCCGCGACGGTTGTCGGCTTCCGGCTCGACGGCCGCCGGACGCTCGTTACGACCGAGCATCTCGCCCTTGTACACCCACACCTTGATACCGATGATGCCGTAGGTGGTCTTGGCTTCGGACACACCGTAGTCGATATCGGCACGCAGGGTGTGCAGCGGCACACGACCTTCGCGGTACCATTCGGTACGTGCGATCTCGGCACCGTTCAGACGACCCGCGCTCATGATCTTGATGCCCTGGGCACCCAGACGCATGGCGTTCTGCATCGCACGCTTCATCGCGCGACGGAACATGATGCGCTTTTCGAGCTGCTGGGCGATCGAGTCGGCGATCAGTTGGGCATCGGTTTCGGGCTTGCGAATTTCTTCAATATTCACATGCACCTGCACACCCACGATCTTCTGCAGATCGCGCTTGAGCGTTTCGATGTCTTCGCCTTTCTTGCCGATCACCACGCCAGGGCGTGCGCTGAACAGCGTGATACGGGCGTTCTTGGCCGGACGCTCGATGATCACACGACCGATGGACGCATGAGCGAGACGCTTCTTCAGATAGCTGCGAACCTTCAGGTCTTCGTGCAGCATCTTAGAATAGTCGCCACTCGGGGCAAACCAGCGGGAGCTCCAGTCACGGGTAACCGCAAGACGGAAGCCGGTAGGATGAATTTTCTGACCCATAGCGTTTCCTTACTCTCCGACCGTCACGTAAATGTGGCAGGTCGGCTTGAGAATGCGATTGCCGCGACCTTTCGCCCGAGCGGTGAAACGCTTGAGCGTGGTGCCTTCCTCGACGTGAATCGTCTTGATCTTCAGCTCATCGATATCGGCGCCGTCATTGTGCTCTGCATTGGCAATGGCGGACTCGACAACCTTGCGGATGATCTGCGCTGCTTTCTTCGGCGAGAAGGCGAGGATGTTGATCGCCTGCTCAACAGGCTTGCCGCGCACCTGGTCCGCCACCAGCCGCCCTTTCTGGGCAGACAGGCGGACGCCGCGGAGAATGGCTTTGGTTTCCATTGATCTTACCTCTTCGCCTTCTTGCTCGCCGCGTGACCCTTGAACGTACGGGTCAGCGCGAACTCGCCGAGTTTATGTCCGACCATGTTCTCGGTCACGAACACCGGAATATGCTGACGGCCGTTGTGGACCGCAATGGTCAGACCGACAAAATCCGGCAGGACAGTGGAGCGACGCGACCAGGTCTTGATCGGACGCTTGTCATTACTGGCCCGCGAAGCATCGACTTTCTTCAGGAGATGGGCGTCGACGAACGGACCCTTTTTAATAGAACGTGCCATTTGCTACCCCTTAGCGCTTGTGCCGACGCTGGACGATCATGTTGTCGGTCCGCTTGTTCGAACGGGTGCGGTAACCCTTGGTCGGCACACCCCACGGGCTGCGCGGCACGCCACCTTCACCGGTACGGCCTTCACCACCACCGTGCGGGTGATCGACCGGGTTCATCGCCACACCGCGCACGGTCGGGCGGATGCCACGCCAGCGGTTTGCACCGGCCTTGCCGATCTTGCGCAGACCATGCTCGGAGTTACCCACTTCACCAATGGTTGCGCGGCATTCGATGTGCACGCGGCGCACTTCACCGGAGCGCAGGCGAATCTGCGCATAGGTCCCTTCACGCGCCAGCAGCTGGACCGAAGTCCCAGCGGAGCGAGCAATTTGCGCACCCTTGCCGGGGATCATTTCCACACAATGAATCGTGGAGCCCACCGGAATGTTGCGGATCGGCAGCGTGTTGCCAGTCTTGATCGGCGCCTCGGAGCCGCTCAGCAGCTGCTGACCCACTTCCAGGCCACGCGGGGCGATGATGTAACGACGCTCACCGTCCGCGTAGCACACCAGAGCGATGTTCGCCGAGCGGTTGGGATCGTATTCGATGCGCTCAACCTTCGCGACGATACCGTCCTTGTTGCGACGGAAGTCGATGACGCGGTAATGCTGCTTGTGACCACCGCCCTGATGACGCACGGTGATGCGACCGTTGTTGTTACGGCCAGCATTACTGTTCTTCTTCTCGGTCAGCGCAGCGAACGGGCGACCCTTGTAAAGATCGGCATTGACGACCTTTACCATCGCACGACGACCAGCTGACGTCGGTTTCAGTTTTACCACTGCCATGATCGATTACTCCCCGGCCGCGAAGTTGATTTCCTGACCAGGCTTGAGGCATACGAATGCCTTCTTCCAGCCCTTGCGACGGCCAATCGTGCGACCGAAACGCTTTTCCTTGCCCTTGACGTTGCACACCTGCACCGACTTGACATCAACCTTGAAAAGCAATTCGACAGCCGCCTTGATTTCAGGCTTGGTTGCCGAGGTCACGACACGAAACACCACTTGCTCGTTCTTGTCGGCGATATAAGTCGCCTTTTCGGAGATCTGCGGCGCGAGCAGCACCTGCATCAGACGCTCCTGGCTGAATCCACTCATTGCCAGACCTCTTCCATCTTGGCCAGCGCACCCTTGGTCACGATCACATTGTCGTAGTGCACCAGGGAAACCGGATCGGTTTCGGAAACTTCCAGCACCAGCACCTTGTGCAGGTTGCGTGCCGCAAGAAACAGGTTTTCGTCGAAATCGTCAGTAATCACCAACACCGACTCCAGCCCCATGCCCTTCAGCTTCTGGTTCAGAAGACGGGTCTTGGGCGCCTCAACGGTGAAGCTATCGACCACTGCGAGACGATCTTCCCGTGCCAATTGGGAGAGGATAGAGGCCACACCCGCGCGATACATCTTGCGGTTGACCTTTTGGCTGAAATTCTCGTCGGGGCTGTTCGGAAATACCTTGCCACCCCCACGCCAGATCGGGCTGGACGCACGACCGGCACGGGCACGACCCGTACCCTTCTGGCGCCACGGCTTGCGGGTCGACTTGCCGACTTCAGCACGACCTTTCTGCGCACGATTACCCGAGCGGGCATTGGCCATATAGGCCACCACCACCTGGTGAATCAGCGCCTCATTGTAATCGCGGGCAAACAGCGCGTCCGACACTTGCAGCGTGTCTGCTTGCTGACCCTGCTCATTGATAAGCTTCAGTTCCATAGCGTCCTCGCTCAGCTCCCTGCCTTGACCGCCGGCAGCACGAACACGTCACCGCCCTTGGAACCGGGCACTGCACCCTTGACCAGCAGCAATTGACGCTCCACATCCACGCGAACGACTTCAAGCCCCTGGGTAGTGCAAGTCTCGTCACCCAGATGCCCTGCCATCCGCTTACCCGGAAACACACGACCCGGATCTTGCGCCATACCGATGGAACCCGGCGCATTGTGGGAAATCGAGTTACCGTGAGAAGCGCGGTTGGACGAGAAGTTGTGACGCTTGATCGAACCCGCAAACCCCTTACCAATGGAGGTGCCAGTCACATCAACCTTCTGGCCAGCCGAGAAAATCTCGACACTGACCACATCGCCAGGCTTCATGCCCGACAACTGGTCGGCCTCAACCCTGAATTCCTTCAGGACGTGACCCGCCTCGACACCCGCCTTGGCCAGATGACCTGCGAGCGACTTGTTCACCCGGCTTGCGCGACGCACGCCGAACGTTACCTGCACCGCCGAATAACCGTCGGTTTCAGGCGTCTTGATTTGAGTGACGCGATTATTGGACACGTCCAGCACAGTCACCGGAATGGTACGACCATCCTCAGCGAAAATGCGAGTCATGCCCACCTTGCGTCCAACAAGGCCTAGACTCATTTTTTTCTCCTGATCCCCGGTTGCGATTGACCGGGCCCAAACGTAAATTTACGCCAAAAAGCGTAAAGGCCGGATTATACCGGCCTTTACTGGATTCTTGCAAGCAGGCTAGCTTACTGCAGCTTGATCTCTACGTCCACCCCTGCAGGCAGATCGAGTTTCATCAGCGCGTCGACCGTTTTGTCGGTCGGGTCGATGATGTCCATCAGTCGCAGATGGGTGCGGATTTCGAACTGATCGCGCGAAGCCTTGTTCACGTGCGGCGAACGCAGCACGTCAAAACGCTCCTTGCGCGTCGGCAGCGGCACCGGGCCACGTACCACAGCCCCAGTCCGTTTCGCCGTGTCCACGATTTCGAGTGCGGACTGGTCAATCAGACGATAGTCAAAAGCCTTGAGGCGAATACGGATTTTCTGGTTTTGCATGTCAGTGTTTCCTAAAGAGCAGACCCGCCGGCATGCCGGCGGGTGTTGATCAGATTACTCGATGATCTTGGACACCACGCCGGCGCCAACGGTACGGCCACCTTCGCGGATGGCGAAGCGCAGACCTTCTTCCATCGCGATCGGGGCGATCAGCTTGACCACGATCGACACGTTGTCGCCCGGCATCACCATCTC